>Ga0247611_10006172_pt1 | contig 15507 bp, 28 predicted proteins | sample 177DNAGHGhighgp2_FD_192422 | JGI IMG/M metagenome (GOLD analysis project Ga0247611, IMG submission 192422) | Sheep rumen microbial communities from Palmerston North, Manawatu-Wanganui, New Zealand - 1770 DNA GHGhigh gp2 | ecosystem: Host-associated > Mammals > Digestive system > Stomach > Rumen...
GTTAAGTGTTTACATGTAGCGCAAGATATTGTATATTTGTTTTAACGGTTGAAATACCGCGCCCCGCTTGTTATTGTGGGGGTTGTTAATTGTCGTTACGCTTGCGGGTGCAAGAATACCCGCGCGGCGTGGCGGCTTTTTTTGTGGGGGTGTTTAAGTGGGTGTTTTTTCTGATTTGCAAGGGACGGGCAAAAACCGCGCAAGCGACAAGGGACGCGAGAGCAAGAAAACGGGCGCGGGTGTTTCTTCTATTAATGAAAAAAAGAAAACAAGCAAGCGGGCGGCGGTTGTTACCTTAAATAATAACCACGTTGAAAAAATGCGCGGGGACGTGATCACGGCGGCGGGTGTTTCGTCGGAATTGTTGCCCGTGTCTGTTGAGGATATACCGCGCAAGTTAGGCGCGTGGGTTGAAACGTGGCAAGCCGCGCAAGCTGTACCCGATATACGCAAGGCGTCGCCTTTGTTGTTTAATTCCCTTTGTACCTATATCGGACAATCTTATATTAAACCCTCTCGGATATTAAAAGATACTAAACGAACGGCGGCGGGTGCGTGTGTAGCTAGTACATGTAACCGCTACAACCCCGCAAGCGTGGCGGCGGCGTTTGATATATTCGCGGCGTTTTGTTCTATGTGTGATAAGATTCCATTTCAAAATGATTTTGCCGCGTTTTGTGGCGTGTCGGTTATGTATATTAGGGAATACGTGCAAGGGCTAACCTCGGCGGGTTTAAACCTTGCCAAAAAGACACGTGAAACGGAATTACAAGCGATACGACAAGCCGCAAGCCGCGACCCCGTTGGACGTTTGGCAATTCTGAACAACGAATATTGGTGCGGCGGTATGATCACGGGGCAAGAGCAAGCCGCAAGCGGGCAAGCGTTACCGACGGCGGGCGCGTTTTCTCTCGTTGATCACGCCCCGATTGATTGACGGTTTTTTGTATACGGGCGCGGGTTGTGTGGGTTGTGCGTCTTGTGTTCTAGCATTGGCGCGGGTTGCGGGTGCGTTCTGGTAATTTTTAACTATTCGCTAAATGCGTGTTTTGCGAATACTTGACGGCGTGGGGGTCGCAAGGCGAACGTGTGTTTGGCGGGATGACCCCCTCACAGACTTCAAAACGAAAGGGTGTAACATGACAGATAAGACGAGGGTAGTAGCGGTGCGATTGCCGAATGAGGTAGCGGATTGGGTAGAGAGCGAGGGAAGTGCGAGGGCGTTCATAGAGGGGTTGTATGGAAGTCGGAGTCTGAACTTGCGGGGGTTTTATAAAGCGTGTGATGAGAGGGAGATAGACTATCAATTAGCGATCAATAGGATGGTGGAATTGATAAATGAAGACTAAAAACGGCTGAAACGCAGTATTGGCGGGACGTTAACCACATTTTTGATAGGCAAGTCGAAAAACGAGGTCGAAACAGGCTTAAAGCCACTGTTTATCGGTGGTTAACCACATTTGAGGGGGATTTTAACATGGCATGGAAAACAATAGGCGTGAAAGTGCAGGATGACTTCAAAACGGAAGTAGACGAGATCGCGGCGAAGAATGGAAAGACAACGAGTGATTTCGTGCGGATATGCGTGGAAGATGCGGTGCATGGACATTATACGCTAGAGGGGGAACATTTAGTGCCTACGGAAGAATACCTTAATGCCTTGCGCCCGATTGGTGGCGAACCCTCAATTAGTGACGAGCCTGATGACGGGTGGGAATACCACGAATTTAAGTTTGACAAGTTGGTTAACGTCTTGCGGGATAAGGATTACCCAGATGAATATATCCGCAAGATGGTAGATGACATGATATATGCGGCTTATGACAGACCGAGATTTGATCCACGAAAGAAGCGTGGAGAAGATTGGGGAGCGTAATGGACGGAACACTTTACCTAAACGGAGAGCTGATAGGCAGGGCAGAAACGGTGGACATTGAAGCAGAAACCGAGGGTGACGAAACGCATGAAACCTTGTTAGATGCAAAACCTCTTACGTTTACTGCAACTTTAACCGAGGAAAGCACCTTATCTCTGTGGAGAATGTTCTTCACACGGGGACAGAGGAATATGCAGATACTAAAGCGTGACGGGTATCTATCACCAAAGAACGCTGAAATGGAATGAAAGGAGAGGGAAATGATACGGAGTTTGAGAAGAAGCGTAGCGAGGAACAAGATCAGACAAGTCAGTTTGCATAAGTCCTGTTCTCATCAAGGGAATAGAGGGAACGGGAGCAAGAAGAATCGTAAGGGACTTGTTTCCGGCAATAGGAGTTATTTTGCGGCGCATTGGAGAGAGTTCATATGATTTGCCCTGTTTGTAAGGAGAATACCGCTTCGTTCTCGTTGACGGTGGATTTTCGGAATGTAATGGATCATGGAATGACCTTAAAGAAGTCATTTTGTGTATGTCCTGGTTGTTATCGGGATATGTTGAAGAAATTTCAAGGGGTGCGGAAAGATGCTGATAGTGACACAAGGGTGCAATAGGGTCTACTACATGGATAGTGACGATACGATTGAGATAGAGGACGGGAATATCGTCTTGTCGAGGGTCGTATCGGAGAATCCGTTGAAACGTAGGCATTTCATACTAGGGAACTATGGTTCTACGGAAAAGGCGCATGAGGTCTTAAAGGAAGTGGTGTCTAACCTAGATGCGGGTGGGTTAATAATGCCATGAGTAAAAGTTACGTGACGAATGAAATGCTTTTCAAGGCGATCCTGCTATTGCATGAGGAAATAATGGATATTTACGGTAAGTGCGTCCCGCCAGAAGATGAGAAGATGGCAAGGGACAGGCTGAATGAGCGATTCTATGACAATCTAGGAGAGGATCATGGGCGAAGAAAAGAAGAGATATAAGCAAGTATATAAATGCCGCCTGTGTGGAGAGCGATTCGGGGTAGGTAGAGCCACATCTACGGAACATGAGTGTCAAATACAAGCGAAGTTTAGAGGCGAGAACATGGCGGTAGCTACGCATAAATGCTTTGGTGGCGGTGTAGGTGTGTGTGATTTTCTAGGTTATGAGGTAGAAGATGAACAAGAGTGATGCAATCTTATTGTTTGCGGCTATTATGGTCGGTCTGGACGCAATAGCGAATATGCTTCTGTTACTGTATGCGCCAAAGTGGGAGAAGTATAAGCGTGGGGAGATCAAGGAACTGCGGGAGCAGAACGCAGAGTTAAGAGCGTTCATAAAGGGGGTTCTAAATGGTAAAGCCGAGTGACATAAAACATAGCGTTAATAAAATCCACATAGAAACCATAGAGGGAAGTCCCTCATGTGCCGTAGTAGAGATCAATGACAAGCCTGTTCGGTGTGTGTCCTATACGATACATCATGAAGCGAATAGCCTTGCAGAAATGGCTATCTATGCCTATTCCGACACGATTATTGAGGAAATGGGGATAGTGAATTGGATATTTGTTCCCAAGACGATAGATGAAGCAATAAGCATATTACAGAGAGCAATCAAGGACGGTAAGGTCAGCGTGAAAGAAGTATTCAATGCCCTATATGATCGTACCGTTCAAGATAAATAGAAAATCCATTGTAGGGTTGGTTTCCTACATAAAAAACCGCATCTAAAGCGGAGTGGATATAACCAACATATTCATGAAGTGATAAGGGTGTTCGCGTGAGGAAGAAAAGGTAACAGACGGTTTTTTAGCGCGGCAGAGAAGAACAAATGTAACTCTGTAAGAAAAATGATGGGTAGTGCGGGACTTTAACTGAATATAGGGGTGTCGCCAAGCGGTAAGGCATGAGATTTTGGTTCTCATATTCGGCGGTTCGAATCCGTCCACCCTTGTTTGGTGGCGCGGTGGCGGAATAGGTAGACGCTAGATTTAAGAATACATCAACTCGGTCGACAGAGTATGTAGTCGAGGAAAGATACATCCATGTAAGGTGCAAATCCTTACCCGCGCCATATAGGGTTACGGCTCATCCCGCCTTGTCAAAAAGCCGAGGGTGGATAAAAAGGGGGTATATATGAGTTCTGTTGAAGAAAACGAAACATACAATAATTGCACTTGTCCTGTGTGTGGCAAGCAGTTTCATCGTAAACCATATGCCATCAAAAGAACGAAGAATCTTTGTTGTTCAAGGGCGTGTTCTGCTGAATTGCGAAAAACCACTATGAGTGGCGAGAATAATCATCAATATGGATTAAAGGGTAATAAAAACGCTTCGTGGAAGTCGGACAGAAAGCTATCGAGATATGGCTATATTCAAGTGCGTGTGCTTAATCATCCGTTTAAGGATAAGGCTGGTTTTGTGTTTGAGCATAGACTTATAGCAGAAAAGTATCTGCTTACAGATGAAAACTCTGTTGAAATTGATGGAACAAGGTATCTTTCTCCTAAATATGAAGTTCATCATATAAACTTTGACCGAATGGATAACAGGGTGGAAAATCTTGTTGTGCTATCGCATAGAGATCACAAAAAAGTTCACAATGCCTTAAATCCGAATGACGTAGACGAACAGGGACATTACAAAAAGAAAACAGATATCATTAGGTTCAAAAAGACAAAAGATACTGCATTTGCCCCGACAAAAGGCACTTCTGGTGCGGCGGCATATGATCTGTATGCAGATATTGACGAACCGATCACGATACAACCTTTCACAACGGAAGTTTTGCAAACAAATATTGCCTTTGATTTTCCAAAAGACTATTACGGAACGGTATATGCAAGAAGCGGATTGTCTACAAAGCATGGAATCAGACCCGCAACGTGTGTTTCCGTAATCGACAATGACTATCATGGTAGTGTGGGCGTTCCGCTTCACAATGACTCCGACACGCCATATACGGTAAATCGCGGAGATCGTGTTTCACAAATAATATTTCATAAAGCAAGCCATTTTGAATTGGTTATAGTAGACCATTTTGACAACGAAACAGATCGTGAAACTAGCGGTTTTGGTAGTACGGGGAGATAAAGGCATGGATAAGATGAAGAGTGAAGTGAGAATAAAGCGTGATGGGCGCATATGGATATGTTGCCCCGATTGTCACGCCGAACAAACATACGTTGTATATGGTCAGATTTTTGACCATGAAATATTTAAGTGTAAAAACTGTGGAACGGCTTTTATGGTAAATGATTGTTTGAATTGCAAAGATGCTTAATTGGCGCGGAAAGTGAGGTTTTCATGTTTGCTTATAAGGTGGTCGTAACAACAATAACGGTTCTGCTGATGATCGTTCTGGCATGGGTAGCATCATCACAAGTGGAGCGTAGTGGGAAATTGATATCTGGTTTTATCATCTTATCCTATGCTTTGCTTCTTTGTGGTATGTGGTTCTGATGGCAAGCGAAGAACTGTTAAAGCGCATAGAGAATAACCTAAAGTGGGTGTCTGACCATCCCGATAGGTTTGACGTAGACGTTATAGAAGATAGCGTTGCGGTGGCGAAGTATGCCATAGCGGGTGAAAAGGAAGTCGGTGTGGCTCTGGACTTCTGCGACCATATCAAACACGATATGATAGATCAGTTTGTCGGGAGAGCAGGACATACTTTTTGGGAAACAGAACACGCCGCACAGATAGAGGGCGGTCGGTTCAAGATAATCGACCTCGCTTATGACATATACCGCCTAGAAGCTCCGTATAAGTTTGAGTCCTATCTGTTCTATATGGAACGGAACAGGAAGTATGAGAAGCGGTTCTATATACCGCGCCGATGCACTCTGAAAACGGTTGTTGATGATATGCAACGGCTAGAAGATGATGAGTTAGACATATACGGTCTGTCTATGCCATCCCGTGTAGGCAAGACGGGAATAGGCGTGTTTTTCCTGACGTGGATAGGGTATAAGCGTCCGTGGAGTCATAGCGCGGCGGGTGGACACTCTGGACAAGTGGCTAAACGTATCTTTCGTGGGTATGTAAACGTGGTTGATACGCCAGATTACACGTTTAATGATCTCTTTATGGACTTGCACCCAGAGTATCAGAAGCCTATCGAAAAGATTTCAAGTGATCCTGCCGAGTTCACAATCAATCTAGGTGCGCCAGACGAGTATAGCACTATGAGTTGTCGCGGAATCGACGCTAGCTGGACTGGTGTTATTGATATAAGCGGTTCTAAAGACAATATAGGTTACTTGTATGTAGACGATCTGGTTCGTGACAGGGAACACTCGATGAGTGCTACCCGTATGGAAAATACCTATCAAGAGTACCAAAACAAGATGCTTGATAGAAGAAATACATTCAGCAAGACCCTGTTAGTGGGTACGTTGTGGAGCGTTCTTGACCCGTTGGAGAGGGAACGCAAACTAAACGAGAATAACCCACGGGCATTGTTTAGACGTATTCCCGCGCTTGACGAGAACGATAAGAGTAATTTCCGCTATGAGTACAACGGCTTCTCTTCTTCATACTACATAGATATGAGAAACCGTTTAGATCGGGCAGAGTGGATGGCGAAGTTTCAGCAACAACCTTTTGTCCGAGAGGGTTTGCTTTTCCCGATAGAACAACTACGGTACTTTGATGGAATAGTGCCAGATGAGAAGAAAAGGGTTGTAGCGGCACTTGACCCCGCTTTCGGTAAGGGTGATTTTCTGTCTATGCCTATATGCTTCGATTATGGCGATACGGAAAAGTATATCGTGGATTGGATATACGATAACAGGACGCAAGGGTTTACTGTACCGCTTATCGTGGATAAGATACAAGACCTATTCATCATGGAACTGACCATAGAAAAGAACAATGGTGGTGATCTCATGGCAGATAACATTCAGAAAGAAATGGACGCAAGGGGAATACACCATTGTCGGATAATCCGCAAGTCTGCTCCTGTGAAGATGAAGAAAGAGGATAAGATAAGTGCTTATGCTCCGTATGTACTGCGGAACTTCATCTTCCTGTCACAAAAGAAGTGGACGGAGATAGAGGAAGAGCCAGATATCTACTATAAACCATCAGATCAATACAGAAAAGCCATTGATGCGTTAGTTATGTATTCGCCAGAGGGACGCAACGCGCATGATGACGCTCCCGATGCGATAGCGCAGTTGGCTATGGTATTTGAGAACGCAAACAGGCGTAGAGTGGCACACGTTATCAGTAGTCCAATATAGGGGAGAATGGGATGAGCGCAGAAGAACGGGACAAGATAGAAAGACGGTTGAATGATGTATTGCGGCAGTTACACGCCTATAAGTTTGAGCGGGATCACAGAAAGTCCCCTAGTGAACCGCTAAACATGGTTATTATGCGGTATGAAATGATAGCTGATGAACTGCAAGACCAATTATGCGAGGTGGATAATGTCTAAAGCATATGAGGAAACAAAGAGATATCTAGGGCAGATACGCTTTCTGGATAACGTAATAGAGAATCGTTTGAGAGAGCGTAGTCGGTTGCGCGACAAGATCACTAGCATATCAAACGAGATAAAGGGGGATCGCATACAATCTTCTGGAACAAAAGACCGTATAGGTGACTCTGTATCGAAGTTGGTTGACCTAGAGCGCGAGATAGACGGACTTATAGACCGTTACATAGACAAGAAGCGCGTGATTTCCTCGCAACTAGAGAGTTTAAGTAACCCCGATTACTACCAGATACTATATTTGCGGTATGTGGACAGGAAAAGTTTTTGTGAGATAAGTTGCGCGGTCGATCGTCCCGAACGTACCGTAAAGCGTATTCACAACAAGGGAATGACCGAATTTGAATCTCGTTACGGAACAACATACATGAAAAAGTCAAGGAAGAAGTCATAAAGTGGCACGATATGGCACTTATTGACACGTAAAATCTCTTGATTATTCGATTTAAGGGTGTGTATAGTAGAATAGAATAAAAATGAAACCTTTTGGTTCTCCTTTACCATGCTCCGAGGGAGTGTTGCGGATGGCGACACTTCCTTTTTTTGTGTGGTGGAATGGGTGTACTATGCAATATGGCAGACAGATTATCTGGACAGATGTGCCAGAGATCACAAAAGAAAATGTAATAGACGTTCTCAATAAAGCCATAAAGGTACATGACGCTAACTCTAACGATATCGACACTCTCATTGACTATGAAGCGGGTGAGCAGATTATTCAGAGAGTAAAGACGTATCGCCCCGATATAGACAATGTTGTGGTGGATAATGTAGCTTCGGAAGTGACAACCTTTCAACTCGGCTTCTTTTGGGGAAACCCCGCTACATTTGTGCAACGTGCCAAGAGCGAAACGGATATCCCCGATGAAGTTAATGTTGTGTCCATGTTGAATGAGCAGTATGACGCTTCTGGACACAGGACAAAGACGCAGGAGAACGCAAGGTATATAGAGATATGTGGCGTGGGTTATACCTACATTGACCTAAACACAGAATGGGAAGAGGGTGACGCATATTTCACCCGTGATGTACTTGATCCTAGAACGGCTTTTGTTGTGCGTTCAAGTTACTATCCCGATCATAGACCGATGTTAGGTGTGTCTTTCCGTGTTTTAAGGGGTGAAGATGGTTCTAACCACAAGTATTATACTTGCTTTTCCCGCGAACAACGCTTTGAGATAAACAACGAAACAGGCGATCTTCGTCACGGGGAGAGAAGCGGTGAAATGAATCCGCTACATCGTATTCCTATCGTAGAGTGGATAAGAGGTTATGACCGCATGGGTGTTTTTGAGCGGCAAATGTCTGAAATGGACAACCTCAATCTGCTTATATCCGATATCACGAACGATGTTGAGCAGAACACGCAGATGCTTTGGGTATCAACGGATATAGACCTCGCTACGGAAGAGATAGAAAACGCAGATGGAACTACTTCCGTACAAGTGAAGAAACCGCAAGCGGGTGAGTGGTTACAAACATATACTTCTCCCGATGGTAAAACCCCGTCTGTAAAGCCACTTGTAGTTGATTATGACTATGAGGGTATGCTGAATAACATATCCTATCGGCGTGGACTTATCTTACAGAAATGTAATGTTCCACAGAGAAATGACAATTCTGGTGGGTCTACGGGCATAGCCATGAGTGATGCTACGGGTTGGTCACAGGCAGAAGCCGCCGCAAGTAGAGAAGAGCAGATAATCGAGGGTTGCATGATAGAAGAACTGAAAGTAGTTCTGGCGGCAATCCGCGAGTGTCCGTCTGTTGAGAGTAATAACCCGTTGTTACTGCTCAAATATAGTGATGCAAAACCGAATTTCAAGCGGCAAAAGACATATGAACTGACCACAAAGACTAATGCGATTGCTACGCTATTAAGTCATGGCTTCGCTTTGGAAGATTGCGTTGCTACCGTCCCGTTGTTCGATGATCCTAGCCAAGTGGTCACACGAAGCGGTGAGGGCGTGAAGAAATATCAAGAAACCATCTTCCAAACAGAGAGTGAAGCCGAGGGTGGTGAGGATGAGCAAGAACCCGATGCCGACAAAACCATGCAAGATGAATCGGATCAGATTGCTAATTCTCCAAACGTAGATGGTATGGAGATAAAGCAAGATGCAATATCCGAATGACGAGTTAAGAGTCAGAGAACAAAGCACCGTCATAATCACGTATGAAGAATACTTTGAACCGATGGTGCTTACCAAATGGCAAAGAAAGAAGCGTATCGCTCTAGCGGAAGAACTAGAAGATGCGCTTTTTCTTTTGTTTCTTGCATGGTACTACGAAACAGACATTATCGAAGCGCAAAAAGAGTTCACGGATAAGTATATAGCGGCGGTAGAAAAGTACGATGATGTGAACTTGCGTGACGATTTTGATGAATACATAACCCTGTTGGCGGCGGCTCTTTATGAGTCCACTTTGCGGAACATTGACGATCCATACTTTACCTCTTTGGATAGAGCGGTATATGTGGCGGCAAATGAAGCAAACACGGCTCTGAACAAAATAGAGTTCGGAGAAGCAAAGGCAGATGGTAAGACCATGAAAACATGGCATACCGAACAGGATTTAAGGGTGCGTGATACACACGTTCCGTTGGATAACAAGACTATACCGATAGATGAGGATTTTATTGTCGGTGGCTATCCAATGGCTTACCCAAAAGACACGTCACGCGCACCGATCAGAGAGTATCAAAATTGCAGATGTGTATGTGAATACTCCTAAAGCAGAAGCGACCCGTAGCGGTCGCTTTTTATATGGCAAGGAAAAGCCTAACCCCACTAGAGAAAGTGTAAGAACGCAACCGCACAGAGAACGTGCGGAATAAAAATTAAACACCAATGTTGTCTTGCACAGAAGCAAGTAAAAAAAGACAGAAAGGAAACAGAATATGGAAAACGAAACCATGAACACCAATGGCACAGGCGCAGAGCAGAACGCACAGACTCCCGATGTTGTGACTCCCGAAACCCCGCCAGTAGAGGAAAGCGCGGAAGAAGCCGTAGAGCGGCTTAAAGCGGAACTTGAAGCGGAGAGGGCAGTTTCAAAGGCAGAGAAGTCGCAACGTCAAAAGGACAAGGCGGCACTCGATAAGGCTCTAAAGGACGTTGCGCGGTTGACCAAAGAGAACCGTGAGAAGATGACCGAAGCCGAGATCGAAGCACAGGAGAAAAGGCTTGAAGCCGAACGCGCACAGGAAGAACTTGCCGACTTACGTGCTTATAAACAGAAGAACGAAGCCAAAGAGAGATATCTTCTGCAAGGTATGAGCGCGGAACTCGCCGTTGAAGCCGCAGAAGCGGAAGTCGCGGGGGATATGGATAAGTTGGCAGATATTCAGCGCAAAAATCTTGAAGCGCAGATCAAGGCGAAAGAAGCCGAGTGGAAAGCCACACGTCCAAGGCTAAATGCGGGTGATGGTTCGGTTTCCATGACCAAAGAAGAGATCATGGCAATCAAAGACCCCGTACAACGGAGAGAAGCGATTGCCAGAAATATTGACCAATTTTAGAAAGAGAGGTAAAAAAAATGGCAACAACTCCTAGTTATCCCGAAACAAATCTTATCAAAAAGGCTGATCTTGCCAAAGCGCGTGAGATCGACTTCGTATGGCAGTTCAACGATGGCATCAAGAAGCTGCTTGAAGCACTCGGCGTAACCCGTAAGATTCCGAAGCAACAGGGTACTACCCTTAAAGCGTACAAGGCGGTCGGAACTTTGCACTCTGGTACGGTCGCAGAGGGCGATCTTATCCCCCTGTCCAAGTACGAAACTGTTCCCGTCACGTTTGCCGAGATCACGCTGAAAAAGTGGCGCAAGGCTACTTCCGCAGAAGCAATCGTGGAACGTGGCTACGATCAGGCTCACGATATGACTTCTGCCGCTCTTATCAAGGACGTGCAAAAGGGTATCAAGAATCAGTTCTTTGCTTTCCTTGCAACGGGAACGGGATCGGCATCTGGAAACGATTTCCAAGCGGCTCTCGCACAGGCATGGGCGCAGTTGCAGATTCTGTTTGAGGACACGGATATCGAAGCCGTGTACTTCATGAATCAGCTCGATGTGGCTGACTACCTTGCCGATCACAGTATCACTCTTGAAACTGCGTTTGGTATGACATACCTTACCAACTTCCTCGGTCTGGGTACTGTCATATTCAACAGTAATGTTCCCAAGGGTACGATCTATGCGACCGCCAAGGACAACATCGTTCTGTACTACATCCCCGTGAACGGCGCGGGTCTTGAGAACGCTTTCGAGTTCACGTCTGATGAAACAGGCTACATCGGAGTTCATGAGGGCGCGGTCTACAACAACATGACCGATGAGGACGTTGCAATCTCTGGCGTTGTTCTGTTCGCAGAGCGTCTTGATGGTATCGTGGTTGCGTCAATCGGTGAAGAGCCTACTCCTACTACTCCGAGTGTCACGCTGAACCATGACACGGCTACCGTTGCGGTTGGTTCAAGCATTGATCTTACCGCTACCACCGTTCCCGCTGATGCGGTTGTGACGTGGACAAGTAGCGCAGAGGGCAAGGCTACCGTTGTAAACGGAACGGTTACGGGCGTTGCCGAGGGTGAAACCACTATCACGGCTTCTATAACCGTTGAGGGACAGGCTTACACCGACACTTGCACCGTTACCGTTAGCGCGGGTGCATAAGGAGATCAGTTATGCGGTATAGGGTGGTGAGATACTTTCGAGATTTACAAGACAATAATCATGCCTATAACACGGGGGATATATTCCCCCGTGAGGGCATGAATGTTAGTGAAGATCGAATAAAAGAACTTGCATCTACACAGAATAAGCAGTTTTGTAAGTTGATTGAAGCCGTTGCGGAAGAGCCTACCGAGGTAAAGCATACCGAAGAAACGCTTGAAAGACTGACAACGAGAGAGATCAAGACTCTTGCGGCAGAGCGAGGGTATAAGATTACAAAAAACGCGAAGTATGATGTGATAGCGCAGTTCTTGAATCAACAGAGGTAAAGAAAATGTCTATTGATGCTATGAAAGAAACTCTTATTGGAATCCTAACTCCATATCTGAAAAAGACGGATAAAGCGTTCGATGAAGAGTTGCTTTCTTCCATCGTAGACGGTGTTTTATTGGACGCGAAGCAGATACGGAGATATCCAACTTCGTACACGGAAGATCAAATACTGCGCGATATGGAGTCTGGAATGGGAGTATTCCGAAGCGTGGCTTTATCTCGTTATAACATGATCGGTATAGAGAACGAAACGTCCCATACCGAGGGTGAGGTAGCAAGGCACTTTATATCGGCGGGTAAAGAGTGGTCGGGGTGGAATCCCCTAGCGGTATCTGTATGAGAATGGCAAGACACAATCAACGCGCACTATGGTATTCAAATCCTTGTGGCGATAATAGCGCATATGTCCGTGATGATGATGGCAACATAATCTATCAAGAGATTGATGGAGAACAAGTTCCACTTTCATACGGCGGTCAGACGGAAGAGTATGAAACTCCTGTTATGTTCTACGGAACTATACAAAATGCGGGGGGAGTAGCCGAAGCCGCCGCTTATGGTGTGAATGTGGGATCGTATCAAGCCAAACTCATAGACGTAGTAAGCGACTTGCCGATTAAGGAAATGACGCAGATTTACCTACATGAGCCTACGGGAAAATGTGGTGATGAAGCTGAATATCGCGTTGTCACTTGTCCGTTAGCGTTGAATCAAGTTTCCTACTTGTTAAAGAGAAACGCATGAGTGAAATAATTGTGCATCTGAATAGTGAGTCTATCCAAGACGCAATAGCGAAGTTAGAGCAAATCAAGCAGAATGTGAGCAGTAGAGCGAACATTATGATAAACGAGTTGCTAGAGATAGGCATTACTACGGCACAACAAAACACAGGAAAATATGCGGGATATATCAAGTTTGAAACGATGGTTGAAGAATCGCAGGACGGATATATCGGTCTGCTTATTGCGAGTGACGCAGAAAAGATTATAAGCAGATGGCGGCGCGGTGGTGAGATCATAGAAGCAGAGGTTAGTCCGTTGCTTATGGCAGAGTTCGGGAGTGGACAGTATGCCGAAGTAAAAGACCTATGGAGTGAATTAGCGGGGGTTGTTGGTCAAGGGACGTTCACATATCCCGACCAGATACGAAACCATGCTTTTGATCCTATGGGTTGGGGTTGGTATGACCTAGATGGCAAGTGGCATTGGTCAAAGGGCGAATATCCCACTTTCCCGATGTATGAGTCATGGCAAGCCATGAAAGATGCGTTGGAAACGGTTATACAGAGTGTTCTGAATCTTTAAGGGTGAAGTGTATGAGTGAAACATGGTTTATGAATATTGAGCCTTATGTTTTCACGGTGTTTAAGAAACGCATGAAAGATAAGTTTCCTCATGCTTATTACACTACGGAAAACCAGAATGTGACAGAGAAGAAGTTTCCATGCGTGTATCTTCATCTTGTAGATCAAGCGGAGATTGGTAACGATCTCGATAACACAACTGTTAATGCCGTAAGAACCAACATTCGCGTTCAAGTATTCAGTAAAACCGCCGCTGAAAACAGGTCGATTATGACAGAAGCGGTGATGCAACTTAAACAATTGCGGTTTAGTGTAACCATGATGCCCGTATTTGCGGCAGAGAGGGATAAATCAGTATTCTTTTCGGACGCAAGATTTAACCGTGTAATCGGTGCGGGTGACAGGGATATCGTACCGCAGAAGTAAGGAAGAGAGGTAATCCTATGGCACTTTCAAATTTTCTTTCCGTTCTCCAAAATCCCGCAAATATAGCCGTAACCATTACGGAGAACGATGGTACGGCTGAAATAGTTCTTTGCCGTATTTTCGCTGATGGCTACGAACAACTTCTTGACACGCTCCTTGCCAGAACCGTTGACAAGATAAATTTTGAAAGTGGCGGGAAAGTCAAGATCAATCTTGCGGCGAGTGTGTAACTTAATAACGTACCGATAAAGCGGGGAGATCGCCCCGCTTTTTTCATGCAAAAAAAGAAAGAGAGGTAGAAAAATGGCTAACGTAGTTCCTGGTGAAGTCTGATAGCGTGATAAATGCGTAGTTATCAGAACGCCGTCCGTATGTGACGTTGCATAGCATACGGAGTATGATCGCGGAATTAAGCGGAAAAACGCTTTGCAAGCGCAATCCGAACCGAAGTCACGAATTAAAGAGCGTGACAGGGGCAACGCATAGATGGTGAACCTCGCAAGAGAATATAATCCGTCCAAGAGTCCGCGACACTCTGCAACCATGATGAGTGAAAAGATATGCTGAACTATACTGTAATGGTATAGAAGCAAGGATAAAAAGCCTTGCGATAACAAATTGATTTCCACGTTGGGCGTGAGAGTCGGTTGGATGACGGGTTCTTCTGACACTATCCCCACTTCGGGTACTTGCACATGGTTTACCCGTGTGAACTCTACGGGTGAGGTCGCGCTTGACACAAACACGATTGATGCGTCAGCACTTGAAGATTATGTTGACAAGTCTATCGCGGGACGTGCAAGCACAGGCGGTACTTACTCGATCACGGTCAACCAGACTCCCGAAACGATAGCAGAGTGGGCGGCGGCTATGGCGGCTTCTGCGACCAACAACGGTATATGGATTCAAGAGTGGAGTCCCCAGATGCCCTCGGTTTCGGATTGGCTTTTCGTTCAGACTCCCCAACAGTTCCCCAAGGCGGCAAAGGAGCAGAACGCTCTCATGACCGCAGAGATACAATGCGCTCTGGTGAACTTCGCGGGACAGGCGGCGGCGGTCGATGCGCCGACAGGCGATTAACACACAACAATGTAGCGGTACGGGGCGCGCTTCGGCGCGTCCCACCCTATAAAACAAAGTAAAGGGGTGGAAAAATGAATTTAACGATTGGTGGAAAGAAATACACGTTTGTCTATTCGGTTGCGGCTACGCTTGACGATGATCTGTTGGAAACAGTAACAAACATGGTCAAGGTAACACAGGAAGAAGAGGGTGATTCCTCGCTTGCGATAGCGGGTAAACTTCCTGTTCTGACAAAAGCTCTGTTCTATGGTGGACTCTTACAGTTTCATGGAGAGTTCGGTGACGGTAGCGTAAAGAGCCGCAAGGACGCAGATCGTCTACT
>Ga0247611_10006173_pt1 | contig 15501 bp, 9 predicted proteins | sample 177DNAGHGhighgp2_FD_192422 | JGI IMG/M metagenome (GOLD analysis project Ga0247611, IMG submission 192422) | Sheep rumen microbial communities from Palmerston North, Manawatu-Wanganui, New Zealand - 1770 DNA GHGhigh gp2 | ecosystem: Host-associated > Mammals > Digestive system > Stomach > Rumen ...
ATTGTTTCAATGCCTACACCAATTTCAAAATTTTCGTGGCTGCGTTCTGTCTGTGCTCCCCAGTATTTATCTGCAGGAACCTTTACTTCGCCCATTGAGTCATGTTCAATTTTGTATTCCATAGTTTCACCTTATGTGCCATTGCGAGGAGCGTAGCGACGTGGCAATCTTTGGATTGCTTCGCACTTCGTGCTCGCAATGACGGTTATTTTAGAAATTTACCTGTTTAATAACTTCTTTGAGGCAGTCTGCGCTGTGGCGGAGCGACTCAATTTCCTTATCTGTAAGAGGAGCTTCGATGCGTCCCTTAATTCCGTTTCCACCAATAACAGTTGGAATAGAAAGACATACGTCTTTAATTCCATATTCACCATCGAGCATAGATGAAATTGTAAGAACAGAATCTGTATCGTAGTTCAAAGCTTCGCAGAGAGTTGCAGTTGTTACACCAATAGCATAGTTTGTGCACTTCTTAGCAGCAATGATAATTCCACCAGACTTTCTGATATAGTCTTCTACATCATTCTTGTCGAAATCTGGGAGCTTTTCTCCACGGTAAGATTTTGCAAAATCATCAACTGGAATAGAACCGATGTTTGCAAGAGACCAAGGTACAAAAGAAGAATCTCCGTGTTCACCAAATACATAACCGTGAACATTTTCCTGAGCTACCTTGTAGTTTTCTGCAATGCGGGCACGGAAGCGTGCTGTATCAAGCATAGTACCTGTACCGAAAATGCGGTTAGCAGGAATGCCAGATGTTTTTACAAACTGATATGTAAGAATATCAACAGGATTAGCTACAATTACATAAAGAGCATTAGGAGCTGCCTTAGTAATCTGTGGAATTACAGACTTTGTAATGTCAACATTTGTTTGTGTAAGGTCAAGACGAGACTGACCAGGCTTACGTCCAACACCAGAAGTAAATACAACAATGTCTGAGCCTTTTGCATCTTCATAATCACCGTCATGAACATAAACAGGGCCGATAAATGGAGTTCCCTGACGGATATCCATAGCCTCTCCCATAGCCTTTTCTTTAATGATATCGATGATAACGATTTCTGAAGCAATCTGCTTCAAGGTAAGGGCATAAGCAACAGTAGAACCAACCTGTCCTGCACCGATGATAGTAATTTTTCTTGACATATAAAGTCTCCTAAAATAAATATACTGTGAAAATAAAAGTCAGAAAATTTTTTAACGAAAATCCCCTGATTATCTTTTCAATTATAATCTATTAAACGTTTTTTGTTAATAGATATTATTTAGTTATTAACTTAATGCTCCAGAGATTTTTGCAGCAACAAGTTCATTTGCAGATGCATTACTGTCGATTTCTGAAATAGCATCTTTAATATTTGCAAGAAGCCCTTCAAGACTGCTTACTTTTGACTGAAGTTCTTCTGTACCATTGGAAATATTTTGAAGGGCAGAGTTCTGCTGAATAATTTCACCGGCAACACCTTCTGCCAGCAGAGTGTTTGTATTTGCATCATCAACAATTCTTGTAAGCGCATTCATTACTTCACGGGTTCCAGTATCAATTTCTGAAACACCAGAAAGAATCTCCTCCATAACGCGGATTGTTTTTCGAAGCTCTTCAGTTGTTGTTTTAGTATAATCAGAAAATGAAGTTACAGATTCTGCGGTTGCATTTACTATTGTTTCGTTTTCCTGAAGGGTATCTGTAATATTTTGAGCATTCTTTGTAGTTTCTTCAGAAAGCTTACGGATTTCCTGGGCAATTACAGAGAAGCCTTTTCCAAGAGTTCCAGCATGAGCAGCTTCAATAGAAGCATTCATGGCAAGCAGACCAGTTTGAGAGGAAATCTTATTTACAGCTTCTACGAAGGTAGAAACCTTTGCAGATGATTCCTTAACTTTGAGCATGTCATTTACAAGATTCTGCAATTGCTTCATCTGTGAATCAAGATTGTTTACAAGGTTATTCATACCAGAACGCTGTTCATTTGCAATACTGCTTATATTAGAAAGGCTTGCAGACATCTGATTAAGAGCGGCAGAAGTACTTGAGATAGCCTGACTCTGACTCTGTACGCTTTTTTTCATCTGATCAGCTTTTTCATTTATCTGAATACTTGAATCTTTAATGGTTACGGCTTCAGAACTTAAGCTGCTTGTTTCATTATTGATGTAATTGTAAAGGCTGCCAATTTCTTCTACGCTGTTTGCTGCTTTTGCAGTTGAATCAGAAAGCTGTTTTCCAATATTAAGGCCTTCTGCTGTTTCAATAATAACGTTTGATATTTTGCTTAAAGCAAGTGCAGATTTTTTTTCACTTTCATCAGCAATTTCTACAACACGGCGGGTAAAGCGGTCAAAAAGAAGAATACAAAGATTTGTTGTAATAATTCCCAGAGAACAGATGATGATATTCATTGTTGCAGTTCTTGGATTTGACTGATACAAAGGCTGATATCTTAAAGCATTTGCAGCAAACCAGATTAAAAATGCTACTATGAAAAATGCCTGCAGCTGTTTTCTTCTTAATGAAATTACATAGTTACAAATCGACATAACTGCAATGAAACAGCAGTCTCGATATGGTAAAAAATTGGAAACAACAAAAGGTGCTCCATAACACTCAACAGCGCTTACAAGCATTATTGCAATTGAAGTTGTCCATGCACCTCTGTGAATATGTCCCTGTTTGATAAAGAAAAGAGAAAGCCCAAAGAATGCAAGCAGAAAGAGTCCGCCAAGTCCTACAATAGTGTATTTAAAAATAAAAAGAACAATTCCAAAAATTGCAAAGAGAATCATAAAAACAAGATTAGAACCTGTAAGCAGGGCAAGCTGTTTCTGTTCCCTGATTGGAAGTGCGTCAAAGACTTCTTCTGGTGGATAAAATTTTTTATTAATATTTGCCATATAACCTCTTTATAGTGATTTCAATAATAAAGGATTTTTAATTGATTGGCAAATGGATAATTGATATTATCTAGGCTATGAATATTAACAATAATGCTACAAATGTAAAAAGAGAACTCCTTGTTCGCATTGCAAAATTACAGCTGGATGGTGAACTTGATTCCAGAAAAATAAATAAAATTCCCACAGAAATGAGGCCTGCCGCAGCCGCACCTATTGGCTGTTGTATTTATCATGACCGCGAATTATTAAGAATGAGAATTCTGGCCCGCATGGGTATTTCTGTTGAAAATTATAATGATTTAAATGATTTGGATGATTATGCCAGAGAAGCCCTGGATAGGGAAAGCCCAACCTGGCCAATGATAACTGTTTTGCATGAGGCTTGTAACGGCTGCGTTAAGCAGAACTTTATGGTTACTAATGCATGTCAGGGCTGCTTCGCCAGACCTTGTATGATGAACTGTCCCAAAAAAGCCATACATATTGTGCATCACGCTCATATCGATGCCAATAAATGCATTCACTGCGGTTTGTGCGAGCAGAACTGTCCATACCACGCAATCATTAAAATTACAGTTCCATGCGAAGCGGCGTGCCCAGTCGGAGCCATCTCCAAAGGCGAAGATGGTCATGAAGTAATAGATTTCCATAAATGCATTTACTGCGGTAAGTGCATGCAGGAATGCCCATTTGGCGCTATGATGGACAAGAGCCAGCTGGTCGACGTAATTAAACATATTATGGCCGGTCACAAAGTCAGCGTAATGTACGCTCCATCAATTGCTTCTCAATTTAAGTGTTCTGCAGGACAGCTGGAAAATGGAATGAAGCAGTTAGGCTTTACAAACATTTATGAAGTAGCACGCGGAGCTGATATTACTGCTGACCGAGAAGCAAAAGAATTTACAGAGCGAATGGAAAGGGGTGATAAATTAATGACAACCTCCTGCTGTTCTGCTTATGTTCGTGCAGTTCATATTCATGTACCGGCTCTGGATCCTTGTGTAAGTGAAACCAGAAGTCCGATGCACTATACAGCAGAACTGGCTAAAAAAGATGATCCTGAATGCGTTACAGTTTTTGTTGGTCCTTGTCTTGCAAAAAGAAGAGAAGGTTTTGATGATGAATATGTTGATTATGTTATAACTGCAGAAGAATTATCTGCATTTTTTGAAGCAAAAGGAATTAATGTAAGCAAGCTCGAAACTGTTACAAAAGATGATATTCCAACTTCAAGTGCCCGTAATTTTGCCCGTACTGGCGGAGTTGCCGAAGCTGTTCGCTGCAGACTAAAAAATCCTTCTATTCTAAAACTAGATGTTATCAATGGTCTTAATAAAGAAGGTATGAAAAAATTAAAATACTATGGCGAAATTAATGCTGGTCGTATTGAAGCCAAAGAAAGTGACGGCAATCTTGTTGAAGTAATGAGTTGTGAAGGCGGCTGTGTGGCAGGACCTTGCGTTATTCAAAAAGTAAATCTTGCAAATGTACAACTGGATAAATATGTAAAGGAAGGGAAGGCTGGTATTGAATAAAGGATAGGGGATAGTAAATAGAGAATAGTTTTTTTGATATGAAGACTTCTGTTATTTGTACAACTTTATTAATAGAAAAATCTCCTCAGGCATTGCCTCTTGGTGCTGCTTGTATTGCTTCGGCTATCAAGCATAGTCCTGAATTAAGTGAGCTTTGTCAGGTTTCATTAAAAGCTTTTTGTCTGGAAGATAATGATTTCCCTAAAAAAGAAGATTCAGCAGCTAAATATATAGCAGATAAATTATTACATAGCCTTGGTCCGGATAATAAAGGTATTTTTTGCTTTTCTTGTTTTGTCTGGAATATAAAGATATTAACAGCAGCAGCAAAAATCTTAAAAGAAAATGGCATTATAACAATTGCTGGTGGTCCGGAAATTACAGCTCACCCTTCTTTTTATAAAGATTTTGATTATACCGTCAGTGGTGAAGGAGAAGTTTCTGTTCCAGCCTTAATATCAGAAATTCTCTTAAAAAAGTCTGAAAAATCAGACAGAGTAATAATTTCTCCATCTCCTGATTTAGCTATTATTCATTCTCCTTACTTAGATGGAATAATTGATCCTTCAGAGTACGAAGGTGCTTTATGGGAACTTGCCCGTGGCTGTCCTTTTAAATGTGCATATTGCTACGAATCTAAGGGAGAAAAAAGTGTAAGACTTTTTCCAATGGAGCGTATAAAAGCAGAACTTGACTTATTTGCCAGAAAGAAAATTCCTCAGGTTTTTGTCCTCGACCCAACTTATAACATAAATAAAAAAAGAGCTCTGGAATTGCTTCGCCTTATTGCTCAAAAAACTCCAGATACCTTCTATTATTTTGAAGCAAGGGCAGAATTAATGGATAGAGATTTAGCCCGTAAATTTACCCGCATTCCCTGTGCTCTACAGATTGGACTGCAAAGTACGAATGAAGAAACTCTAAAACTTGTAAACCGACCTTTTGATAAAAAAAAGTTCTGCAAGGGCTTGAGTATTTTAAATGAAGAAGGTGTAACTTTTGGATTAGATTTAATATTTGGGCTTCCAGGTGAAAACTTTTCTTCCTTCAAAAATGGAATTGATTTTGCAATATCTCAGTATCCTAATAACCTGGAAATATTTTGTCTTTCGGTTTTACCTGGAACTGATTTATTTGACAGGGCTGATTCTTTAGGTCTGGTTTATGAAAGCAAACCTCCATATCACGTTATAAGAAATAAAGAATTAACAGAAGATGATATTAAAAGGGCAGAAAAGCTTTCTAAAGCCTGTTCATATTTTTATAATGCGGGCAGGGCTGTTCCCTGGTTTAATTCAGTATGCAGAATCTTAAAAATTAAAGCATCAAAATTTTTTGAATTTTTTTATGACCAATATTCTGAGCTTTGTGAACAAAATTCATTTTCAGCCTGTAAAGTCCCTCATGAAGAGATTCAAAAAATCCAGTTAGACTTTTTACAAAAACAATTTAATTCCAGAAATCTGATGAGATATTTTCCTGCAGCAGAAGATATTGTTAAATTTTATGGAGCAATTTCGCGAACTACTGATTGTGGTAAATCTGAAAATGTAACTTTAAATTATGATGCAGAATATGTAGCCTCTGATTATGCTTCTGATATCCGTTATTTTACAGAAAATCTTAGACCAAAGAAAAATCGTATTCAAACTTTTATCAACAAGGGGCAGGTTGACTTTAGAAAAATAAAATAAAAAAAATATAAGTTTTTTTGAAAAATTGTGTTTTTTGCTATTGACCAAAATCCTTCAAAATTATATATTATATACATCACTTGCGGCAGTCATATAACGGCTCATTATCTCAGCCTTCCAAGCTGATGACGAGGGTTCGACTCCCTTCTGCCGCTCTAACTTAAAATCTTCTAGAGTTCTAGAAGATTTTTTTATTTAACTTTCATTTGATAGAATTCTAGGGAGTCGAACCCCAAGGGGTTCGGCCACGAGGCATAGCCTCGTGCCCAATTTGCTAAAAAAGCTGGTCGCTTTTTTTTAACGCAAATTGCCCTTCTGCCGCTATTAGAAACAATTAATTTTTTTTATGAAAGTAAAAAATTCTTCCATTTTGAAAAATCCATGATATAATTTTTAAATCAGACACAATTCAAAAAAGTTTTCAAACATTTTTTTTAGGAGTGTACTTAAAATGGCATTTAAGAGAGATGATTTTAAGAATATGTCCACCAAGAAAAAAGCTAGAAGACTTTTTTGGGGAACTCTTGCACCTTTACTTACAGTAACATTTGTTGCCTGTACTTTTTTCTATTGGATTACAAATACAATAATTGGATACTTAATTGATTATCAGCTTACGGGAGCAATTGAATCCGTTAATTCAAAGGTTCTTGAAAGATTAAATCCTGTAATGACTAATATCGAAGACTTTTCAAATTTTGCAAGTCTTTCTGATGATACCCAGATATATGTACCCCTTGTACAAACCTTCCAGAAAAATCTTGAATATTCTTCTGGCTTTTATTATTCATCTAAAAAATCAACCTTGCAGGATGGAAGCATTTTTGTTCATAACAGTGGCTGGACTCCTCCTGCCGGCTATGACCAGACTACAAGAGAGTGGTTTAAAAATGCCATAAATAATCCTGGCAAGCTCGCTTTTTCATCTCCTTTTATCGATGCTGATACAGGTGAACTTATTATTACAATATCTCATACTGTAAATGATACTGAGGGCAATGTAAAAGGTGTTGTTGCCTGCGATATTCTTCTATCTAAATTAACTTCACTATTTGATAATATTACAATAACTCAAAAATCAGTAATAAATATGATTACAGCTGACGGTTACTATATAACCAATAAAGATTCCTTAAAGGTAATGAAGAAAAAATATTTTGATGAAACAAAATTTAAAGGCGATTTATCAAAATGGATGAGCGGAACTCTTCAAACATCAAAAGATAGAAGAAACTATTTTGCAATTAGTAAGGTTGGGCCATCCCCATGGTTTATTGTAATTGAAGGTCCGGTTAGTGATTATACAGGCCAGCTTTCTAATACTATAATTATTTTTGAAATTGCTCTTATCATCTTCAGTATTTTTGTTTCAATTTTTAATATTATTACAATTCGAAAAATGCGTCAGGGAGAACAGGAGCTTGGAGCTTCCTTATTTGAAGAAACTCAAAACCTTGTTGTTTCTGCTAAAGAAAATGCCGCAACTGCCCAGGATCAGAGTGCTGCCGTAAAAGAAATTGTCGCCACTATGGAAGATTCAAATGCGCTCTCTGAGAACATTGCATCTAAAATACGTGATGTTTCTAAGGTTGCAGAAAAAACTTCTTCGGATGTTGCAGCAGGTGTGGCTTCAATTGAACAAAACGTAGCCCAGCTTCATGCAATTTTTGATGCAAATCAGCAGACAATCGAAGGTATGAAAATTCTTAGCGAAAGAATTGAAAGCATCTGGGATATTGTTACCCTCATTAATAATGTTGCAGACCAGGCAAAAATTATTGCGTTTAATGCCGAACTTGAAGCTTCGAGTGCTGGTGAGGCAGGAAAATCCTTCCGTATTGTTGCTAATGAGATTCGTCGTCTTTCTGATGGTATTATTGACGGTACAAAAGAAATCAAAGAAAGAATTACAGAAATTCAGCATTCATCTGACTCCCTTATTCTTGCTTCAGAAAGTGGAACTAAGAAGATTAATGAAGGTTATGAAAATGCAAAGAATCTTGGAGACATGTTTGCAAGTATAAAGAATTCTGCAGAGGTTACAGCAAATTCAGCCGGTGATATTACATCTATAATTCAGCAGCAGACAACAGCTTCTGAACAGATACTTATTGCCCTTAAACAAATTTCTGCCGGTGTAGAAAACTTTACAGTTGCAACTGATAATATTTCTTCATCTTCTGAGCATATTCGTACAATGTCGGAGGCAATGAATAATACTGTTCAAAGTTCAAATAAACATAAAGACATATAATAAATGGTGGTAAAACTATGGTAGATATGTCTGAAACTTCAGCTACGGCAGAAAATGCTGAAAATGAGAATAAGAAAACAATTGAATCTCAAATTGAAGAGCTATATAACGGCAATGACTCTTCATATTTAATTTTTTCAATTCATTCTCACAGATATGCATTAAAATCAAATCTGATTCAGGAAATTATGTATGATATGCGTATTCACGTAATTCCTTTTACACCAGATTATATTGAAGGTGTATTAAATTGTCGTGGAGTTCCATATACAGTCATAAATGTCCTTAAACTTGATAAAGTTGAGGACAGTGAAATAAATGAAAAGGTTTTTCTGCTTTTTAAAAGAGAAGATGATCAGTTTTGTATTCATATCTCCAACATAGAAGTTTTTTTTGAACCCGAAGAAGATGACGTTTTTAAAGATAAAATTAAATATAAACTAAAATATATACCTCTTTTTGATGCAGACCGGCTTGAAGATGCCATGTTACGCGATTTAAGTAAGGAAGAATAATTTATGAGCGATACAATTGACCTGGATGATACAGTAGAATGCTATCTCGAAGAAACTCGCTCCCTGCTTTCTTACATTAGAAAATCTCCAGAGGATTATTTTACCATTTTAAGAACACTCAGCATGACAAAAGACAATTCTCACATGCTGGGCTATGAAGCTGTATATAAGCTATATAAGGCTCTAGAAGATGTTTATAAGGCATTATGTGACGACAAGCTAGTTTTCTCCAAAAACTTAAAAAATCTTATAAATATTGTTCTGGACAAACTCTTTTTTTTCTGTGAATTAATTGAAAATTCTCATTTTGAAGATTTAGAAAGTGAAAATATAAAACCCTATCTGCTTTATTGCGATAAGGCTGTTGCAGGTGAAATATTTGAACCAAAACATCTTTTAAGACAGGCTAAACAAAACGTAAAAACAACTAAAAAACGAAAAGCCCGTATAGTAAAAAAGGATTTAGAACAGAAAGAAGAAATCTTAAAAATTTCTTCTTTAAAGATTGCAAGAAACATAACCATTCACGAAGAAATGATTGCCCGCTCTTATATCATCAATAATCAGGTTTCAATGCTTAAAGCAGCTATTGCAGAAAATGATATGAGGGGAATAAAAGAAGCCTATAAACTCTTAGCTAATGATACTCAAAATCTGCAGAATACCCTGCGTATGTCTCATGAAAATCTTGTGGCTTTAATGCAGGACGATACCTTCCTTCTTAATCATCAGGATTTTCATGGATTCTTTGTTACGGCCAATGACAGTAAATATATGATTCCTTCTGAATATATTTATGATGTAATTTGTGAAAGCCCTTTGAATTATGAGGTTGTTCAAAATCAAAAGGTAACAAACTATGTTATTGAAAGTGAAACAGGAATGAAGGAAGACGCAGAAATTGAGCAGATTCCAGTTTATTCCCTTTCATCATTATTTCCCGGTCAAAAGGCCAAGTCTTTAAATGTCCTTGATACAATTTTAATTGTAGATTACCAAACTCAGAGAATTGGTATTATTGTAGATTCTGTACAAAAATTTGTTTCTGTAATCAAAAAAAATATGCCGCCTGCTTTTAAAAAGTTTAAAACTGTTACGGGTCTTGTATTTGATGAAAAATATGATATGATTCCAATTCTTAATATCCCGGAAATTATGCGGCGCTTCCGTTCATTAAGAGGCTACGACGTTAAAAAGTTTGAAGCAAACACCAAAAAACATATTAACAAGATATTAATCGTTGATGATTCTTCTACAACCAGACAGATTGAAGGCACAATCCTTACTGCAAATAATTTTAATGTTGATGAAGCAAGTGATGGTATAGAAGCCATTGAAAAAATGAAACATAAGCAGTTTGACTTAATTCTTTGTGATGATGATATGCCAAGAATGGATGGAAAAATCTTTCTGGATAATGTCAGACGAATGGAAAATTATAAAAATGTACCGGTAGTTGTCATGGCAGATACTCCACTTGAGAATGCAGATGCTTTTGTAAGCAAGGCTGATTTTTCTAGAGAAAAACTAATAGATACTATCAAAAGGATGCTGAAAGATGAATAAGAAAATTTTTATTTTGGAACCTTCAAAAACTACTCAGTCTCTTTTGAAAAAGAAATTTGTAAAGTCAGGTTTTACACCTTATTTTGAATCTGACGGAATAAAAATGCTCTTTTCAATGTACGAAAAACTTCCTGATGCAATCCTTATAAATGCAAAGGGAGTAAATCCAAAAACTTCTGTTCTGGTTAGACTTTTAAAAAGTGTAGATATGTTTAAAAAGATTCCTCTTGCAGTTTATGCCAGCAGTGATTTTTCTTTCGAAAATACTTACATGACAAATACAGGAGCAGATATCTTTATCCATCTTGAAAATGATTCCCTTACAGACCGCTTAAATGATTTGATTGCACTTGCAAAAAATAATCAACTTTCTAAAGGGCCGCTTGAAAATGATATTATGAAAAGCGGAATTGCAGAAAGAATTTTTTCATATATGAAGGATCTGGATAATTTGGAAGCCCTGGTTTCCAATTTCCTAAACCTGCTTACTGAATTCTGTGAAATTCCTGCCGCATCACTATTCTTAAGTGAAGAAGATGGAACCGAAATCTTTTATATCTGTGCATCAAATTTTACAGAAGCTGAAATAAATGATTTTCTAAAGGTTTGTACTTCTGAATTTGAAGGAGTTTTGCCCGATACTAATGTTCTTTTAGTAACAGGAAAAAGACTAAAAACTCAATATCCTATAGACAAATACCATACTTCAGATATTCCACTTTCGGCCTTTCAGTGCCTTAAGCTTAAAAACTCACAAGGAAAAGCTGTTGGCACTGTAAATATGGTCAGAGAAGGAGCTTTTACCAGCCATCAGCTTGATTTACTGGAATTTTGTGTAACTCTATTTAATTCATTAATCGAAAATGCAATTTCCCTAAAAAAGAAAATTAAGTTTGAAAAAAACATCAGACGGGCCTTCAGCCGCTTTGTGCCTGAGCAGATTATTGATGACCTTGTAAACGGAAGTGCTACTTCAGATAAGGTTAGTGTAGGGGAAAAACGAGATGTTGCAATTCTCTTTAGTGATATACGTTCCTTTACCAGTATAAGTGAATTAAATAAACCTGAAACAATTGTAGCCTTCTTAAACCGCTATTTCACAACCATGTGTACAATCATAAAAAAGCATGGTGGAACTATAGATAAGTTTATTGGTGATGCTATTATGGCTTTATTTGGAGCGCCTGTAAGCTATGAGGATAATGCAAGGCGTGCTGTAGCGGCTGCATATGAAATGAGGGAAGCCCTGCCATCTGTTCCTCTGGAAGACCTAATTTTGCCGGAAGGAATGAACTTTAATATTGGAATTGGAATTCACTATGGAGATGTTATTGTAGGCTCTATTGGTTCAAGCGATAAAACTGATTATTCCGTAATTGGTGATAATGTAAACCTTGCTTCCCGAATGGAAGGACTTACCAAAACTTATGGTTCAATGATTCTTGTTACAGATGCTGTTAAAAATGATATTTACAAAACAACAGGTGGCAGTGGAGACTTTGAATTCCGCTATCTGGATGATGTAAAAGTAAAAGGCAAAGAAAAAGCAGTTCCAATTTATGCTATTGACCGCAACCGTCAGGAGTTTTCAGAAAGCTACCGTGATAATTATACAAAAGGCTTTGAGTTATATAAGGATGGCACCTGGCGTCTGGCTCATGAATATTTCGAAAAAGCCCTTGCAGAATTACCAGATGACAAAGCCGCAAAACTTATGCTTGAACGCTGTATAGAATTTGAAAAGAATCCACCGGAAAATTGGGATGGAGCAATTACCTTCCACACAAAATAAAGCTACCGTTATCAATTTTCAATTCAAATTCTTCCTTAGAAACGGGTTTACTGAATAAAAAGCCCTGTATTTTTTCACAGCCATTTTCCCGTAAAAATTCGCAGGCTTCCTCAGTTTCAACACCTTCAGTAAGAGTCTGCATTCCCAGATCTTTAGCCAGTTTTATTATATTCTGCAGGATTTTTCTTGCCTTCTGATTTCCTGAAAAATTTGAAAGAAATTTCATATCAATTTTTATAAGATCAAAATCATATTCTTTTAGAACATTTAAACCTGAATAGCCGGAACCAAAATCATCAAGCCATAAGGCATAGCCCTGTGAACGGAAGCTTTTTAATTCTTCTTTAAGCTTATCATCATTTTCTGAAAGGGTAGATTCTGTAATTTCTATATGAATTAAAGACTTATCAATTCCATATTTTTTAAGACAATTTCCAACTTCTTCTGCAAGATTAAGGCTATCAAAATCTATACGGGAAAAATTCAATGAAATTGGAATAAGCTTTCGTCTTGTTTCTTTTACTTCATTTATATCACGACAAACTCTTTCTACTACAAACATATCAAGACGATGAATCTGGTGATATTCTTCAAGTGTTTCAATAAAATCAGCAGGCGATAAAAAGCCATATGTTGGATCATCCCAGCGAGCTAAGGCTTCCAGACCACAAATTTTTCCACTTTTTGCATCAATTTGTGGCTGATAATATACTTTTATATATTCATTTTTAATTGCATTATCAAAATTATTTATAATGTATTGTTTTTTCTGGAATTCAGCGGCCATTTCTTTGTCATATTCACAATAAGTGATATTGAAATTCTTTTTAATGGAATTGCAGGCATATCTGGCATGGTCACAGGCAACTAGTGGAAGACAATCCTTATCTTCTGGTCTGTAAGCACCAACTTTTAATCCAAGTTTAATATCATATTTAAAATCTGCAATTTTTTGACAAAGCTCCATTATTTTTTCTTTTATATTCTTGTTTTCAGTAAGAATTACAAAGTTGTCATTAGAAAAATGGGCAATTAAAGAATCAGCAAATAATTCTTTTAGAATATCGGCTATATTTTTAAGGAAGGTATTTCCTTCCCAAAAGCCATATTTTTGATTAAGGGTTTTAAAATTTTCAATATCAATAAAAAGATAAATAAGATTTTCAACCTTAGTTTCTTTTTTATGCATTACTTCCAGAGCCTGTCCGCGGAAATAATTCATATTTGCAATACCAGTTACTTCATCACTTATAGAAAGCTTTAATAATATATTCTGGGCTTGTTCCAGTTTTTCATCTTTTCTTGCTTCGCTGATTTTTTGTGAATAGGCATTGATGGCACTCATTGTAATTGTAATTAATACAATGGTAAGGTTTACCTTTGTTGCATAGGTCGCAGGATCTGCATTATTACATAGAATAAAAAAGATACTGTAGGAAAACGAAAGAAAAAGAATTGTATAAACAGGCCGCCATACGGTAAAACAGAACACGAAGATAGTCATAGTCATAAGGGTAATAAATTGTTCACCCTTGAGATAATCCATAAAGGAAATGTATATTCCAAAGCCTATAGCTATGATAGAAAAAATAAATCTGATAGAAAGCCATATCTTATGATTTGTAACTATTTTTTTTTGATGTAGAAATGAATAGAAGAAAAGAATTCCTGCTGAAATAAGGAGAAGAATATAACTTCCAATGTGAGTAATTAACCAGTTTTTTGAACGATTTAAATCACCAAAATATTGAAAGAAAAGGGTACTGAAAATCATCCATAGTTCGAGCAAAATTACTACTGATGAAACATACAGGCTGGAACGTATATTTGATTTATCGAAATATTCCTGGGTATATTTTGAAAATTTTTCTAAACCTAAAAAGCGCTTGAGAGAATCAACTCTACTCATACATTAATTATAAATCTGTATTTCAAAAAAATAAATCAATTTTTTATAAATTGATTATTACCTGCTCTTTTATAGTGAAGGTCCTGAGGGTGGCTGGCAAATATATTGCAAGATAGAAAAACTGGGTTTATAATAGAAGAATTATGAGAGCAAAAACATTTAAGGGTGGAATCCATCCGAAAGAGTATAAGGAGCTGAGTAACCTCTGTCCTATTACTCCTGCTTTCCCCAAGTCCAAAATGGTAACAATTCCTGTGACTATGGGAGGAGCACCAAATCAGCCGCTTGTAGCTGTTGGAGATGAGGTTGCAAAAGGGCAGATAATTGCTTCTGGCGATGGTTTTATGAACTGCCCGGTTCATTCTTCTGTTTCTGGAAAAGTTAAGAAAATTCAGAATTGTCTTGTTACTGGCAACGCTACTGCACCTTGTATTATCATTGAGGCAGATGATGCTGAGCGCCAGACTCTTCTTCCTGTTATAGATCCATTTGAATGTAGCAAAGAAGATGCCCTTAAACGAGTTCGCGAAGCAGGTATTGTCGGAATGGGTGGAGCATCTTTCCCGGCTCATGTAAAGTTGAACCCTCCTGCAGATAAGATTATAGATTATGTTTTAGTAAATGCCGCTGAATGCGAACCATATTTAACTTGTGATGAACGTACAATAAAAGAGATACCGTCTAAACTTGTAGACGGTTTAGCAATTGTTCTTCATATAGTAAATGGCGGTAAGGGCGGCACTGGCCATGCAAAAGGTATTATTGTACTTGAAGATAATAAAGAATATCTGATTCCTGAGCTGGAAAAGACTATTTCTGAAGCTGGCCGTAATGATTCAATTTCTATCTGCCTGGTAAAGACAAAATATCCTCAGGGAGCAGAAAAGTTTATAGTTTCTGCTGCTACTGGCCGCGAAATTCCAAGTGCTAAATTGCCTGCTGATGCGGGATGTGTAATTTCAAATGTAGGTACAGTTTGTGCAATTAGCGATGCCTTTAGACTTGGTATGCCTCTTGTTGAGCGTTCTCTTACAATAAGTGGTGGCGCTGTTGAAAAGCCTGTAAATGTAAGGGTTCCTGTTGGAACTATTGTAAGCGACCTTATGCCGGATGTTTTCAAACTAAAGGATTCAGAAAGCAGCGAGGCAACTCCAGATTCTGCTGTAAAAATTATCAGTGGTGGTCCTATGATGGGCTTTGCCATGATGTCTGCTGATTTTCCTGTTGCAAAGGGTACAAGCGGTGTAACTTTCCTTACAGAAAAAGAAACCTTCCTTGAAGAAGAAAGCCAGTGTATTTCCTGCGGAAGCTGTGTTGCAAAATGTGCTATGC
>Ga0247611_10006174_pt1 | contig 15496 bp, 12 predicted proteins | sample 177DNAGHGhighgp2_FD_192422 | JGI IMG/M metagenome (GOLD analysis project Ga0247611, IMG submission 192422) | Sheep rumen microbial communities from Palmerston North, Manawatu-Wanganui, New Zealand - 1770 DNA GHGhigh gp2 | ecosystem: Host-associated > Mammals > Digestive system > Stomach > Rumen...
GGCTTCTTTGTACTTGCGCTCAAAAGCTGTTTCCGGTGCGCTTGGTTCAAACGACTCGCAAGTGATTTGCTTATTTGTCATTTCCGCCGCCGCACATTCACTTAAAACAATCTTCGCGGCTTCTGCAAATTCGCGGGCGTAAATTTCCCAGTTCGTTCGGAGTTCTGTCACGCCGCCTAATGCAAGCAGCGTCGGAAAAATCGGGTGCATGTGGAATCGTCTCGTCGCTTCGCTCTGCTTCGGCCACGGGTTCGGATAATACACGGCGTGGTACGGAATTGTCCATTCCCCGGATTTGACACGGTCTAGCGCGAGCCTCCAAAAGTCCAAGAGTTCCGCACGAATCCAGAATGCATTTCGCGGAACGTCTTCGCCCGCCGTTTGTACTGGATTCCCGGCCTTGTTGAGGCGGGCAAAGGACTTGTCAATTCCGATGACGGGATTGTTCGGGAAACGTCGGGCGATATGAATCGTGCTTTCGCCCGTACCGCACCCGGAATCTAGAATTACATCGACCGGCACGGCTTCTGCGCTTGTCACCCCGGACACTGTTCCGGGGGCAGCTTCACACGTTCCACTTGTCACCCCGGACACCGTTCCGGGGTCAGCTTCACACATTCCACTTGTCACCCCGCACCCCGTTGCGGGGTCACCATTTCCTGCAGCGGTCATAGACTCTGTGACATTCCTCGTCCCGCGATCCGCATAGAACTTCTTTACAAACGCTTCTGCTTCGGCGAACGCTTCTCGCGTATGCTCCGCGATGGGACGCAAAAAAGTTGTCCGCGCATATTTGCGGACAACTTTTTCAAGATCTTTGTGAATCGTCTCTTGATTCGATGTGACTGAATTCGCACCGGCCATTATTGCTGTTGCTGCGTCCAAATGTCCAGCAGGTTCTTGCCGATGAATTTGAGGTTGTCGAAGTGGAGTTCCACATCAGCATGGAATACAATGGCAAGCGTAGAAACACTCTTGCGGTCTTCCTCTTTCGGCAAAATATCGGCGAGAGCTAACTTGTATGTTTTCTTTTTCTCCGTAAGCTCAATGGGATATTTTCCGGCAGTATATACAGGAACAACCGGTGACATATTTTGACCTTTGCGATTTTCGTCGGAAATCTGGATTTCGCCAGAACCCTTGCCCCAAGCGTCAAAGGCGATGGAATCCACGGAACTTAAATTATAGCTCCACCCTGTATTCCCGATGTACATGCCAAAGCAAAGGTATTGCTGCTTGTAAATAGCGGTATCTGGGAATCCAGCGGAGAAATGGACTTCCTTGCCCCCGTTGCCATCATCCTGGATAACGGCCAGGAACGGATTGAACGCGGTTTGCGCAGTCAGTTCCGGAGTAATATTGAAGAACATGAAGTTCGGATTGGAACTCAGCGCCCACATACCTCCGAAGCCGCCACTGGTGTATTCCGAAGCAAGGATATTATGGTTGTCGCCGTCTTCGAAGTCTTCGACGAGAAGCGTCATGTTTTTCTGGACGGTATCCTTCTTAGTCGTATCTTTCGGTTGTGTTTTCGGCTTGAGCGTGGTAAGCGAATCGCCTGCGGCGACCTTGATGGGAACATCCAACGTGTCGTGCTTGGTACCGTTCGGTATGAACACCATGTCCAGTTTGCCTGCCGGAAGACCGAAAACTTCGAACTTGCCATTGATGATGGCTGCGGAGTGATCTAGACCGCGGAACTTGACAAAGCCGCTCATGTTCTTTTCGCTTTCGCTAATGGAATCCTTAATGAAGTCGGATACGTTACCACCGATATAGACGGCCCTTTGCAAAGTCTGCTTGCCCAAGTCGAAGACTTTCGTTTCGTTGACATTGACAGGTAGCTGGAGCGACGTTCCGTTGAGGCTAGCTTCCATCGTGTAATTGCCAATAGCGACATTTTCGATGGTGACAACACCCTCGTCGTTGGCAGTAGCGATGTAACCCTGCCCGTCGAGACTTGCCTGTTCCACAAGTTTTACGCGGGCATTGGCTGCAGGTGCGTCCGCGATAAGGATTTGTGCCGTGATAGCGTTACCCGCTTCGGTACCGCTCGGACCGCCACCAGCGACTTCAGTACCACAAGCGCACAGCGAAAACCCGATTGCAAGCGGGGCAATCAGTGCAAGTATGCGTCTGGTTCTGTTCTGCTTCACGTCCATATCCTTAATATATATTTTCTTTTTGAAAATCATTTTCCACCTCCGTTGTTTTCGGGCGAGGTAGGACCAGTTGCCGGGTCTGCCACCTTGTCGGAGAGGGGGAACATTGCGATATTCAATGCATATACGCGATCGGCGCGTTCGCTTTTGCGTGCAAATTGCAGGAGCCCTCTGCGGAATTCCTCAATTTTGTGCTTGATTTCGGGCAGGTCGGATTCATCTGCGGTAAACACGACGCTCGAAATGTCACGCTCTTCAGGTTTATGGCGGTCCAGCGATTCCTGCGCAAGTTCCATCGTGTGCCTATGGAAACTGCGAACCGCGGAACTCTTGACTTCGCCGCCGGTACTGATAATCTGGTCGGTGATATTCCAACCGCCAGTGCCGTCGGGAACGACAAGTCCGAGTTGCTTTAAAATGCCAAGCGCATTGCGGGCGTCATCCTGCGAAATGGGCGGGTTCAAATGCTTGCCAAGGCCGGTGATGTCGCTGGTATCCTTCGTGATGCCGATAAGGGCGCGAAGCGCAGCGCAAGCCCAGCTACCAAAATAGGCCAGTTCCGGTTCCGAAAGCACGCGCGTTTCAAGCGAGCGGAGTTCCAAAAGCTTGTAGTAAAGCTCGGAAAGCGTCTGCTTCGCCTTGGTCTTGTTGAACCTGTAAAGAGTCTTGAAATATTCGGCACGACGGTCATCGAGACCGCAAATTCTGATGAACACCGGAAGCGTGCCCTCATTCAGGTGGCCTTCTTTCTGAAATACACGAACGAGCCAAGCCGGATCAACACCGGTTTTCTGGCCAAGATAACGATACGAAGTGAAAGGATTGTCTTTCTTGGTCTCGACAAACCAGTCCTTCAAGTATTCGCGGTATTCCAAATAGTCTAAAACTTCAGGCATACTATAAATTTACCATTGTTCAGCCCAAATGTTGAGAAATGCCGTTGAGAAAACGTTGTTTTTTGTTGCAAATTGTTCAACAACAGGCGAAAAACGCCTTTTTTACGCTAGATTTGGAACTTTTTGCCCCTCAATGAGTTGCGTTGTGATTGTCATCACCGTTTAGTCCGCCTTGCGAGCGTTCTATCATCTAAAAATTACCCTTCCAAGAACTTGAGCAATTCCGGCATTTTGTTGTGCGCGTCTTCCTTGCCAAGTTCGTAGAGTTCCGCGATTTTTTTCTTGTTCGTCTCGATTTGTGAAATCTTGATATGGCGGCTCGGGCGGAAAATGAACACCTTGCCCTCGGATTCGAGCTTCGCAAGCTTGTCCAATGCTTGATTATAGCGGATGTGGCGCGTAGCAACCGCTTCCACGAACTTGGGATAATGGCGGAACGCCAGCTTGACGAGCGGGAGTCCTTTGTTCAATTTTTTGCGGTAACCAAGCGGGCGCGTAAGGATGACCACGGCGCGTTCAAATCCACCTTTGAACAACGGATCAAACGGGATGCTGTCGGCAATGCCTCCGTCTAGATATTTTTTACCGTGGATTTCGACAACCTTGCTCAAAATCGGGATACTTGCCGAAGCGCGGATGTAGTTCATCTCGTCTTCGTTCCGGTAATCCGTAATGCGTGGATACACAGCAAGGCCAGTTTCCACATCCGTCATGCAGACACGGAATTCCGTGTCTGCACATTCTTCAGTAAACTTATCAAAGTCGAAAGGGTCTAATTTGTACGGGATTTGCTTGTAGCAATAGTCAAAAGCGAAATAGTCACCCGTGAAAAGCAGATTCCTAAAGCTCATGTATCGAGGACTTTTGGAATGGATTGTGTCGATGCGGAAGTTACGGCCAACTTGGCCCGAAAGATAGCTGCACAAATGCGTAGCTCCAGCGGACGTTCCTGCGGCCCCGCCAAACTTGATTTCTTTGTCGGCAAGAATATCGAGAATACCGCCGGAATAAGCGCCGCGCAATCCTCCACCTTCAACAACCAGGGCCGTATTTTTGTACTTCATGAATCCATCCCTCCGAGCAAAATCCCGGAATCAATCGGTCCCCACACCCAGTAAAAATCTATATAAAAGGCAAAATGTCGTAAACTATTTTAAACTTATTTTTGTGTAATTTGTATTGACTGTATCCAGGCGTAATCCTTGGGATGTTCCACGAACTTTTCGGGATTCTGCGCATGGAACGCGATAAATTCTGCGGGAGTCATCCAGACAAAATCATCAACTTCACCCGGTTGCGGCACGAGATTCGCAGCTTCGGCATCGGTAAGAATAATCTTGTACGTATCATAATACTCGTTGTCGAAATATGTCCCGTTGTTCAATACGTTTTCGTGGGTCGCTTCAAAAAGGTATTCGAGATCTTCGGGGCGCTTTGCGACACCCATCTCTTCGCGGAGTTCGCGAACAGCCGCATTTCGGCTATTATCGCCTGCGGTAATATGCCCCGCACAACTTGTATCGAGCAAATTCGGATTGTTTTCCTTAAGATGACTACGAAGCTGAAAGACGATTTTCCCGTGCGTGTCAAAAGCCCAAATGTGAACAGTACGGTGCCAAAGTCCCTTCGAGTGGACTTCCGTTCTGCCGCAAGAATACCCCGCTGGCGTTCCATCGCTATTCAAAATATCAATCTGTTCTTCAATCATAAGCCCTGACTTGTTTATCCACCGATTTGTTTGTAACTTACGGGAATGTTGAGTCGCCATGTGCCTATGCCGAACGATTTTCCGCGGGTCACGCGCTTCACACGGATTTCAAGGAAGGTGGCCTCGTCACGCACAAACAAAATTTTCGACGGAGTTTTGACACCACTGAATACCTTATATTCTTCAATGACGAGTTTTTCGTCCTTGCCGTCGCGACCAAGTGTTGCAAGCCAGAGCACTTCGCCGTCTTTTTCGGCATAAGTATAGTGGCGGGTCAGCGCATCACGCGCTTCATGAATTTTCACAATAGCAGAATCGGTGCCAGCGGAATTTACATATAAAGTATCACGCACCGAGATTTCTTCGAGATTCTCAGGGATGACTTTCCCGTCAAAAATTCCGGCCACCTGATGAATATGCACCAGCGGAAGCGAGGGATTGTTAAACAATCCGACCATATAACCGGCACCCTTCACGTACAATTTTTCCGTAGGGAACACCATCTTCCAGCCTTCCTCAAGCCAGAGGAGCGAGGCAACGCCTATTCCTAACGTAGCCGTCAATTCCATGCGATAGCGCTTGTTCGGAACCGAAAACAGAACAGCATCCAAATCCTGCGATTTTCCATCTGGAGAATGGATGGTCAGGGCAAAGGCCGCCTTCAAACTATCAGCGGGAGCAGGTTCAGAATTCGCCGTAGCAGAAGCCGTTTTTTTATTGCCAGCACAACCTGTCAAAAAAAGCGACAGCAGCACCAACAAAAACAATCCCCGTCCAAAACCCCGCACAAGGGCGCTCTTTTTCGCCATCGCCAAGGTCATAAGAACCTACTTCTTTTTGCCTAAATATTCCAATGCAGCGGGATGCTTGGGATTGAGTTTCAACAAAGTCTTATACGATTTCTTGGCTTCTTTTTTCAGGCCGAGAGCAGCCTGAATAGCACCCATGTGCTCCCAGAACACGTCATCGCGGCTCATTTTCTTGCTGTCAATCAGCTGCATCGCCTGATAGGCTTCGTCATAACGTCCCAAACGGTAGAGGCCCCAAGCCTTGGAATCCAAATAGGCATCCTTGCCGTCACCGTCCTTTTCGAGGGCGAGGGCTTCGAGAACAAGCTTGTAGCCCTTTTCAACTTCGGCGGGTGAACGGTTCAGGTCAATCATCGAATAACCGTAATAGTTCAAAGTCGAGGCCGTTTCGTGCGGAGAGAATCCAGGTTGTTTCAGCAATGTTTCAAAATGCTGGAACGATTCATCATAGCGTTTGAGACGTTCCAAGTTCATCGCCATCGAGAGGCGCACCCTTGTATATGTCGAATCTTTCGCAAAGAAAATTTCGAGCATTTCTTGAGCCTTGGTGCGGTTATTGAGAGCACGGGCCACCTTTGCCGAATCTGCACGAGCATCCTTCTCGATATCCAGGGCCTCGCCGATGAGCGCTCTCGAATAGATGTCGAGAATCTGCAAATACTTTATCTGTGCTTCGGCCTGCAGCTGCGCAAGATTCGCAGAATCTACAACGCCGGGGAGAGGCGTCCATGTTCCCCAGAACTTCATGAGCGAATCCAGCAGGGGGTAAGCCTTTTCGTACTTGTCCGCCAACGCATATACAGACGCAAGCAGCATTCGAGTATCGCCGTTGCTCACCGAATCGGACTTTTCGGCATACTTAATCGCTTCGGGATAATTGAGTTCGCTCGCAAAGATGTTCACGAGACCGAGATAGGCGCGGTTCGCATACCTCGGCTGCCCTTGCAACTTGCCCACGGATTCAAGCAAGTGGACCTTCGCGCTATCGCGGTTGCCCACATCATATTCATACTGTCCGATAAAGCAGAGAACCGCAGGCGTTTTCACGCCATCCTCATAATACTTCTTCATGGCAAAGGCATAGGCACTATCTCCCGGCATAGACGAGAGCACCATGATGGTCATCTCCTCGTCTTCAGACTTTGCGCTTGTAAGCGTATCCACGATGGCAATCGCTTCTTTGTAGCGTTTCATCGCCATAAGGCCGCGCACTTTCTGCAGAAGCATCTGCTTGTCGCCAGTCGCCTCGTGCGCCTTGCCAAAAAGGTCAACCACAGCAGAATCGCGCCCTAAATCTAAAAGCAACGACAGCTGCCTTTGGAACAAAGTAGGTATATAGTTCACCTTCGGCAAAAGCATGTCGTAGATGCGGACAAGTTCCTTTTCGTCACGGATTGCTTCGAGGAACAAGCTGTAATCGTAAAGCAAAGCCATGTCCTGGTAGCGCGAGGAATCCAACCCCAGCGTAAAATATTTACGGCAAGAATCGACTTCGTTTGTCTTCACGTAAAGACGGGCAAGCAACGCATACTGCGACGCAGTGCGTTTACCCTTAAGTTTGGAAGCCTTCTGCGCCTCTACGAGAGCTAGGGAATCTTCGCCAGCTGCAACCAAGCGTTCGGCAACGCCAAAGCCCAAGTAACGGCTCGTCGGGTCAGCCTTGTAAGCCTGTTTCCAGAAGAAATCCGCCTGACGTCTGTCGCCGCGCAATTCCATATTCTTCGCAAGGAAGAAGAATTCATGGGCGCTTTCCAAATCGACTTCGACCTTGGGCTTCGCGGCCACATCGGCCACTACCTTCTCAACCAAAGCGGAATCAACAGCATTCAACGTAGCCGAATGCACATCGCTCTTTTTTTTCGCAGGTGCAGAACTGCAGGCGTACAAAGACACCAGCACTCCAAAAAGCAGCCACGAAACCAAAATACGATGCATTAAAATCTCCCTATACAATCCTAGTCAGCAATGATAAAGTCAACCCTCGAACCCGGCTTTAGATAGTCGCCATACTTCGGAGAGGTTTCGATGACGGAACCAGGACGAGCACCATCTTCACTTTTCATGCGCTTGATAGAACCCACCTTGAATCCGAGCCTATCCATGTGCGGATAAACTTCATCCATGAGGATTCCTTCAAAATTGGGGAGCAAAATTCGACCTGTCGTAACTCCGGCAGAAATGACAACATGCACAGTATCGCCCACGCGTACCGTATCGCCCGCAATAGGAATAGTGCGGATTACGACGCCCCGCGGAATGCTCTGGTGAGCGCCCTTGATAACCTCGCCCTGAACAAGACCGGCACGGGCAAGTGAAATATCGGCCTGCTTCTGGCTCTTGCCGCGCAAGTCGGGAATCACCACCTTGCGAAGTCCAAGACTCTTCGTCAATTTCACCGTGCGGCCAATCTTTGCCGTGCGGCCAGCCTTCGGCATCTGCACAAGCACCATGCCCGCCGGAATCTGGGTGCTGTAGCGGCCTTCTTCAGTCCACTCGTACTTAAAGCCAGCTTTTTTCAACACGGAATCCGCGGCCTGTTCCGAAAGCCCTTCGAGATTCGGGACCGTGCCCGTACTCGCGAACGCACCGGCAAACGCAGGCATCAAAAGCTTATCGACCAAAAAGACAAGCACAACTACGACAACAATCCAGATGACAAAAGCCTTGAAAATGGCGGTTTGCCTAACCTTGTTCCAAAGCGACTTTATTTTATTCATATCAATTCTATTTAGCGGGATTAACCCTTGGTTGCTTTTTCCTGAAGCACGTCCTCGTCAAAGATGACGATATCCTTGCCGGTCATCGCAATGGCATTCGTGCGCACCAACAGGGAGCAGATTCGGCTCACCGTTTCGCGCGTCGTGCCGGACATGTCAGCAAGCTGTTGCTGCGTCGGGCGGTTATGGATAACCGTCACCATGTTCCCGTTGTCCGTATGGATGCGCACGCCGCGTTCCTGCATCAAGTTCAGGAGCGTGCCCGCCACGCGGCCCGAGACAGACATCGTCGAAAGCGAACCGATTTGCTTGTTCGCCTTGCGGAGCCTCTTGCAAAGTTCACTCATGAGAGCCATTGCAATTTCCGGAGTCTTGCGGATAAGGCTCAAGAAAGATTCACGGTGAATGACAAGCAGCTTTGCATCAGTCACGGTACGGACGGAGGCAGACCGGGGTTCGCCGTCAATGAGCGACATCTCCCCGAAGAAGTCCCCACGTTCCAGGAAAGACAAAATGGTTTCGCGTCCGTCGATGCCCGTCATATAGACTTGCACGGAACCGGTGGCAATCAAGTACAGAGCCTGTACTGAATCGTCTCCTTCCAAGACCACAGTCTCATCACGATTGAAGTTTTTGACGATTACCAGATTGGCAATCATCCCCAACTGTTCTTCATTGAGCTCCGAAAAGAGTTCAACCCCTTTCAACAAATCAACTGTGGATGCGTCCATTTTATCTTCCCCTTTTGTTTTAAATTAGTCCAGATCTACGACGATACTCTGGTCGCGCTTGGCACCGATAGAGACCATGCCAATCTTCACGCCAACGAGTTCCGCCATGCGATTCAAATACTTCTTTGCGTTTTCCGGAAGCTCATCGAACTTGCGGCACTTGCTCGTGTCACACTTCCAACCCGGCATCTCTTCATAGACCGGCGTGCAACGTCCGACCTTGGAGAGCTGGTTCGGAATCAAGTCGAGCTTTTCGCCATCGCACATGTAGTGTGTGCAAATCTTGATGGTGTCGAACGTGTCGAGCACATCGAGCTTGGTGATAGCGAGGTGAGTGAGGCCATTCACGACAGTCGCCTTGCGGACCACCGGAGCGTCGAACCAACCACAGCGGCGGTTACGTCCCGTCGTTGCACCGAATTCGTTACCGATGTTGCGGAGCTTGTCGCCCGTTTCGTCCAAAAGTTCCGTCGGGAACGGACCGTTACCCACGCGAGTCGTGTAAGCCTTGACGACACCGACAACCTGGTCGAGAACCGTCGGGCCAATACCAGCGCCGCAGCTTGCGTAACCGGCAACCGTGTTGCTCGAAGTCACGAACGGGTACGTGCCCTGGTCAACGTCGAGGATAGTGCCCTGGGCGCCTTCGAACACGAGACGCTTGCCTTCCTTCACGGCCTTGTAAAGCATCTCGCTCACATCAGCGACAAACGGCTTGATCTTCTGGCCGAGTTCGAGATAGTCCTTGATAACCACTTCCGGGTCGATTTCCGGAACATCGTACATCACCTTGAATTCTTCGTTGTGGACCTTCGCCATCGCTTCGACGCGCGGACGGAGTTCGCGTTCGTCCATGAGGTCGCCCACGCGGACACCGATACGGTTCACCTTGTCGCTATAGCACGGACCAATACCGCGGCCCGTAGTACCGATAGCAGCCTTGCCCGCCTTCTTCTCCTTGGCCTTGTCGAGCGTGGAGTGGTACGGAAGCACAACATGAGCATTGTTCGCGATAAACAGACGACCTTCCGGGTTGATACCCTTCGTATGGAGGTCAGCAATTTCATTGAGAGTCTGAATCGGGTCGAGCACAACGCCGTTACCGATGACGCAAATCTTGTCCGGGTGCATAATGCCCGAGGGAATCAAGTGGAAGACGAACTTCTTGTCACCAACTTCCACAGTATGGCCGGCATTGGCGCCGCCCTGAAAACGCACGATGATATCTGCATCGAGCGTCAAGAAATCTACAACCTTGGCTTTTCCTTCGTCGCCCCACTGGGAGCCGATAACTACACGATTTGCCATATTTCCTTCGTTTTAATCTTTAAAATCGAAACGGTTGCCCCAAGGTACCTCCCTGGAGCCCTTTTTCGCCATAAAGATAGTAAGTACCACCGCAAAAAACGAATTTTAGGCAGCGAATTCGCCCGAAAAAACGAGGGTAATTCAAAAACCTTCATTTAAAGCGGCCCTTATAAAATACATTTTTCTTATCTTTAAAGCATGTCCGAAGAAATAAAAATGCTTATCAAGAAACTTTCGCCGCTGCTCGACGAAGATTCGGACGTATTCCGCGAACTAGAGACGTTCTTCGGCAAGGATGCCAAAATAGGCATGCACCGCGACGACCTTTCCAAGTTTCTTCAGGACAACAGAACATACCAAGTGGTCCGCGTATGCGGCAAAAGCTACAAGGACTGCGTCTATGAACTTGTTGACAACTTCCCCGAGATGTTAGACGCCATAGGCATGCTGCGTTATTACAAAGCGCCCACAGGAAACATCCAGTGGGAAGAAATCGAAGCCGCCGAAATCGCCATGGGTAACGAACTCACCATGAACGCCTACGGCTGGGCACCAGACGCCTGGACCGTCTTTGCTCCAAGCGCCTTGGACGAAGCAACCGCACCAGAAGACAAAAAAGGCGACTACAGCCTCGTTGCGATTGTCGCTTTGGATTCGCTGCTGTAAACACAGTCCATGTTCTGTCACTGGATCCTTCACATTCGTTCAGGATGACGAATCGCATAAGCCGATTCCGGAACAAGTCCGGGATGACAATGTGAAACGGCTAGGATGACGGATTGCATAAGCCGATCGCGGAACAAGTCCGGGATGACAATTCAAATACAGCTCCGCCGGGATGACTGTTTAAAACTAATGTTGTATAAACTTGAAGAACGTAATTCCCGGAATTTTGCGGGTGGCGAGATAATCGGCAAGCGGGAGCTCGACAACCTGCTTCTTGATGGAAGACGCATGGCGTAGAACAGGCTTTTTCCCCGGCGTAAACACGACTAATCCCGTATGCGTCACATCGATTTTGTCGGAAGAAGCAACGAACGCCACACCGAGAACTTTCATCGCTCCGGTGTACGGCTTTTTCGCCATTTCGATTGCCTTGTCCAAAGGCATGTAGCGAATTTTGAGCGGCTTTTCCTTCCCCGTATATTTGAGGTTGTGGCTCTTGAAAAATTCCTTCTTGGGCATTGTACGCGTCACCGAGACTTCGCCTTCCATCGGGACGACTTTCGCGTATTTCCCTTCGCCGACCCAGTCGTCGAGCATGTAATGCTTTCGCGTCATGTAGCTTATATTGCCGCCCTTGTAACGGAGGCGCTGGAGCTGCCTGAACAGAGACTTTTCGCTTTTCGCCATGGCAAGCGCAACGACGTTTTCCACGTACGTCATGCAATCGACTGAATCTAAATAAACTAACGGTTTGTCGTCAATGCGGTCAAGGTGGCCTTCGCCCATCGGCCCAAGTCTGTAGGGGCGTCCCAAGAGTTGTTGCGAAAAATAATCCAGGCGTTTGTTCAGTCCGACGATTCCCTGCGCCTCAAGCCACATCGTTTTCATTTCCATAAGCGATTGACGGCCTTTGTTCGTATAATCGATGATTCTCATCCAAAGCGTATCGAGAACATCTTTACTCTTGATGTCCGGAGTTTCGTTCGTACCGTTCAGGTACATGGCGACAGCAAGCGTATCGTCGTCAATTGTGTAGATGTAGCCGACTAGGCCATAGACTTCTGCGATAAAGCCCGTCTTGAAGCGGGTGAGCCATGGAGATTCCAAGGCCTGCATGCGCTTTGCTCCAGAGCCCACGCCGGGGCTTGCAAAACTGTTGATGTAATATTGGCCCTTCGGGTGCCTTGCCATTTTCGCCAGCAGTTCCGCTTCTGTTGACGGCTGCACCTTGTTTTCAGGAGAAAGGCCGCTGCCGTCCCACACGTCAAAATGCGTCGGGTTCAAGTCCATTTCCAGAAGGAACTTGCGTTCCGCCTTGCGACCGCCTTCAACGCTACCTTCGCCTGCAACTTGCGCACCGAGATTTCGCAAAAGCGTCTCGGCGTGGAAATTCTGGCTACGCTGATTGATTTCGTCAAGGATGCTCAAGAGAGGCGCTGCCGAGAACGAGAACTTTTTCAATTCATTTTTTGTCGCAACCGACTTGTTTTCTTTAAAGACGATGCCACGATTTTTCAGCGCATACATGAACGCCGCCCTGAAATACCCCACCGGATTGCGAATCGGGAGTACCATGCTCGCCGAATCGACGCCTTCGCCCATCGTACCGCCAAGCGTAATGATGGACTTTTCCGGGTCAATTCCATATACCCATTTTTTCTTCCTTCCCTTGACGGTCTTTAAGTTGTTTACAACCTTGACATAACCTATATCGGGAATGATGCTAACATTTGCCGTATCTCCGCGGCGTCCTGGCCAGAAGCGTATTGTCACGCAGTTGTCGTTAAACCCGAGCGGTCCGACTTCGGCACCGTACCAGGAATCGTAATAGTTCCTACGCCAATTTTCAGGTTTCCACGGCCCCGTGTAATAGCTGGTATCCAAGTCGATATGACCGTTGATGGTATCGATACCCATTGCACGGATGGAATCCGCCATGGAATTCAAGACAAAAAACATATCGTCGTAAAATCTGGCCGATATGTTCGGATCCCCTTCACCGCGAATCTTGAGCGCTCCCGTCAAAGTTTTCTTTTTGATGTCGCCAAGAACCGTTATATCTGTTTTCGGTCCGTAATCCAGCGGCAAAAAGTGAATCGCAGCCGCTGTCGTCAAAGTCTTGAGCGTACTTGCCGGGGTAAACTGTTCGTCCCCATTAATGTTGCCAATTTCCTGCCCCGACTTGACAGAGCGAATAGCCATTCCGTAACGCACCCCCGGAATAATCGAATCCACATAGCTCTTGAACGACGCAACATTCACATGGGCAAATAGAGGTGCCACAAGGAACGGCAACAGCCGGGAAATAACTTTAAACAACTTATTCATTGGCGAGACTTGACTTTCCTTTTTCTTGCAACGCAAAAAACAACTATGAAACAAATAACCAAAAATCCCGCACCAGCAATAATCAAGTATTTCGGGGAGACTACCTTATCCGAAACTTCACCGGCTATAGGCAATTCTTCGCGACTGATAAAATCGGCAGAATTCTTTGGATAAATTACATTGTAATTCTGCAAGAAGATATGTTGTACCCAGTGCAGCATTTCCGCTTCGTTCAATTCTTCGGAGTGGTTCAGGACTTCATTGATTTTCTTGTGCGCATCATAGACCATCTGGGCAAGACGGGCACTGCGCGTTTTGCGGTTTGCCGTATTCAAGAACAAACTGCCCATGCTGTTCGACAGTTCCATCAAAATGCTTTCGACCTCGCCCCATTCCGGAATATTCGGGAAACAGCGACTATGTTCCAGTTCGGCAACAAGCTTGGAGTAACGCGAATCGCGATTCCAAATGTGGAGGATGCTCCTGTCCGCAGGCAAGAACCCCACTTGACGTGAATAAGCATCGATATTGTCCGCACGGAGCATGTAGGCGAGGAACCTCTCCGCCATGGCGTTTTTGGAGGCGTCCTTCTTTTTGCCAAGCGCCAAATGGCTGCCGCCCATAAACGAGAAGCGGCCTGCGGGCCCAGAAAGCAGTTTCAGCACCTTGATGCCGTCCTTCGCGATGGCAGAATTAGCAAGTCCTCCAGCATCTTCGGGGTAGTCCAGTTGCTTTATCAGTTCCGAAGTTCCATAATGGAATACGCGTTCCGAACGCACAAAGCCATTCGCATTGTCTGCTGAATTTTCAGACAAGCTATAAGGAGCCATTTGCGAATCGCCCATGATTTCGGCATAGAGCGCAAGACCGACAAGCGTATTCGAATCTAGAAGCGCACTGCGATACCCCTTCTTGCCCGAAGGCAAAACAAAATCTCCGCCATGTCCCCAAATAACCGGAGCCATGTACTGCTGCCCTGACCAGTCATCCTTGCCAGGGAGCGCAAAAGGAGTCACCTTGACGCCATCGGCATTCTTCAATTCGGCTTTCGCGATGGTCTTCAACACACCAAGGAACTGCGCGTACGATTCCACGTCAGAATCATCAAAGCCGAGTTCCTGCCAAAAACGGTCGTTTACAAAAAAGCCGCGAACATCAATGAACCACGGAACCGCGTAAGTCTGCGGGCTCCCCGGAATATGCGAGCTGCGGAAGCCTTCGCCCAAAAAACGGGTCGAATCTATTTCGGCCATCAAAAAGTCAATCGGACGGATCATCCCCGCCTTTGCAAAATGCGGAACCCACGTCGAACCCAGCTGGATGACATCGGGAGCCTGCGAAATCGAATCCGTGAACGTCCTCGTAATTTTGTCAAACGCCTCGCCCCAGCTAAGCGAAGTCAACTTCACCGGAATATGCGTCTCCCGATAGAACTTTTTCACAAGGCGATTCAACGCAATCTTTGAACCCCGACCGTTATCCATAACCCAAACAGAAAGCGAATCCGCAGCAACGGATGTCGTCACAAGACCAAGCACAAGGCCTGCAAACAAAAGAAGCCGTGCAAGACCTGTGAATCCAGCTATCTTTCGGGTAAGCTCTATCATTGGGCCAGTCTTCCAAAATCTTCAAAGAAATGGGGATAAGTCTTGTTCACGCATGCAGGGTCAAGAATCTTGATAGGCACACCACCCAAGGACACCAGGCTAAAGCACATCGCCATGCGGTGGTCGTTGTAAGTTTCAATCGTCGCCGGCATCAACTGTTCCGGCGGTTCAATCGTAATCGTGTCCATGTCGGCCACCACGCGGGCGCCCACCTTCTGCAGTTCCGCAGAGATAGCGGCAATGCGGTCGGTCTCCTTCACGCGCCAACTGCCGATGCCACGAATCGTGGTCGTCCCTTTCGCAAAAAGCGCAAGCACAGAAACAGTCATCGCCGCATCCGGGATGTCGTTCAGGTTCATGTCAATTCCCGTGAGTTCGCAACCGCGACCGTCGCATTCAATCCAGTCCGGGCCAATCGTCACCTTCGCGCCCATCTTTTCGAGGACCTTCGCAAAACCCACATCGCCCTGGTGGCTGTTGCTACCGACGCCGAGTACGCGCACCTTGCCCTTCGCAATCGCGGCTGCCGCCAGCGGGTAACTCGCGGAACTTGCGTCGCCTTCA
>Ga0247611_10006175_pt1 | contig 15495 bp, 17 predicted proteins | sample 177DNAGHGhighgp2_FD_192422 | JGI IMG/M metagenome (GOLD analysis project Ga0247611, IMG submission 192422) | Sheep rumen microbial communities from Palmerston North, Manawatu-Wanganui, New Zealand - 1770 DNA GHGhigh gp2 | ecosystem: Host-associated > Mammals > Digestive system > Stomach > Rumen...
TCATAGTAGTACACCATAAGATACACGAATAGTATCTTATTTTTTCCTTTCTTAAGATTTTTGTTATAAATTATATAAACTAAAACAAATTATAAATTATATAATAAGTTATTAATAAATTTATGTTAGAGTTATTTTGCTATAACTCTAGTAGCAAGCTTAGCGGCGGTTTTTCCTAATTGTTCTCCAGAGCCTCTTACAAAAGATTGCTTAAAGGCTTGCTTAAGATCGTGCTGATCTTGTTCTTTTTCTTCTTGTTTTTCTTCTTCTTTTCTCTTTTTTCTTAAGTAAGCTTTTCTTTCTTCTAGAGACATTTTAGAAAGTTTTTCTTTTTCTTCTTTAGCTTCTTTAGCTTTCTTTTCAGCTTTTTCTTTTTGCATTCTTTCTAATTCTTCATCTTTTTTAGCTTTTTCTCTTTTAATACCTTCAATAGCAGCTTTAGCATAAGCTGAAACATGCTCTTTAGCTTGTGAGAATAAGCTTTCATCCATAGGAGTTAAACCTCTAGCTTCCATCATAACACAATATCTTTCATAAGAAGCTTTATTGAAATCTTCATTAGTACTTATAGTTTCAATATAACTATTTAAATCATTACTAGAAATATTAGAAAATTCTTCTTCATATCCAGTTATACCATCAACTCTAGCTTTGTGATATATACTGTCTCTTTCATTTTCATTCTGTTTATCTCTAGCATATCTATTTGCTTTTGATATTTCTTTTCTGTGCTTAAGTTGTTCTGGCAAACCACCTTTACCAGTAACTCTACCATGAATATCAACACCAGCAGCAATAGCACCAGTAGTTAGTAAAGCACCTTTTATAATTTTATGCTTAAGCTTTTTTTTATCTTTTTTCCACTGCTTATAGGATTTTGGAGGTAAACCTTTATCTATTTGCTTTTCAACATACTTTTTCCAAGCTTCTTTATCTGAAGATTCATTAATATAATTAGAATAAGCTATAATTTGTTCGTTTGTCATATTCTCAAAAAGAATATTTAAATCTTCTTCATAATGGCCCGTCAGTTTGTATTTAGCTCTTTTCCAAAAAGAAGGTTTTTGACCTGTTTTTGTAGACATATTAGTAAATTCATTATTATAGTTATTATTTCTTTGCATATTTCGCAATTCTCTTTCTCTATTAGCTGTCGTTTTTGCATCTTTTACCATGCCACTAGTAGTTGTTTTCCAATATTGTCTATCAGCTTTTTTCTGTGCCTTTTTTTCATTATGCCTATTTCTATAATCTGCATCTGTATTCATTTTATAAACATGTCTTCCTCCTGCCGCTACAGCAGCAGTTCCAGCTAAAGCGATACCTCTTCTTATCCATTTCTTTCTATTTTCTTCTTTTTTCCAGCCCTTTTCAGTTTTAACTGCTTTTCCAGCCATTATTTGCTGATTTTTATAGTCTGTATAATAAGGATTTTCCTTTTTCTTTTTATTTAATCCATGACTTAAAAGTCCATCATCGTCATCGTCATCTTCTTTTTTAGATTCGAGGATGAAGTCATCTTCATAAAAATCATTCATTTGATATCACCTCTTTCAAATATTTAGTTAATAATTTATAGTTTAAGCATAAGTGCCATCAATTCCACTTAATTTATTATGCATTGTATCATTAACCATAGAATAAGGTTTATCTAATTTAATTTCTATACGTTTTAATAAAGTTTTATCTTTAGATGCTTTCATTAATTTTTCCATATGCTTTATTTGATATTTAATTTCTTCTTTTTGTTTAGAAGTTAATTTATTTCCATTCTCAGATAATTCTTTTTTATATAAAGCTAATAATTTTTGGCATCTTGTTATATTAGATGGATGACAATCAATAAAATATAAACCTGCATAAGATTCAAATAATGCGTATATCTTAGTTAAACCACCTAAAATATCTGCACCATTCATTGGATCATTACCTAAAGCTTCTAATCCAGTATATAGATCTTTACCATAACCAAATTTAGCAGCAAAAGCATCTGCAAATTTTTCAGCTTGATAGTCTAATGTAAGAATACCCATTGATCCAACTTTTTTAAATAATGCTTTTACTAAATTAAGAATTATAAATTTAAGAACTAATCTCAATGGCATAGTTGCAATATTAATTACCTGCATTCCAGTTCCTAGAATCTCTCTTAATGCTCCAACAATTTTATTAAGAACAGTAAGATCAATATTAAGTTTATCTCCAACTATATCATAACTTCCTGGATTAGTCAACCAATTTAGAATTCTAAATAATAAATCTTTTTGCTTTGTAGGAATACCTAGTATAGTTAATTTTTGAAGTAACATTGCTGCACATACATTACGGAGATTTTGAATGTATACTGTAAAAGCATTTTCACTATGATCTAATAAATAAGCAAACGTTATTTCTAAAAATACATCTAAAAATCTACTAGTTTCTAAATATCGTATATATTCTTTTCTTACAAAAAAGTTATGTCCTATTTCATGAAGAAATACTGCCATTAATTCTTCTTTAGTAAGTGAACCATCTAATAAACTTGGATAGATATATACATTTATAATTTTATCTTTAGAACTTTTAAACTTAATACCTTCAGAAGTTTCTATTGTTTCATAATCTTTATCAATAAAATCACTGCTAGTATTAAACCAACTTAATGTAAAAGCATTTTTAGTTCCATAATTACTACCTATATGAATTCTAAGTTTTTCTATATTGAAAAATTCAGCTAATTCTTTTTCAGCTTTTTGAATATCCTTTTTAAATGTATATGGATTTATATCATGGCTGACTGCATATATCAGTTTTCCCCATAAATCATCTTCTAAACGTTTTAATAAATTAGCTTTACCATAAAAAGCTTCAGTTAATTCAACAGTTTCATTTTTAGATAAATTACTATATAAAGAATAAGCACCAAGACCAGCTGTTCCAATAGAAGCAACATTTGCTAAAGTATATTGTCTGGATAATTTCTTTAAATCTTTAATTTGTTTATCTCTCCAAGTATTAAAACTTTCTTTACTACCAGATGATTTATATAACTTTTTAGCGGTATCTAGTTTCTTTAAATTATTTATTTCTTTTCTACAATCAACTATCTTTTTAAAAGAATAAGCAGATCCTGCTAAACCTGCTCCAGCCAATGTAGCATTAGTAGCTATACCACCAGCTTTAGTATTAGATAAATTAAAAGATCTTGTTGGATAATAAGCACTATTATTATATGCATTTGCAAGACCAAGTCCTACTCCACCTACTACACCAACATTACTATACCTTGTTGATTTTAATTGGCCTTGCAAATAAGATTTTCTTTCAGATAACCATGTATTAAATGGTTTTTGACTTCCAGAATCTCTATATATTTTTTTCGCTTCAGACCTATTATTTAGCTGCTTTAATTCCTTTTTGATTAATGCTATTTGTGTTACATTTCTAACACCCAATGCAGTAGATGTTCCTGCAATAGCTAATCCATAATTTTTAGGATTTAAAGGAGGCATATTATCATCACCTTTCTATTGAAATATTATAATAAAAAGTTTAAAAAGGCATATAGGAAAATTCCTATATGCCTTTAATTTTAGTCTTCTTCTTCGTATTCTACTTCTTCACCGTCACCAGTATAATACTTTCCGTCTGATCCAACCCAAACATCATTTTCTTCATCAACGCACTCAACTAATTCAATATCTTCATCTTCATCTTTACTACTTACAATATCTTTATCGATATATGCATCTGAATTAGGAATAAACTTTATATAATTTTCCTTAATAAGTCTATCTACTTCTTTTCTAAGTGCTTTATTTTCAAGATACTTTTCCTTAAATGTCTTAAGTGTAAATTTAATGTCTGGGCATCCTTCAAGGTAATAAGCTCTAGGAGAACCCTTAAGAAGCTTAAGCTCTTTAAAGTTAGCAAGGTTTGTAAGAATATTATCAAAACCAGTAGACTGCTCAAATACCATTTCAAACTGTCTTCCTGCTTCATTACTTCTAGACTTAACAAATTCTCCCTTTACCATGAATCCCTTAACACCATAACTGTCATTCTCATCAAGCTTAGTAGAAGTAGTTACTCTAATAATATTATTAGCAAGATAAAGAATTGAAGATCCACCTGGAATTGATTCATCCTGCTTAAGATAGTTAATAGCTGCCTGAGTCTTAGCAAACATATTAATTTCAATCTTCTGAGTAATATGGTTAATTGCAATTAGAATAATATTTCCTCTTTCAAGTGGTCCAGCAAGTCTCTTAATAATACTATTATTAATTCTTGCAATGGAAGTAGCAGACATCTGTCCACTAAGCTTTTCCTCTTCAGAAATATCTTCAGGAATACAAAGTGCCCATGAATCAAGAAGAATTACTGTAGGAGGTAATACATAAATAGGATTACCCTCTTCATCCTTCTTTCCAGAATCAATTTTAATTTCATCATAGTGTTCAGGCTGATTCTTAAGCTTATCAATTGCTTTTACTACTTTATAAATACTTTCAGAATAAATATTTCTCTGAAGATTCTTATACTTCTTTTCAAGAGTTTCATCTGACCAACCTGAAATAGTCTTTACTCTTGAAATATTAGTTGCTCTTTCAAAGTCATAATGAAAGATATTACCATTTTCATATGGCTCAACAATAGAGCAAGCCATCTTAATAGCTAAAGAAGTCTTACCTGAACCAGATTTACCAATGACAGTAATAATTCTACCACCGTCAAATCCTACATTAACTTCACCCTTTTCGATTCTACCATTACGATAGTCCATTACATCAATACCACTAGAATATGTAGGAGTAAATGAAATCTCTTCACCAAGCTTTTCCTTCTGAATGGTTTCATTAATAAGATCAAATAACATAAAAATTTCCTCCATAGTTAAAATTTAGATTATAATTAATCTATGATATTTCTTTGTTGAACCTAGTATTTTTATTTTAATTTGAATTTGTATGAACCGTATCTAAATATATACCCAAGTATATATTATAATTGTGATAAGAGTAAATATTTATTAATGCCGATACTCTTATTAATAGGTTTAATCTTGTGGGGGTAATAATCTCTGCAAAAAATAGATTACTTATTTGGCATCTGTGCCTGTTTTTCATGAGCAGGAATAACACAGAAGAAAGGATATATCATGAAGACTACAGCAGAACTTATTAAAGAAGCTATTTTCCCTAAGACCGTTATGGTTACGGTGCATGAGAAGGCACCGTGGGAAAAGACTGTTTCTGAATCCGCTGACGTATGGAGAATTCTCGGACAGAGAATGATCGTCTTCAAAGATGGATCATGCTTGCTCATTGATGAATTTGCCTACGATAAGGCAATTTCATCAATCAAAGCTTTCTTTGAAAAGAAGAAAGCTGAAGAACTGAAAGACTCAAAACAGTCTAGATTCATTTTCATCAGTGCGTGTTATGTACAGTATGGCTCTCCGAACTGTACACCTTCACTGCTCGAAAACGCTGTATATCATTTTACTGATCGAAGCGATTTCGAGAAGTTCATTTTAGGTTATTTCAACTGCTAAGATGAACTGAAAAAAAAAAATAAGACTACAAACATGCGTTAGGGAAACCTAGTATGTATGTCTTATTTTTTTTTTATTTATATATTATATTTTTGAAAGAAGGTGAAATAAATGAACTTAGCAGTATCTTATTTTTATCAAATTAGATTCTTTAAACCATACATGATTCCTATTTCAACTGCCATGTTTGATCCAAAATGGTTTCATCAAAATAAAGGAAATGATTTTACATTTGTAGATAAAAATGGTGTTATCAATGGAATAAGAATAGATTCCTTAAGACCAAAAATGACAAGTGATGGAGAATGTTATGGTAGAGAAAAATGTCAAATAAAAAACCCAACCGAATGCGGTTTCTTAAAGAATTATGAAACACAATTAAATCAAATAGATTTTAATTTATTTGAAAAAGGTTTAAATAATCTTGGAATAGTTGTAAAAGATCTACTTAAATTCAAAGAAGAACCTCTATTTGTGTTTATAGTTTATGAAACACCAGATAATCATTGCTCTGAAAGAGAAATTATTTTAAAAGTCTTGAAAGAACATGGTTATAATATAGGAGAATTGAAATATCCGATATCTGAAAATTATTAAGGAGGAATTATTTATGAATAAGAATAAAAAATGGGGAATTGAGCTTACAACAGAAAAACCTATTTATGTTGTCTTGTTTGTTTCAAGAAATAAAGATAATCCTGATGTAAACGATTTCAAGCAAAGAAGAAATTCGTTTATTACAACAAGAACACCTGAAGAATTAATGCCAGAATTTGAAACATTTGTAAAGAAAGGAGTTCCAAGAGAAGCTTCTAGATTTTATTACTCCGTTAATAGAAGAGATCCAAGAGAAATCGTAAGACAGCTTACACACTTCTTAATTGATAATCCAGAAATGAATCCAGTAACTATTGATGCAAAGTTAGCTGGAATTGCAGCTACTAAAGAATGTGCATTAGAAAAGAAATGGATGTTTGATTTTGATAGTACAGACCCAGATAAGCTTGTTGAATTTATTAATGATATTAAAAATATCGATAATACTCTTGAAATTGAAATCAATCAAACTCCTAATGGTTATCATGTAATTGTAAATCATGGTTTTGATATCAGAACTATTTCAGAAAAATACAAAGGAATTGCCGAAGTCAAAAAAGATGATTTGAAACTTGTAAAAGTTAAGATTAATGAAGGAGTGATTTAAATGAATGAATATTTTAAATGTGTTTTGAAAAATTTAAAAGCAATAATTATTGGTCTTTTGGACGCTTTATTTATTATTGGTTTAATTATTTTAATATTTACTATTCCAATTTTATTTATTACTGGTGTTACTGCAGGAAAACCAATTCTATGTGTTTTAAGTGTTCTTGCTGTTATAATTTTTATATTAGTAAAAAGTTTCTTTGATATGAAAGGAAAAAAAGATGAATGAATTTTTTAAATATATTTTAAAAAATTTAAAAAAAGTAAGTATTGAAATTTTAAGTGGTTTAGCAATCATTGGTTCAACTATATTTTTATTAACTATTCCACTTTTATTTTTAATTGGTATTATGGAAAAAGAACCAATTTTATGTGCTATAAGTGTTTTCGCTGGTATAGTTGTTATAGTAGTGAGAAAGCTATTTGATTTGATATAATAGGAGGATAAAATATGAATTATGAATTAGCTAGTAAGCTTTTAGCTGCTAAGAAAGATCTTGATAAAGTAAAGAAGTTTCTTGAAGAGTGTTCAGAAGCTTATTATAATGAAGATTCTGTAATTATTTCAGATATTCAATATGATGAATTATATAAACGTTATAAAAAGATTACAGGAGAAGAAATTATTGGAGCTTCTGCTCCTAAAGGAACTAAGACAGTTTCAGTTGAGCATGATTATCAGAATTTAGTTGGAACACTTGATAAAGCTCAGACTTATGATGAAATCAAACCTTACTTGGAAAAGTATTCTAAAGTTAAGGTTAACAAGCCTTATAAAGTTCGATTATCTCTTAAATTTGATGGTAACTCTATTACTATTGAGTATGACGAAGACGGTAATCCTAAGAAAGCTTTAACCAGAGGAAAAAATGGTAAAGGTAAAGATATTATTCAAGCATTTGTTAATGATAAGATTGATATGACTTCTTTTAATCTTTCTTGTCTTGACAGTGAATTTGCAGTAAAATTTGAAGCAATTCTTCCATATGAGTTTTATGATAAGCTTTGTGAAGAAAGTGGAGAAGATTATGCAAATCCTCGTTCATTAGTATCAGGACTTCTTAATGGAAATGATGCTGCAAAATACAGAAAGTATATTACTCTCGTACCTCTTGAAATGAGAGTCAAAGATGAAGGTTTTGCATATGACAAAGGTTATAAGAAGCTTTATGAAGAAGAAATTGAAGAAGCTTTTCCTGATAACTGGTATAAACAGTATTCAAAGACAGTAACATGCAAAACAATGGATGAATGTGAAAAAGCTATTGAAGAATATTATCATTATGTAGAAAAGATTCGTCCAACACTTCCATTTATGATTGATGGAATTGTAATTGAATTTCTTAATCAAGAAATTATTAAAGAATATTTCTATGACCCCAAGGGTTTAATTCCACAGCATTCATTTGCTGCAAAACTTCCTTATCTTGAAAAGATTACTGAAGTAACTGATATAGACTATTGTGTTGGTAATACTGGTCGTATTACTCCTAGAATCTGGTTTAAGGAAGTTAAGTTTAATGGTACAACTCATAAGAAACAGCAGATTTCTAACTATAAAAGATTTAAGGATCTTAATCTTGGTGTTGGAAGTAAAATCTTAGTTTCTTATCATAGTGATTGTCTTTCTTACATCACTAAAGTTAAGAACCAGCCAAAAGGTATTAAACCTTTTAAGTTTATTTCAAAGTGTCCTAAATGTGGTGGTAAAATCGAAATTACTACTAACGATAAAGGTGAAATGACATTAGCTAATTGTGTAAATCCAAATTGTATTGGAAGACTAAAGGGTAAAATCGAAACATTCTTTATCAATATGGATATCAAAGGTATTAAAATGAATACTATTGATGAGCTATATGATAATAATATTATTAATGATATTCCAAGTATCTTTTCAATGGATTATAAAGCAGTAGCTAAACTTCTTGGTAAGAAAGTAGCTCAGAATATTAAAGATGCTATCGAAGCTAAAGAATATTATGATTATGAAGTATTAGGTTCTTTATCAATCACAAACTTTAGTCTTGAAAGTGCTAAGCTTCTTTGCAAGAATTATACTTTTGATGAGATTATTGATTTATATAATGACAATAAGCTTAAATCAAAGGTACTTCAAATTGATGGATTTGGAGAAATTACTGCAAATAATCTTATTGAAGGACTTAAGAATAATGAATCCACTATTGAGTTTCTTTATAGCAGAGGATTTAAAAATTATAAGGATAACTTCAAGAATGCTGATTTTAATTTAAATATTGTCGTAACTGGATGGAGACCTGATCCAAGATTAGCAATTCTAATGGAAAGTAAAGGAATTAAAGTAAAATCGTCTGTATCAAAGAAAGTTGATATTCTTGTTCATTCAGATAATCCAGGAGCTACTAAGCTTAATAAAGCAAAAGAACTTGGTATTCCTTGTATAAGCAAAGAAGACTTTATAAAGAAATATAATCTTTAAGTATATATTATAAAGGTGTAAGAGAATATTCTCTTACACCTATTTTTATTTAAAGGAGGAATTGATATGTTCGACTTTGTGAGAGACATAATTGCCGAAGGAGACTCTTGGCAGATCAGAAATATTATTTCTGAAATGGAAGGTCTAATCGGACAAGCTGAAGAAAGACTTGACGAAATGAATAATGAAGAAGGAGAAGATGATGATGAGTAAGGAAAAAGAATTTAATGGTGTAGTTGATACCGAAAACTTCACTGAAGATGATTACGATGATTTTCTAGACTATCTAGAAGATCTTGATGATCTCGAAGAAGATGATGACATCGGACCTGACCCAGATTTGGATGATGACGATGACGATGATGATTCAAATGAAGTAGAAGTATTTGATATCATCCAAGCACCAAAACAGAAAAAGGCGGTACCTAATATTATGAATGGAGTAAATATTAATATGAATGACCATAATGGATCAAGTGTGAATATCAATAAAGACGGTATTTCTTTTAATATCAGTCTTGGAAGTATTATTGACGGTTTAAGTTCAGTAAATACTGCAGTTAAAGATGCTCGTTATAAGAGTATGAAAAGAAAGCTAAAAATGCAGAAAGCTAAAAATAAGAGAAAGTAAAAATAAGAAGAGGATAGGAATTTTCCTATCCTCTTTTTTTTTTAATCTGTAATATCTTCTTCATTCATTGGTTCTACGCTAAATTCATAAACATCTGTAGTTGGAACTGTATCAACTGTAGTAAAAGTTGGCTGAGAATCCATTAAAGATGCAATATTAATTGGTGGAACAACATTATTCTCAATAGTTTCTTTACACATCTTAACAGTCTCTTCAATTAGTGTAGTTAGATATGTCTGAACTGCCTTAAGATCATCTGTCATTAATAAAGTCTTAACAGAGCCTTCTACAATAGTATAAACTGCATTGTAAGTGAGTTCAAATGCTTCCTGCTGCTTCTCTGAATCAAACTTTCCATTCTTCTTAAGAGAATCTACAAAGGTCTGGTTAGTTGACTGAACACAAGAGAATACAACTCTCTTAATGTAATCCTCTAGATTATTCATTTCTTCAAATTCTGCAGAAACATCATACTTCTTAGCAAAAGACTTTGCTGCTTTACGAACTGCAAAAGAAAATACTGCTATAGCTAAAGCTGCAATTAACTTAATAATCTGAGATACCACTTCTGGAGTTAAAACTTCTTTCATAATAAATTACCTACTTTCTTTAATCTGTTATAAATGGTTCGCCTGATGAAATAATATCATAAAATTCTGGATATGAAATATTGATAATTCTTTCAATAAATGTTGCTGGAGAACTACTAACCATGACATTCCAACAATCCATAAACATAAAATCGTCAATATTATTTTCAATATATTTATATACAGAGTCATAATAATTATGACACCAGACACTTAATAAATTAGCACTATCAATATCTCTATCATATAGTACTTCAATAGCATAAAAATATAGTCTTATCCATACACTAATAAAATGCTTTTGTTGCTTAATTCCTTTATCAATTCCTCTTTTTTTACATTCATTATAAACCCATATCATATTATTTACATATCCTTCAATTGAATAAAAGTAATATTCATGACCATTCTTTCTTGTAATAGAGTTTGGTTCATAATGCCATATGTAAACAATTTCATCTATGAATTTATAATTATCAGTAAGCATTCTAAATAATGTAGTAAATCCATTATCTTCATTTGCTCTTGTATCATTAAAATTCATTTTATTTTCTACAAAAAATTGAGTTCTAAATAGTTTACCAAAAACCCATATAAAGTTTTTATCTCTTTTTTTAAGAGAGCCATTTGATAGTTCTTCAAGAGCTAAACCAGATACCATATCTAGTTTTGGATTATTATTCATTTCTTTTACTAATTTCATTAGAGATGTATTATCATATAATTCATCATCTGAATCTATAAACATTACATATTTTCCTTCAGCTCTTTGTAATCCAATTTTTCTAGCTACTCCTGGACCATAATTATGATCTAATTTTTCATATTTAATATCTATATCTTGTGCATGAAATTTAATAAGATTTGAATAATTCTCATCTGAACAATCATCAATAATAATTACTTCATAATTGGTATAATCTTGTTTTTCAATACTTAATAAACATCTTTTGAATACATCTTTATCAGTATTGTATAATGGTATAACTATTGAAACTAAATCTTTACAATTACTATTCTTTGGTTTCATAATATTTACTCCTTTATTGTAATTATAAAATTAAGTTAATTATTTTTTTAAATATTATTACTTGAATATTCCTTAAGAATACCCCTTTTTAATAATTTATTATTATTTATTAAATTTAAATAAAAATATTTAATAAAAATTTAAAACGCACTATTTAAAGAACTATTAAAGAATTCATTATAAAATAAAAATATATATTATTTTTATGTAAAGCTTAAAGCTTTTTATTTAATATGGAGGTGAATAATATGCTTAAAGCATTAATCACAATGATACTTTTACAGGTTGTTGGATTTGCATGTGTTTATCCGCTTTTGAAAGTAGCATCAGATTCGGATGATCATATTGCAGAGATTTATGAAACAAGAAAAATGGAGGAATAAAATATGCCTAGTATTAAACTTGGTAGAGCTTTTTCTACTTGCAATGTAATCAGTTTTTCTCAGTTGAATGATTCAAAATGTATACAAGTATCACTGCCAATTTCTGGCAGTGATCTTAATTTAATTAAGATCACTAAGAAAAATCAGCCTGGTTCTTTCTGGTTGATGGATTTTCAAAATACTGAATCTTTAATTACACATTATATTAAGTTAAATGATAAATTCGTTTCTGAATTTAAAGAAAAAGATATCTTTATTCTTATTGCAGAATTTGATATTAATTTCAAATGTTTAGTTAATGTTTATGCAAATAAGATTCCAACAATTGAACGTTTAACAGTTAAAAATGAAAATGAAGAAGATAACGCACCAGTAATTCTACAGACTCAAATTAAGAAAAAAGTTAAGAAGATGTCTGAGAAGGCTCCAGAAGTTTATGATGATGGATCTATTCAGACAACTTTATTTGATGACATTGAAGAAGATGATGATAAAAAGAATAAATCTTCAACTCTTGAATTTGAAGATTTCTTAAATGAAGCAGAAAAATCCGATAATAATGAAGAAACATCGATAACTACTTCAGATGTTCCTAAAGGCGGTTATAATGGTAAAACAAAAAGAAATATAACCAAAAAAAGAAATAATACTATGACGAAAACTCCTAGAGATTATACTAATCATCTACTTAGAAAGAGTTATATTCCAAATCCAAATGATAATATTTCTTGGAGAAATCGAACTGGTAACTATGGAGTAGGTCTCAAAGCTCGTCGTGTCAGAACAACTGGTAGAAATTTTGATGTTTATTATGATGTATATATTTATATACCATATTTCCAAGAAATTTTTAAAACAGATATTTCTTTTAAGTCTACTGATGAATTGGAAAAGAAGTTCCCTCTTGCTTATAAGAAAAATAGCAAGACAATGGTCTTAAGTATTTTTATTCCAGAAGAGTTAAGAGATATCAAAATCAGAGAAGATATTAAGAATGGAAAGATCAGTGAAGGTAGTGGTGCATTTGCACAGATCACTCTTTCTTCACTTAAGACTTGTATGACTAAAGCATATGATAAGCTTTTAGAACTAGGCTAATAATTTATATATGGGAATGGATTTATTCCATTCCCATATTTTTATTTTTTAAATAAGGAGATAAAATATGAATTATAGCGTATATTTTAGAGAGAAAAGAGATTCTTATAAACCAGGATATAATTGTACCGTTGATGGGTTTAGAGATCCTGATGCTAGATATAATGTAAGAACCTGCTCATTAAATTTATTATTTAAAGGTAATATATATGGTTTTGCTTCTGGTCGGGCTTATATGAATTTCGTTGATTTACAATATTACAAAAAATATAATAAAAATATTCTTAGAATTCTTAATACAAATAATAGGACTTTTCTTAAAAAAGAAAATATTAAAACAATGATTACTGATATCGATAATCTTTTAGATATATTTACATCTGTTAGACCAGAGTTTAGAATAAATCATATGGAATATGTTTCTTATGAAGAATTCTTTAAAAATGAATCAAAAGAAGATATCGCTGAATTCGGTAAAAATGTTTATTGTTATAACTATAAAAATTACGATATTAAATCACATTCTCGTAGATATTCTGAAAAAGGATATCTTAAAAAATGCTTTAATATTTTGACAGACTATGTATTCAATGAAAATATTGATATAACTAAATCAAATAAAAAATATGCAATAAAAGTTTATCACAAACTTATAGACTATATGAGTAATTATGCAATTGATGCATATAATGAATTACTCAAATATGTTCATTTAAGTAATGCAAATCCTATAAGGGGTGATTTTAGAAATCCAGTATTTTTACATGTATTACAATTTGCAGGAAATAATATGATCGATGAAGTTGTTTTTGAAAATAAATCCATTGAAGAAGTTTGTTATAATTATCAAATTGGAATAAGAAAATTTAAAAACATGGTTGTTAGAGAATGTAGACATCATGTATTTGAACTTATAAATGATGATAAACTTACGATTGATGATATTCGTAATAAATTTAAATTATCAGATAAACTATTCCTTAAATTTGCTATCAACATTTAAAGGAGGTTGAATTATGTCATTTAAGGGATTATTTGTACTAGACGGAAAATATGTAATTCCTAAAAGCGGAGAGTTTTTGGCAGAACTCTCCGATATTGATTTTTCTTATTTTTATAAACAAAAATTAAATCTTTTATCAGAAGAAGAAAAAGATGAAGATATGGAAGATCTTCTTTGGACTGAAACAAATTATAAAGCTGTAATAGAAATTGCTGAAAGTTTTAAAGATGAAATTCCTAATTTTTATAAATGTAACCTTTCTTTGATTGATATTAATGTAGACTCTACAAACATCATCGGTGAAGTATGGTATATGCCATATTTTATTATAGTTATGGATAAAGATAAAAACCATTATTTTATTAATAAAGAAATGGAATTAGTTCCATTTAAAATTGATCCAGAAGAAACATTAAAATTCCTTCAAGATAATACACCTTTTAATGATAAACTGGAAAAATATCCAAATATCTGTAATTTTAATATGAATGAATATTTTGATAAAGAAACTAGTGATATCATACATCAATGTAATTTATTTGAAATAAATAAAAGAAATAATAAAATCCCAGGACTTGTTATAAAACAAATAGAAAATAGTCCTCTAAAAGATAAAATTAAAGAAATGGATTCTATATTTGTGGCTTATAGACCACAATCAAATTATTCTTGGGATTTAGCTAGACTATTTCTTGGTTATGGAACATTAGACTTTGATAATTTAAAAATGGCTTCAACTAGATATAATCAGTATCTTATAGGTAATCAATGTTTTGTAATTCCTCTTTCATATGAGAAAGTTTATAGTACTTTCAGTTCACCTGATATTTATAAATTTTGTAATAATAATCTTAGAAAATTTAGTTTGAATGAATCTATTAAAGAAAATATTTCTATAGCAAGAGATTATATAACAGTTTTTACAGATTGTTTATGTAAAGCATTTCCTACAATCTTTGGAAACGCAGATACAAAAGAAATTATAAATTGCTTATTAGTTAAAAATAATAAAAGCTTACTAAAACAATATCCTCATTATTATGATGATCCTTATTATCGAGCAGTAATTTTTGATAGTAATTTTTATACAGATTCTGTTATTAAACCAATATTGTTACTATTTTATAAAATTATGCTTAAATCTAATTTTCATGAAATTGCTAATAAATATATCAGAATATATTATAAAGAAACTATTAACACTCAACATGCTCTTTATTTACTAACTGAAGCATTTTGTTCTTATTTTTATAAACGTAAAATTGAAAAAGGAATTGATATTCATAAACAATATAAGATAACCTTTAATAATATAACTAAAATTGCAATGTTGATTTAAAATATATATTATTAAAGTGATTTTAATTAATCGGAGGTATTAAAATGAAAAAAGTTGTTTATCATGCAGACTCATTCAATTACTCTCTACGTTTTAAGAGCGATGCTATGAAGCATCTTAAGCGTAGAAAGAAACAGTCTAAGTTTAAGACTAATAAAAAGGCAATGGTAAACTACCGTCAGCTTAATGATGACTTTCCTTATAGAAATGGTTAT
>Ga0247611_10006176_pt1 | contig 15494 bp, 16 predicted proteins | sample 177DNAGHGhighgp2_FD_192422 | JGI IMG/M metagenome (GOLD analysis project Ga0247611, IMG submission 192422) | Sheep rumen microbial communities from Palmerston North, Manawatu-Wanganui, New Zealand - 1770 DNA GHGhigh gp2 | ecosystem: Host-associated > Mammals > Digestive system > Stomach > Rumen...
ATCATGTTCACCCTAATTGTCGTGTTGAGGAAGTCGCTCGTTACAACCTCTCAGGTCACCCATGTAAGCCATACGATAAGGGAGTGCAGATAGTTGTATATTCCGACTATACCACAAAGACGATCATAGTCGAATGAATGGTATTCAATAATAATTGCAAAATGGAAGAAATGGTCACGCTGTTTCTTCCATTTTTCATCTTTGTTTCGTACCTTTGCAAATCAATAGATGATTATAACCCTCTAAAAAGAAAAGTTAATATGAAACGAATGATGTTATTATTAGCCTTCAGCGGCCTACTGACAACCGCAATGGCAGATTGGACTTATGGCTCAGCACGCTTTAGTGGAAGTCAACCCTCTTCATGTCTCCACCATGGCACAGTGATTATCTGGTACAACGGCACTTTGACGCAAAAAGGAATCAGTGGCAATGAGGAAATCTGGCAGGGCACAGGCGATATCTGTGTGGTCTTTCCCAAAAACTACAACGGGCGACAATTGCGCATCACATCCACAGGCGGTACTGTTCAAATCCAGACGTTACGATAAAACCAAGAAGTGATTTAGGTAAAAAGTGCCGTTAAGAAACGTTTATATTGAAAAATTTGCGTACTTTTGCAAAAAATACAGCTCACATTGAACGTCGTTTCAAAATAAATGCTTATCTTTGCAACGTGGCGGAAGGACCGCCGCAGTCGTAACATAGGAAGCGTTTAGCTTTTTCCATGCTGATGAACTTGGACACTCATCTGGAAAAATGGAAAGGTAAGGGCGTTCTTCCCTTGTTTATGATAGTATAGGTATATACCTATGCTACATACAAGGGTGTGAGCTGTTTCTAATCTTTTTTCCAGGCAGTCCAAGGCCTATCAGCAGGATTAACTGACAGGCTCACACTTCTTTTTGTTGTGGCTAATAATTATACTAAAACTACATAGCATTATGGAGAAAGTATGGCTAGCCTTTGCAAATACTGACAAGTTTGACGCGATTAATTGTTTTAGAGTTTTGAGGTACTCAAATTGGAAAATGGGAAATCGAAGATTTTCTGTTGGAGACATTATCTATTTTTATGTATCCTCAGAAAGAAAGGTTATGTTTAAGACAAGAGTAGAAGCAATCAACTTGTATAATGATAATTGGGATGATGACCAATATTGGTCTGCAAGAGAGAGAAGGAATGCTATCGGTAAAAGAAGAATGAGAATCGTTTTACTAGAAGAGTACAATGGACAAGATCTGGATGACGAGAGGTTGAGAATGTATGGTTTACCAGAAAGATTGAGTCCATTGGAACAACCTGTGTATAAAAAATATATTGATTGCATAGAGTATATACAAAAACATTTCTAATACAATGTAAATCTTTATAATTATGGCTAAATATGTTTGTTCAATTTGTGGGTATGTCCATGAAGGGATGACTGCACCAGAGAAGTGTATCATTTGTAAATCGCCATCATCACAGTTTAGACTATCAGAAGAGGATTGTAAAGATGAGGTCCAAGAAACTATTGAGGATGGTTGCATTAATGGAGACGTAAATGAATCACAGAATATCAAGCAGAGTCAGTTGAATGTTCTAGATGTTATTGATGAAAAGGAAACCAATAGTGTTGATCCTAATATATCTGTTGAAGACACCATAATAAAGATAGCTGAAGCAGAAGGAATAAATATGGCTATTAAGTGGTATATAGATAAAAATAATTGCAATACTTATGAAGCCATTGAGACAGTAAAGTCAATATGCTCACAAAAAAAAGTTTATTGTACATTAGAAGAAGAAAAAGAGATATTAAAGTTTGATGCAGCAAGGCTGCAAGCAGTAAAGTGGTATAAAGAGAAAAATGAATGTGGACTAAAAGAAGCTAAAGATGTTGTAGACTTGGTCTTCGCAAAACACGGGAAACAGACTCTGGGCGGTAATGGATGTATAATAACTATATTGATAGCAATCACCTCAACATTGTCTTTTTTCTGGCTTATAGGAATTATATTGAATTATTGAGTCAATAAAAAATAAGATACCAAAGACTTAACAAAACTGGTATGAAACGAGAAGAGCAAAGTGTGTTTATTGAGATGTTCGCAAAGTATTTAGAAGAATGTGGATTGTCGGGTAAGACGTTGGAGCATTATCCCAAAGCTGTTGATAATTATATCCCTACATACATCCGAAAGTATATTAATTCAAACTTCGAATACTTCTATGATCTTGAGGTAGAAAATATAAAAGCAATTTATAATCAATTACTTAATAGCAATTATTGGGAGCAAGAGATAAAATACAAGACATGGAAATTACGTTTAAAAGCTCTTGAATATTTTATTTCTTTCAAAGAAAGTAAAAATAGTTGAAATGTTAAATCTGTAATATGGAGAAATATATAACATCTATCAAAGACTTAGTCATTCTGATGATGACGAATGGCTCTCAAGTAATATTCAAAGCTAACAATGGCGAGCCGGAAAGTTGTTTCCAGGTAGGTATGATGCATTTATTGGGTATTAATACTCTTGTTGATTTTAAAAAGGCAAGCCATTATTTCAGCAATCAGTCGTTGGCGGGTGATCAAGAAGCAAATCTTTTACTTGCTTTTATTGCTGAATGTGAGGGAGAATATTCGAAGGCTTTTAGTCAATATGCAAATGCAATAAGTAGTGAAACAGATACATACATAGATAAAGTAATCAAGGGAAGAAATAATCTTCAAGATTTTCTGAAGAAACAAAATTTGCCGATATCATTGAATAAAGAAATCTCGTCGATTTTAGGTAATTATTGTAAAGGTAAATCCTCAAGAACTGGAGCCTGTACAAAGATTGCTGCAATTTGTAATGATGAGCCAACTTCTCTTGAAGTAGCAAAGTGCTTATTAGATGCTAAGGATTATATCTCTGCAATCGATTGGCTTAAGAGAGGTAAAGTTGAACCAAATGATTCAATGTTTATAACTATAAATAAGAAATTAAAGGAGTCAACATTAGACCTATTGAATTCGAAAGACTTGCAGGTTATAGATTTGGAAAGTATTTCGCTTTTGTCGAAAGAAGATCCTACACCTTTCTTTAAAAAGGTAAAAGATACGTGTAATGAAGCTTCTATGAAATGTAGTGAAGAATGGAAAGAAAAAAATAAGTCATTCATTGATAAACTTATAAAGGAGCAAAAGGATCAAGCGTACTTAGCATCTTTAGCTGCAGAAGAAGAAGCAAAAAGAAAGAAAAGGACTCGGAATCTCTTAATCGGAATTGCGATTATCATAATTTTGGGCATCTTGGTGATGCTTATACCATCTTCTTCCGATAAAGAAACAAAAGAAATTGAAATGACAGAAACAAAGGAGGCGACCTCAGAAAAAACTGAAGATTTGAATACATTAGAAACTAATAAGACAGAAGAAAAAGAAGATATGCTTTCTGAAGAATACTTAAAAAAGTATTTAGAAGAGATTATTCCTGTTGCAATGAAGATGGATCAAGGAGAAGCTGTAAAGAAGTACTTCTCAAAAGACTTTATTGACCTTTATCAAAAAGTTGTTGATTATGATAATAGAAAAGCTGATGAGGTAGATGATGTTTGGATGGGCTACTGGGATGGTGATTTTTGGACAGGTGCCCAAGATGGGTATGTGAAAAAGTTTACAATTCTTTCAGTATCGGAAATAAGCAAAAACAAAGCCGTTGTAACATCTCAAATTATAGTCGACGATGGTGCTAATAATTTGGATAACCAAACAAAAGTTTTTAATATGTTTTTTGAAAATGGGAAATGGTTAATTGATGATTTTGATGACTATAAGAGAAGTTTTAGAATTTATTTAACGGGAGAATAATATTTTTGATATGAAAACAATTAAGCAAATCAAACAATTAGTTGAGACTATAGCACCAAATGCTGATAGTAAAGAAAATATAGAATTGATAGACTCTGTAAGAGACAATTTCATGCCTCTTTTTCAATTCAATATAGACGCCTCTTCATCTGAAAACGCGCAAGCACTATTTAATAAGATAGCAGAAAATGTTAGCAGGAAGAATTTTGTGCCATATTTGCCTGATGGGCAACATACGGCAGATAAAGTCGGTAACGACATCTTCGAAACTCCCACCATCCTGGAATGGCAAAGCGGTAAAGCTGGTCAGAACTTTGTGATTAATTATACTAACAAGACCGCAGAAAAAGCTCAAGGCCGTTTGAACCAACTAATAGTGGATATATTACTATCACTTCCTGGCAGAAGCTTCAATCTACATTTCGTTGATTTGGCTTTTTCTGCACAGGCTTCATTCTTGACGAGAAATCTTGACGAGAAGTTGTATGGGAAACTGATAAGCAGCCCAAACGACTGGAATCAGTTAAAGGATGAGTTGAGGGCAAAGATGGCAAAATCTTTGGAGGAGTATGGTGATGTTACGAAGTACAATGAAAGTAAGAGTAAAGTCTTAGTTCCATACGATGTTGTTGTCGTTACTGATTATCAGAAGTGTCTTAATGATATGCGAGACATAGATGCTCTGTTTGAGAATGGTCATAAGGGAGGTATCTATTTTGTGTTGATGAATAACTTAGATTCCAAAAGCGACAGAGATATTGACTCATTATTGGCATTAGAGAATTTCTATCAGACACTTGATGCTGATAGTTATGGTAATTATACAAAAGATGCCATTATCCGTTGCACGCCTATCCTTGACAATCCAATCTTGGCAAAGGCTTGTTTCAACTATATCAATGAGGGGGCAGAGTTGCCACAAGTAGAAGCAGCAAGTGTTGATTATGGTGAGATGACTTCTGGCGGCTTTGAGAAGATAGATAAGGCAATGGTTATTCCTGTGGGTTCGTCTGAACAGGGTGAATTGGTTGACTTTACGCTCGATACTGTAAGCCATATACATTGTTTTATCATAGGTCAGTCTGGAACTGGTAAGTCCGTATTCTTGCATGACGTGATTATCGGAGCAATGTCCAAGTATTCACCAGAGGAATTGGAACTCTACTTGATGGACTTCAAGATTGGTGGTGTGGAGTTCAACCGTTATAAGAACGAGAAGCACGTTAAGGCTTTACTGGTAGATAACTCCGACATCCAGATTACGTTAGAGATTCTGCGTGACATCAGCAATAAGATGCGTGAACGTGGTAAGTTGCTGCGAGACAATGGTGTCTCGAATATCGTGGAGTATAATCAGGTGAATCCTGATAAGAAGATGCCTCGCATCGTATTCATTGCAGACGAATGCCACGTGATGTTCCCAACAATGAACAGCAAGGAAGCCAAACTGTATCGTGAGATCTCTGAGATTCTTTCAAAGATAGCCAAGGAGGGCCGAAGCCAAGGTGTTCATTTGGTATTGGCAACTCAGACTATTGCTCAGGCAGAGATCCCAAGTGAGGTTATCAATAATATCTCTGATTTCTATCTACTGAAGTGTGCACCAGGCGATTCAGAACGGTTGGTTCCTGGCTCGACTGCAATTACAAGTCAGTTGAAAACAGGTCAGGTATTGCATCACGATATAGATAATGATGTTGTGTTCAAGTCAACTTATCTGCCTACCAAGGAAGCCTTTGAAATCATCAAGAAGATAAATGGAAAGACGAAAGCCTTTACGAATGATCAGTTCTATTTCGTTGGTTCGCAGATATTTGAGATTGACGACGAGGTGAAGAGTCTGCTTGCAAAGAAGACTTCTATAGCCTTCGGCCGCTCTATCGACACGAAGATGGAACCTGTGATTATTCCTCTTCGCAATGAATATGCAGATAATGTGATGCTATTTGGTATCAACGATGAGGAGCAGGTTTCGAGAACGGCTATGGCCTCTATCAAGAGCCTAAGAATATCGAACAAAGATGTTGCGATAAAAGTAATAAACTGTCTGCCATCAGATCAGAAGAAAACAACAAAGATGCTCAAAGATCTTGAAAGTAAGGGTGAAATAGAGTTGCTTAATCCATCAACCTGTGGAACAGAGTTGCAGAGCATTGCTACTTCTATCAAGAATAGAGATGCGGATTCGATGGTGCTTTATATCTTAGGTCAGGAGCGCTTTAGGGAGTTGCGTATGGATATGGAAATAGCAACAGAGAAGCCCGTTGCTGCAGCAGATGACTTTGGATTTGATTCCAGTATGTTCTCAGGTGGCAGCAGTTCTGATTCAGATTTCAATAGTTATCTGAAAGTTATTGAATACATCTTGAAGAATGGTGCCGAGGTTGGTGTGCATGTAATTCTTCAGATTGATAAGCCCAAGCAGTTGCTCTTTTCTGATTATTTGTCTGCTAAGGAATTCTTCAACATGTTCCATCATTTGGTGATGCTAAAGAGTGATGATAATGCTGTTAATACCTTGGGAATGAGTGATGACCTGAAGCTTGAAAACCTGTCGTCAGACATTGAGCGCCTCAGGGCAATCTACTATAATGAGACCAATAACAGCTACACGCTGTTTACTCCGTTTGATTTCTAATGTATAACAATAAATAAATTGATTTTTTAAAGAATAAATCATGGGGAAATACATATCTTCAATTAAAGATTTAGTCATTCTGGTGATGACGAATGGCTCTCAAGTAATATTTAAAGCTAATAGTGGTGATCCTGAAAGTTGTTTCCAGGTAGGTATGATGCATTTATTGGGAATTAATACTCCTGTGGATTTCAAAAAAGCGAGCCATTATCTTAGCAATCAGTCGTTAGTGGGTAATCAAGACGCAACTCTTTTACTTGCTTTTATTGCTGAATGTGAGGGGGACTTTTCAAAGGCTTTTCGTCAATATGCAAATACAATAAGTAGTGAAACAGATGCATACATAGATAAAGTAATCAAGGGAAGAAATAATCTTCAAGATTTTCTGAAGAAACAAAATTTGCCGATATCATTGAATAAAGAAATCTCGTCGATTTTAAGTAATTATGGTAAAGGTAAATCCTCAAGAACTGGAGCTTGTACAAAGATCGCTGCAATTTGTAATGATGAGCCAACTTGTCTTGAAGTAGCAAAGTGCTTATATGATGCCCAGGATTATATCTCTGCAATCGATTGGCTCAAGAGAGGTAATGTTGAACCAAATGATTCAATGTTTATAACTATAAATAAGAAATTAAAGGAGTCAACATTAGGCCTATTGAATTCGAAAGACTTGCAGGTAATAAATTTGGAGAATATTTCGCTTTTGTCGAAAGAAGATCCTACACCTTTCTTTAAAAAGGTAAAAGATACGTGTCATGAAGCTTCTATGAAATGTAGAGAAGAATGGAAGGATAAAAACAAGTCATTCATTGATAAACTAATAAAGGAGCAAAAGAATCAAGAGTACTTAGCATCTTTAGCTGCAGAAGAAGAAGCAAAAAGAAGGAAAAGGACTCGGAATCTCTTAATTGGATTCGTGATCGTTATTATTTTGGGTATTCTGACTATGGCTATGCCTTCTTCTAACAACAATAGTGATACAGATAACTCGAATAATAATGAGTATATATTATCTGGGAACAAAAAGTTTCATGGAGATGTAGACAAATATCCAATTACTATGGAGCTCCAAATAGATGGTGAAAAAGTAAATGGATCGTTATATTACGATAAATACGGACCCGACAATATTTTGGTATTATCTGGCGGTTTGAATAAAAACGAAATAGAATTAAATGAATCTGAGAAGAATGGAAAACCGACAGGTCATTTCCGGGGTAAATATTCAAATGGCGTTTTCCAAGGTGAATATACTACAAGCAAAGGGAAAACCATGTCATTTGCAGTATCTGAATAGTAATGTCATAGTTTTGTAATATACGTATGAAGAAGTTGTCTGATAGGATAAACATATTCACTATGCTTGTAATGGGGATAGCGGTTGTTCTAATCGCATTCTCATACTATTATCTATGTTGTAATAATGTTGATATAAAGGAAACTGGTGAACAACTATTAATAAAAGTACACAAAGCATATGAAGAAAAAAATTATCCCACTCCCAATGTTGATAAAGATAGAGTGAATGAGGTGATAGGTGTAGTTTTACATCATACAGCTGAGCCTACTGTGGAGAAATCTCTAGCTATTTTATCCTCACCGGCAAAGAAAGTCGGAACTCATGTCGTTATTGATACTGATGGCACTCGATATGTTATGGCAGATCCAAATGTTCCTACCTATCACGCGGGATATTCAATTTTGAATGGAAGGGAAGGATGCAATTATTGTACAATAGGAATAGAGTTTCAAGGTAATACATTAGTTTCACCTTTAACTAACGACCAAATAGCAAGTGGTATTGAATATCTCCTTCCAATTATCGACAAGTACAAGATATCATTGGATAATATCGTTACACATGAAATGGTTAGGAATGCATATAAAAAAAAATACCCTCATAAGCGTTGTAGTGGAAAGGTTGATATTACACAAGAAGAATATCTGAGGTTTATGAGAGAATTAATAAACTCAAAGGAAAATACTAAAGCAAACAACAGAAAGGAATAATATTGATATAAATGAAAACAATAAAGCAAATCAAACAATTAGTTGAGACTATAGCACCAAGTGCAAATAGTACAGAAAACAGAGAATTGACAGATTCTGTAAGAGACAATTTCCTGCCTCTCTTTCAATTCAATATAGATGCCTCTTCATCTGAAAAAGCGCAAGCAGTATTTAGCAAGATAGCAGAGAATGTTAGCAGAAAGAGTTTTGTACCATATTTACCTGATGGTCAACATACGGCAGATAAAGTAGGGAATGACATCTTAGAGACTCCAACCATCATGGAATGGCAAGGCGGTAAAGCTGGTCAGAACTTTGTGATTAACTATTCTAACAAGTCGGCAGAGAAAGCACAAACTTGTTTGAATCAGTTGATAGTGAATATGCTATTATCGCTTCCAGGCAGAAGCTTCAATCTACATTTCGTTGATCTGGCTTTTTCTGCTCAGGCTTCATTCTTGACGAGAAATCTTGACGAGAAGTTGTATGGGAAACTGATTAGCAGCCCTAATGATTTGAACCTGCTAAAGGATGAACTGAGAGCAAAGATGGCAAAGTCGTTGGAAGAGTATGGTGACGTCGCCAAATACAATGAGAGCAAGAATAAAGTCGTTGTGCCTTACGATGTGGTAGTTGTTACTGACTATCAGAAGTGTCTTAATGATATGCGAGACATAGATGCGCTGTTTGAGAATGGTCATAAGGGAGGAATCTATTTCATTCTGATGAATAACCAGGATTTCAAGAATGATAGGGATATTGACTCGCTGTTGGCATTAATGGATTTCTATCAGGTACTTGATGCAGAGAACTTTGGTAAATATACCAAGGATGCTGTTATCCGGTGCACGCCCGTTCTTGATAATCCTATCTTAGCCAAAGCTTGTTTCAATTATATCAACGAAGGGGCAGAGTTGCCACAAGTAGAAACTGCAAGCGTTGATTATGGTGAGATGACTTCTGGCGGCTTTGAGAAGATAGATAAGGCAATGGTTATTCCAGTTGGATCATCAGATACCGGTGATTTGGTGGACTTCACGCTTGATACAGTCAGCCATATACATTGTTTTATAATAGGTCAGTCTGGTACAGGTAAGTCTGTATTCCTCCACGATGTGATTATTGGTGCAATGGCCAAGTATTCACCAGAAGAGCTGGAGCTCTATCTGATGGACTTCAAAATTGGTGGTGTGGAGTTCAATCGCTATAAGAACGAGAAGCATGTAAAGGCTTTGTTGGTGGATAATTCTGATATACAGATTACGTTAGAGATTCTTCGTGACATCAGTAATAAGATGCGTGAACGTGGTAAATTGCTGAGAGCCAGCGGTGTTTCGAACATCGTAGAGTATAATCAGGTAAATCCAGACAAGAAGATGCCTCGTATAGTATTTATTGCTGATGAGTGTCATGTGATGTTCCCAACGATGAATAGCAAGGAGGCCAAACTGTATCGTGAGATCTCTGAGATTCTCTCTAAGATTGCCAAGGAAGGCCGAAGCCAAGGCGTTCATTTGGTATTGGCCACTCAGACTATTGCTCAGGCTGAGATCCCAAGTGAGGTTATCAACAATATCTCTGATTTCTATCTGCTGAAGTGTGTCTCTGGTGATTCGGAGCGATTGGTTCCTGGTTCTTCTGAAACAACAAGTCTGTTGAAGACAGGTCAGGTATTGCATCATGATATAGATAAGGATGTGGTATTTAAGTCAACCTATCTGCCTACGTCAGAGGCATTTGAACTTATTAAGAAGATTAACGACAAGACAAAAGCTTCAAAGAATGATCAGTTCTATTTCGTTGGTTCTCAGATATTCAATATCGATGATGAGGTAAAGGGCCTGCTTACAAAGAAGACTGCTATAGCCTTTGGTCGTTCTATCGATACAAAGATGGAACCAGTGATTGTACCTTTGCGCAATGAATATGCAGACAACGTGATGCTATTTGGTATCAATGATGAGGAGCAGGTTTCAAGGACTACAATGGCATCTATCAAGAGTCTTAGGATTTCGAATAAAGATGTGAAGATTAAGGTAATCAATTGCTTGCCCACAGATCAAAAGAATACCACGAAGATGCTTAAAGATCTGGCAAGTAAAGGAGAAATCGAACTGCTTGATCCTTCTTCTTGTGGTGCTGAGTTGCAGAGCATTGCAACCTCTATCAAGAACAGAGATGCAGAGCAGATGGTTCTGTATATCCTTGGTCAGGAGCGTTTCAGGGAGTTACGCATGGATATGGAAATCGCTTCAGAAAAGCCAGCATCAGCAGCAGATGACTTTGGATTTGATTCAAGCATGTTCTCTGGTGGTGGCGATAGTGGCGATGCAGCCTTCAATAGTTACCAGAAAGTGATTGAATACATTTTGAAGAATGGTGCCGAAGTCGGCGTACATGTGATTCTTCAGATTGATAAACCTAAGCAGTTGCTGTTTGCTGACTACATGTCGGCAAAGGACTTCTTCAATATGTTCCACCATCTCATCATGCTGAAGAGCGATGAAAATGCCGTCAACACCTTGGGAATGAGTGATGATCTGAGACTGGAAAATCTGTCATCAGACATTGAGCGACTGAGGGCAATCTACTATAATGAGACCAATAACAGCTATACGCTGTTTACTCCGTTTGATTTCTAATGTTTAACAATAAAAAAGAAAAGACTATGGCAAGTGATGCTGGTGTAAAAAACATAGAGCAGTTAGCTCTGTTTGGAAAGAACATTAAGAACCTTGGACAGAACATGTATTCTACAATGCAGGCTGCTCAGCAGCGTATGAACGCTGTTTCAGAGGGTTGGCAAGACAAGCAGAACGATAAGTTCCGCGAGCAGTTTGATAAGAGTGTTCAGGATATCAAGAAGATGTCGGAGATGTTTACGGAATACTCCAACTACATCGCTAAGATTACCTCGAAGTTGATGGAATATCAGAGCATCAGATAAATAAGGTATGGCAAATGCAGATGTAAAGGTGAGGGAGATACGACTTTTAGAGTCGTACTCCCAAGCCTATAATCGTTTTATGGAATCAACGATACAGATGACGTATCGATTTCGCAATCTTTTTGCTCAAAAAGATGATCAGGCAAGAGAGTTGGAGCATAAAATAAAAGATCATTTGAATATTGCCCAGCAGAAATATGCCCACGCTAAAGCCGAGTATGAGGCATCTCTCAAAAGAGGTGGTGGGATGGATGGCAATGAGCTTAGACATCGCGAGCAGGCGCTTCAGATGTACAAACAGCTTTATGAGAAAGCCCAGAAGTATGCAGAATCTGCCAAGAAAATGTATCAGAATATTCATGGCGAAACGGATCGCGTAATATGGATGACTAATCGGCAACGAGATAAGTTGGAGAAAAGTAAGGAAGAAGGAGACAACTTTTTGAAGAAAGCAATAGCAGCGCTAAATGAATATACGGAATGAAACAGATTAAACATCTATTGGACGAGATGCATCAATATGTGCAGGCTTTTAATCGCAACAATCAGGTGCTGAAGGACAATTGGCAGGACAAGAAATCTGAGCATTTTAGCGATACGTGTATCACTATTGTCAACAATACCTGTCAGGAATATATGCAGACTGTTGAGCAAGTCCAGGTAGGCATCAATAGCTCCTTGGAACAGTTGAAGAGTATGGAGCAAGAGTTGAATAAAGAATTGACTGCTCCAACATGGGCATTTAAGGGATAGCTATTATGGTTGCTAATCATGATAATATGCTATTAACCTTCGATACATGTAATATGGAGTATTTCGAGGGAAAGTTGCTTTTCCCTCAATTTGACTTGCTTCATTCATTCAGGACGTGTGGCTATTTCCAATATACTAAAGGTGGTTGGTTTGACAAAACACTCTATGATCCAACAATATCCATGACTGACTATTATGACTTTACTGAAAAGCAATTTAAGGATATCATGTGTCATGAAATGATTCATTATTATCTGGCTTTTGTGGGAGAAGATAGAGACTGTCATCATGGAAAGCAGTTCAAGAAGATGGCTGAGGACTTTAATCGTAAATACGGACTACACGTTACACCTTATTTGGATTTATCGAAGTATAAGAGAAGGCCGGGAACACCGTCTTTGACATATTGGCTTGTTCAAAAATTCTATATGTAGGGTATGAGATTCTTTGAAAATTGGGGAGGCTTTATTTGGGAGTATAATTCCTTTGGGGATTACTTGAAGGCACTATTGGGAAGGCTGATAGGTATCATTATCGGTATTGGGATATTGCTCTTGATTGGCTGTTTCTTGTATTGGTATGGTCAAGCATAGCGACCCTTTTGGGATGAATGACTTGCAAGACAGGCTGAAGATGTTTTGCAAGGATCAGGGTTTGGATGTTCCTCAGTTTTGGATTATTCAGCCCGATGGGTATTACATGGGGTATGCTGCATCGATGCATCTGAGTGGAAAAGACAGATGGGAGGAGTTTGATGCTAATGTTATCTTTTTGTTGAAGGACTTTTCTGATCGAGAGAATCGAGAGGCGGAGAAAAGGTTGTTGAATCACATGTTTGAGGAATTGGGGGATCCTGTCGTGTTGATGGTAAAAGCGGTGGCTTCGCCTCGTCAGCAGCTATTCTTCAAGCATGTTGGCTTGATGAAGATGCCTGTCACATGGGGAGATGATCATAAGAATGTGTATGAGGTTTATACTAAGGGGCATCTCGAAATGGGTGGATTCGTGAATCTGATGGAAAGGATAGAGTATATAGGTAAAGAGATTGTTTATAAGGAAGAGGATGGGAAGTGACCAATTATGGATGGACAGTTATGGGTTCGTCTATTCGGCAGATGGAAAGCGATTGCTGAAAGGGGCAAATGTGAAAGGAGCTTATTGGATTCCTGAAGGCGTGGAGGAGATAGAGCACGAGGCGTTGATAGGTTGCAGGATTGGTACGCTTCATGTGCCTTGGACGGCTCATGTGCATGAGTATGAGCAGTTGGCGTTTAGTGAGGATCCTGAGGAGAATGAGGAACTGATGCCTGCGGTCTATTTCTGGACAAAGGACTATGCGAATCGTGATGAGGAGACGTGGGCGTTTGAGGATGAAGGGGAGTATCGTGTGGATGAACATGGGATTGGCTATAGTCTTGATGGGCATCGGCTGTTGTTTGCGCGTATGTCGTTCAAAGATGAAGAGTATGTTGTGCCTGATGGTGTGGTGACTATATGTTCGATGGCTTTTGCTATGTGTCGTCAGTTTGTCACGCTGCATATTCCTCGTTCTGTGCGTCTGATAGGTGACTTCGTCTTCGGCCCAGGTGGCGGTAAGATTGTTATTGGCTCATAAGAAACCGTATGCTGAGAAAGAAGATTAAGAATTTGAGCGAAATATTTGGAAGTTTCGCAGATAATTGCTATTTTTGCGACCAGATAGAAGATATGAGTCGTTTTTTATGTCTAAGTTGTTGTCAGATAAGTAACCCTAAGACTGGCCTCTATTTCCAGTCTTCTGGATATGTATATAGTTTCTTGATTGAAGAAATTGGTAAGCATTCGATAAACCACAGGTTGTAATACCTCTATACCATAACAATAGCAGCTACAATCACATTGGACTGTAGCTGCTATTATATTTTGTGGTACCTATATGTTGTACCTATATCATGTCGTCTTAGTCATGACAGATTCTGGATGTGTAAGCTTCCACTTATGTGGTAGTAGTTGCAAGAGTTCCTCATGTGATGCTTTTGTATGATATGGCATCTGGCTAATGATATCATTCAGATAGTCCCTCGGATTGACATCATGGTTCCTGCATGTAGCCAATAGTGAGCAGACTACTGCCATATTCTGTGCAGCCTCGTGATTTCCACAAAAAAGATAGTTTTTCCTGCCCAGCGTGACGGGACGTATCTCATTCTCGGCAAGATTGTTGTCAAGCAGCAGTCGTCCGTCATCGAGATATCGCATCATGTTGTCCCATCTTGTATAAGCATAGGTGATGGCCTTGCCTATCAGTGAGCTCTCGCTGTACTTTACACCCTCAGTCTCCATCCACAGCTTCATGGCCTCCATGATGGGCCTGGACAGTTCTTGCCTCTTTGCCTTGCGCTCGTCAAAAGACATCTGGGCGTCATCGCATATATGTTCTATCTTATAGAGGTGCTGTATCTCCTTCAAGCCATGCTCTGCCATCGGACGGTTCTCGTCCAGCGCCTGTTCTAGATGGCGGCGTATATGCACCATGCAGTTAACCAGGAGCACGTCGGGATTTGTCTTGAAGGCCGTCTCATAGCCCGCAAAACCGTCACATTGTAAGTATCCCTTAAAGTTATATCTGTTTGCCAGCGACTCTATCACCGCTCCAGCCCTGGAGCCCTGGTCGTAATGGAAGAGCACCAGACGCTCCATCACTGCCCGCACCATCCAGAGGTATTCCTTCGCAGCCTTGTGGGTTTCCTTGTTCATGACAGGCGTGGTGGTCTCATCTGCCTGCACATAGTCGGATTTCATCACCTCTGCCTTGAGCACTTCATAAAGTGGCCTGAGCAGTTCCATCGTCTGCTTGAACCAGCCGTCCACAGTGCTTTCTGTCAGACCCTTCATGCCAAGGTGGCTGTACTGTTTAATCTGACGATAGTAAGGCATGTGGTACTCATATTTCTGAAGCAATATCTCTGCAAGCAGGCTGGCACCGGCTATCCCCTTGTAGATGGGTAGCAGGGGCATGGGGGCAATCAGCACACCGCTCATACCTTTAGGAGCCGTGGAGGTGTTGTCCTTCAAGCCCCACTTCTCGCGGATGATCTCCTTGATATAAAGCTGGCCGGGCTTGTGCTCCACGATACGGGTCACCTCCTGGCCAATCTTCTTATAGAGATTCGTGTCGAGATTATCCGGTGTAAGAATTACCTGTTCCAGTACAGGAAGGTCCTCCATCATGATACGGTTCTTCTTCTCCTGACGACGTTCTTCTTTAGTCTTGATGATCTTCTCTACAGCTTCGTCATGAGCATCTGCTATCTGCTGCGCAT
>Ga0247611_10006177_pt1 | contig 15491 bp, 17 predicted proteins | sample 177DNAGHGhighgp2_FD_192422 | JGI IMG/M metagenome (GOLD analysis project Ga0247611, IMG submission 192422) | Sheep rumen microbial communities from Palmerston North, Manawatu-Wanganui, New Zealand - 1770 DNA GHGhigh gp2 | ecosystem: Host-associated > Mammals > Digestive system > Stomach > Rumen...
ATAAATTTATGAAACATTTTATGCCAAAAATTAATAATCCTGAAATAGAGAGAATTGTTTTTGAACCTGATGAATATGGAAGTAATATGTCTTTAAAATTTGGATATAGTAATGTTGGATTTTTTACTTCTGCAAGAAATACAAAAAAATTGGAAGCAATGTACAAATTGGGATACAACGTTCAAATGGATGATAAGCTTTGGGTGACTTCATATAGTGGAACTTTTTTAAATTATTGTGTTGCAGGAGTTAAGTATTATATAACTAGAAGGCAATTAGAAGATAACGAAATATATGGCTTTGAATTTGAAGAAAAATATGATGATTTCTATGTTTATAAAAACAAGAATGCTTTTAATATCGGGTACTATTTAGCTGATAATATAAAAGAAAATGATAATCCATTTGAAATGCAAAATGAGTTGCTAAATGGACTTCTAAAAAATAGAGGAAAGGTAGAAATTTTTCATAATAAAAACGAGTATTTTAATAATGAGGAAAAAAATCAAAAAGAAGAAAAGTATTTTCAAAGGATAGAGACTGCAAATGTATTAGAATGTGAAAGAAATGTTATAGACTCTGAAACAAAGGATATTAATCTTGATTCGCTAGAATTTAAAAAAGCGAATTCATCTTCTATGACCTTAGATGAGAAAAAAATAAAATATAAAGTAAAAGCAAAAAAAAATTGCAGTATATATTTATTTAGCAAAGAAAATTTGCAATTATATATTGACGGAAAGCCACAATTTAATAATTATTCAAATATTTGGAGTTTTGAAAATGGAATTAAACAAATTAAGCATTTAAAACAAAACGAAGAATTTGAATTTGAGATAAATACAAAGAAAAATACGGAATTAATATATGTTTCAGACAATGAAAAAATTCAGCAAGTATTCGACAATAAAGATAGAAATTATTTTGATAATGTTACAATTAAGAAAAATGGATTGACAGGAATAGCACATTTTAAAGATGATGGTTACTTGACTTTTGGAATAGCTTATGACAAATGTTGGGATGTTTTTGTTGATGGAACAAAGACAGAAAAAGAAGCAATTGCAGGTTGCTTTTTGGGAGTGAAGTTGGAGAAGGGAGTGCATGATGTAGAGATAAGAGCTTCTGTATTTTGATATATTAAAATAATTAAAAGTCTATTTATTTAATACCAAATATTTACTTTGACCATAAATAATTAAAGATGTTATAATTAAAACAGTAGACATAAAGTTTGCTGTTTTTAATTATATTAAATTAGCAAAAACGTGCAAAAAAGAACCGGTCCCAAATGCCCGGACAAAAAAGAACCGGTCCCAAATGCACGGAAAGGGTTGAAGTAAATGAAGAAACTAAAGAAGATAGCTATTATATTTATTTTAGTAATATTTTTGAGTGAGTTAAATTTGCCATTTTTAATGAATTTGCCAATTCTATCTCTGCAAAGTATTTCTCAAGCAAGTACCCAGCCAATCGCAAATGGCATATATGAAATTGAATGGGTGTTAAATAGTAATAAAGTAATTGATATTTCATCTGCAGAGACAAGAGCTGGTGCGAATGTGCAGATATGGGATAAGTGTAATGGAAAACAGCAAAGATTTGAACTTACATATTTGAATAATGGATATTACAAAATTAAAAATATTAATTCAGGAAAATTTTTAGATGTAGCAAGTGCAGGAAAACAAAGTGGTACAAATGTATGGCAATGGGAGAGCAATTCGACTGATGCACAAAAATGGAAGATAGAAAAAAATGCAGATGGTACGTATTGTATAATTTCAAAATGCAATGGGCTTTATCTGTTTGTTACCGGTTCGAAAGATACAAATGGTGCAAATATTGAAGTTAATAGCAAAAAGCATTTCTTTAATTTTAAAAAAATAACCACTATTAAAGGTAGCAAAACCATAAATGATGGATATTACATAATTGCTACAGCTTTAGATGAAAATAAAGTAATTGATATTTCAACAGCTTCAAAGCTTTCTGGAGCAAATGTGCAAATTTGGCAAAATGTAGATGTACCACAGCAAAAATTCTATGTTAAATATGATGGATATGGATATTATACAATAAAAAATGTAAATTCTAACAAAATGATTGATGTTGCAAATGGTCAAACAGAGAGAGGAAATAATGTGTGGCAGTGGACAAGCAATTCCACAGATGCACAAAAATGGGTGATAGCAAAAACAAGTGATGGGTATTACAATATAATTTCAAAATCAAGTGGAATTAATTTAGAAGTAGCAGGTGGAAAAACAGTAAATGGTACAAATATACAAATTAATTTTGCAACAAATTCAAAAAATCAGAAATTTAAATTTATAGAAGTGGGGACAGGAAATAAAACAATAGAAAATGGAACTTATGAAATAACAAGTAAAATAGCATCAAATATGCTTATAGATGTTTCTGCAGGGTCAAGTGAAGATGGGGCGAATGTACAAATATGGGCAGATGCAAATGAAAAACAGCAAAAGTTTGAACTTACATATTTAGGTAATGGTAGATACAAAATTTTGTGCAAAAGATCTGGAAAGGCTCTTACAGCTTCAGAAACAGGAACTACAAATTATTCAAATGTATACCAAAGTACATATATTGAAAAACTAAATCAAATGTGGCGTATAGAAAAGAAAAATAATGAATATTATATAATTTCAGAATATAATGGGAAATATTTAGATGTTGCAGGAGGAAGTTCTGAAAATGGCACAAATGTTAGAGTTTATACACCAAATTTTACAAATGCTCAAACCTTTATATTTGAACAGAAAAAATATGGAATTGATGTGTCACATTGGCAAAACAATATAGATTTCGACTCATTAAAAAAGTCGCAAAGTATTGATTTTATGATAATTAGAGCAGGGCATGGTTTAAATATTAATGATAAAAAATTTGAACAAAATTATACTTATGCCAAAAAATATAAAATTCCTATAGGAGTGTATTTATATGCGAATGCTCAATCAATCGATGAGGCAAGGGCAGAAGCAAATCATTTAGTAGATTTACTTAAAGGAAAAAGCTTTGAATTACCAGTGTATTATGATGTTGAAGCTCAAGAGAATGTGGATATAAATACAATTACAGCAATGTGCAATGAGTTTTGTAGAATATTAAAGCTAGCAGGATATAAAACAGGAATATATGCAAGTAAATATTATTATATGTATAAAATTTTACCTAGCAAATTACCATCAGATTGCTCAATTTGGGTTGCTTCTTATGGAAAAGATGATGGATGTATTCCAAAAGATACATATAAATATAATGGGAAATGGGACATTTGGCAATATACTTCTACAGGCAAAATTGCAGGAATAAGTGGTGATGTGGATTATAATGTAGGGTATAGGATTCCGTAAATATTTGTGTTATTGGTTCAATTCAAGTATATCGCACCAAAGCGAGAAAGTCGAACTTATTTGAATTTGATTCAGGTAAGTTCGATTTTTTGATATAGTTCTGTCCTAAAAATGGGGTTCATTACAATTATGTCGAAATATGTTGATAAAAAGTGTAGTAAAAATTAGAATATTCGCTTGTAATTTGTTGAAAAATGTAGTATAGTATCAAATATAGGGAATAAGGAAAGCAGATGTGTGTGTTGCCTTCGACCTTGATTGCTAATCAAGAGTTAGGAGGTGAGGCTATATGGTAGAAATAATACTATTCCTAGTAATAGGATTTATGATTTCATTGACAACGAATTTAGCCTTACTATGTGTTATATACATACAGTGGGTTAATAATCAGATAAAATAAAATACCTACACATTTGCTTTGCAGAGCATGTGTAGGTTTGACTATATAAATTTGGCAACCGCATATCTGCGATTACTTATTTCCTATATTTATTATACACAGATTATTTAAATTTGTCAAATGTAATAAATATTTACGAAAATTTTTACAAAAGTGAATAAAAATGATATAATAAAAGTACAATATAAGTAGGTTATTTGAGGTGGTAAAATGTTGCAACCACGCACCGTAGAGGTCAAAAGAGATGTAGGGACAGCGACTCCTACCAAATAACCAACATTAAAGGAGCTATGGAAACATAGCTCTATGAATATAATAATAATGAACGGTACTTAGAAAACTTTCGAAGCTCTAAGTCATTCAGTAGCCTAGAGTATATAAAAAGATTCTAGGCTTTTATGTTATAAAAATAATTTAATTCTTATTGCAATAATATAGATTTTATGCTAAAGTAAAATAAAGAAATTTTAAAAGTTAAGGAATGATAAAAATGTATTTTGAAAAAATGAATCCAATATTAAATGATTTAGAAAACAAAGAAATAGAAATAGCAGGAGGAAGTGTAGTTGGAATGGCACTTTCAACAATAAATTCTCTTATAAAATATATTGCAAATTTAACAATAAATAAAAAGAATTATGAAGATGTGCAAGATAAAGTAAAAGAAATTTTAAAAAAAGCAGAAAATTTAAAACAGAATTCTTTAGATGCTATTGATAAAGACAAAGAAATTTTAGAAGAAATTTTAAATGCATACAAAATAAGAAAAGAAAACACAGAAAAATATGCGCAAGTGTGCAAAGAAGCTGTTGAGTTTTGTATGAGTGTTGTAAAAATTGCAAATGAAACTTTAAAAATATCTGATGAAATAAGCAAAGTAGGAAATAAAATGCTTTCAAGTGATTTTAAAATTTGTAAATATTATTCAATTGCTTCAATTCAATCTGCAATGGAAAATGTGTATATTAATTTAAAAGCAGTTGAAGATGAAGAATATGTGAATCAAATTGAGAAAGAATGCAAGCAAATTTTAGAAGGAATGCAAAGTTTTATAAATAGCTAAAGCAATAAATATATTAATTTTAATAGAAAATTGATACAAGAAAGGAGTGCAATAAAAATGCAAGTATTAGATGGAAAAGTAGTAGCTGAAAGCATAAAAAATAATTTTGAACAGCAAATAAAAAATCTAAAGACAAAACCAAATATTGCAGTTTTAGGAATTAAAGGAGATGACGCAAGTGATGTATATATAAAAAGAATTGAAAAAAACTGCGAAAAATATGGAATAGGGTTTAATTTAATGATGGCAGAAACAAAAGAGCAATTTAAAGCAAATTTTGAAAATATAAAAAATGACGAAAGCATTACAGGAATAATGTTTCAGCAACCATTACCAAAAGAGCTTTCAAATTTAATAAACGAAATTCCTTCAAACAAAGATATAGAAGGATTAAGCAATGCAAATATGGGAAAATTGTTTATAGGTGAAAAAGATGCAATTGCTCCATGTACAAGTAAAGCTGTAATAGAAGTATTTGATTACTATAATATAGATTTAACAGGCAAAAATGTTGTAGTTGTTGGGAGAAGCAATATTATTGGAAAACCCTTAATTCCACAACTTCTTCAAAAAAATGCGACAGTAACAATTTGTCACTCTAAAACAAAAAATCTAAAAGAGGAAACAAGAAATGCTGATGTTGTAATAATGGCAATAGGTAAAGCGAAATTTTTAAAAAAAGAAGATATTAAAGATGGCGCAATTTTAATTGATGTAGGTATTAATTTTGAAAATGGAAAAATAGTTGGAGATATAGATTTTGAAGATGTAAAAGAGCAAGCATCAATGTGTACACCTGTTCCAGGGGGGATTGGAATAATAACAAATGCGGTTTTAATAAGAAATATCATAGAGTCTTGTGAAAAAAATAAAAAACTATTGCATTTTTAACAAAATGATAATAAAATATATTTTATATTAATATAGTGTAAAAGTAGAAAGAGATTTGAAATTTTTAAATAATCTTTCACGCTATGGAAAGAAGAGGCAAATTATGAAAATTTTATTAGATGCAATGGGAGGAGATAATGGCCCTGATGCAAATATAAAAGGTGCAGTAAGAGCAATAAATCAAATAAAAGCAGAAGTAATTTTAATTGGAAAAGAAGAAGTGATAAAGGCTAAGTTGCAGGAATTTTATGGAAAAACAGCTGAAGAAATATCTCCAAGACTAAAAATACATAACGCAACAGAAACAATAGAAATGGAAGATACTCCAACACTTGCAATAAAACACAAAAAAGATTCTTCTATGGTAGTAGGATTTAGAATGCTTAAAGATGGAGAAGGAGATGTATTTATCTCTGCGGGAAATTCAGGGGCTTTGCTTACAGGAGCGACTTTAATTGTTGGAAGAATAAAAGGAATAGATAGACCAGCACTAGCTGGAATTTTACCAGCATATAAAAGTAGATTAGTTTTAATAGATTCAGGCTCAAATACAAATTGCAAGCCAATAAATTTATTACAATTTGCTCAAATGTCTAGTATATACATTAGAAATACTTTTGGAGTTGAAAATCCACGAATAGGACTTTTAAATATAGGGACAGAAGAAACAAAAGGTAATGAGCTAGTAAGAGAAAGTTATAATTTATTAAAAGAAAAATCAAAAGAGCTTAATATAAATTTTGTTGGAAATGTTGAAGGAAGAGATGCCTTTACCGGCGAAATAGATGCAATAGTTACAGATGGATTTACAGGAAATGTATTTTTAAAAGCAGTAGAAGGATTAGGAAAATTCGTAAAAAGAACTTTAACAGAGAGTTTAACAAAAAATATTATATCAAAAATATCAGCGCTACCAGCACTTCCTGGAATCAAAAGATTTTCTAAAACAATGGATTACAAATCTTATGGAGGAGCCTTGTTTTTAGGAGTAAAAAAACCGGTTGTTAAAGCGCATGGAAGTAGTGATGAAACTTTATTTGAGTTTACTATAAAGCAAGCTGAACAATTTGTAAATAACAATACTGTTGAGAATTTGATTTCTGAATTTGAAAAGCAAAAAGATGAAGTGATTAAATAATAAAAATATTATTAATATATAAATTGTAAAAAAACTGAATACTCGTTCTAAAAAAAATAAATTTAAAATTACTATTGACAAAATAAAAAACATATAATATAAATGTTACATAAGGATATGTATCACTTGAGAGGAGGTGAACTTATAATGAGTTCAGAGGAGATTTTTGAAAAGATAAAAAACATCATAATTGAGCAATTACAAGTTTCAGAGGCAACTGTTACAGAAGAAGCATCTTTTATAGATGATTTAGGAGCAGATTCACTAGATTTAGTAGAATTAATAATGGCTCTTGAAGAAGAATTTGGTATAGAAATTCCAGATGGAGATGCAGAAAAAGTTGTTACAGTAGGTGATGTTGTAAGTTATATCAAAGAAAATGTTAAATAATGAATATAAAAGGGAATTGGAATGCTAGGTTCTAGTTTCTTTTTTTGTGAGGTGATTTGTTAGATTATAATGATATTTTTACATGTTTTACGCGATATCATAAAAATTTTTATTTAAAAATTTCGAAAAATACTTGACAAAATGTGATTTTGGCTTTATAATAGATTTTGTCCATATGACATGGGTAGGTGGTCGAGTGGTTAATGGCACCAGACTGTAAATCTGGCCGCGAGAGCGTACGTTGGTTCGAATCCAACCCTGCCCACCATAATACAAGGAAACTTGTATTTTATTTTTATATCATAACACGAACAAAAATTCTTTAAAAGAAGGGAAAAATATGAACTTTTTAACAAATAAAGAGAAAGGCAATAGTGGCTTAGGAATGGCAATTGTCATAAATTTATAGTGAAGTTTTGAGAAAAAATGTCAAAATAGTGTATACACTTTTTGAAAAATATGCTAAAATAATAAATATATTAATCTTGATAGGAGATAAGGAATGAAAAAAAGGAATATTTTATTAACTATTATATATTTTGTTATATTATTAAACATATACTCAACTAAGACATATGCAATAGTTGCACGAGTTGTATATGATCCATTGAATGTTACTATATCAAATATTTTAAAATATGCACCAATATTTTTAATAGTAGCATATGTTATAGGGGCAATTATATATTACATACTATCAAAGCAAGATAAGAAGTATAAAATAAAAAAGTTGATTATTTGGTTTTCGATATTAGCGATAATAGGAGCAGTATCATATTTATGTTCTGGTCCTGTTTTAAATGAAGGAGCAAAATATTCAAGTAGTCAAGAAGATTTTAGAAATTATAAAAGGAATATAAAAAATGAAAAATAAAATGATTAGAATTCTTGTTTTAATAGAAACAATTGTAATTATAGGGCTTGGTATTGCATTTATATTAAAAGTTAATAATAGTAATATATTAGAAAATGATCAAGAAATAGAAAAAAAGTGGTTAATAAGACAAGAAGATATTCCTTATGATTTATCTAAAGCAGATAAGTATGAAATAATTCAAACTTACATAAATTTTTCACCAGAGATACGTTTAAGAAATCTAAATAATTCTGAATATGTATTAACAATAAAATGTGATACAGCATTAAAAGGATTGGTAAGAGAGGAACATGAATGGTTAATAACCAAAGAAGAATATGAAAATTTGATTACTAAAAAAGAGGGAAATACCATTTATAAAACAAGATATAGATTTAAAGATGAAAATAATGTTGAAATGGAGATAGATATTTTTTCAGGAGATTTGAAAGGATTAGCATATTTAGAAATTGAATTTTCAAATACTGAAAGTGCAAATGATTATTTAACACCAAATTGGGTAATTAAAGATGTTACAACAGATCTTAACTATAAAAATGGATACCTCGCAAGATATGGTATTCCAAAAAGTTATTATGAATATATAAAATAAGTTTTGTTTAAAACGGAAAATATTATTATATGAGAAATTTGAAAAAAGAAAGAAGGATTAGGATATGTCTGATGAAAAAAATCAAAATAGTAAAATAACCAATTCATTTTGGATTATTTTTAGTACAATTATTAAAAGCATAATAATACTATGTATAATCGGGACTATAATGTATGTTATGTCTTTATGGGGAGCAGAAGGAGTGTATCAAAAGAATTCATCAAATCGTAGTTATATTGGTGGATGGACATATCATGAAGATTTAAATCCAATCTATGGATTAATTGGAATGGTTATATATATATTGATTAATTATTTTGGATTTTCAATATACAATTTTGTAACAAGTAAGTTTAAAAACTACAAAATTTCTATTAGTAGATTTATTTTTATAGTATATAGTATTATTATTAATATGATAATGTTAATAATATATTGTGGAATATTTGGAAACTATTCATTTAACAGTAATATATTAGAATTATTTAATATAATAATTATAAGATTTGGGTTTGTTAGTTTTCCATTATTATTCATAATAATTTATAGTAAAATAAAAAAATGAGTTTAAGAATAATTTTTATATTAAAGTGCAAAAAAGTCAAACATTGTATTGTTAGACTTTTTTGTTATATTTGCAAAAATCATTAATTGTACACTCCTCACATTTAGGATTCCTTGCTGTGCAAGTATATCTCCCATGCCAAATAAAAAGGTGATTTACATCTTTTAAATATTTCTTATCAATTTGATTTAACAAATCTTGTTCTATTTTTGAAGGATCAGATTGTTTAGAAAGGCCAATTCTATTAGATATTCTTTTGCAATGAGTATCAACGGCAATACCATTTGCAATTCCAAAAACTTCTAAAAGAATAACATTAGCACTTTTCCTACCAACGCCTGCAAGTTTTAAAAGGCTATCCATATCTTGAGGGACTTCTCCACCAAAATCTTCTAAAATTTGTTTTGCACATTTTTTTATATTTGCAGCTTTATTTCTATAAAATCCGCATGGATGAATTAAATCTTCCAATTCCTTAATATCAATATTTGCAAAATCTTCAATAGTTTTACACCTTTTAAAAAGAGCGGGAGTTGTTAAATTTACTCTCTCATCAGTACATTGTGCAGAAAGCATTACTGCAACAACTAACTGAAAAGGAGTTTCAAAATCTAAGCTACATTTTGCTTCTGGATATGTTTTTTTCAATAATTTAATTAAATTACTTGTTTCATTTTTTGTCATAATTTTTGCTCCTTTAATTTATATGTTAACTTTTTATTTATTAATTACAACTATTATATAGAAAAAAATAATGAAAATCAAATATTTCTCTTTACTTTTTAAAAAAAATTGTATATAATAGAACAGAAACAAGAAAGGAAGGACAATATATGAGACAAGAATATGTTACTCAATATGCAAAAGATGAATTTGAAGGATACGACAATAGAATCAGTAAAGAAGGAAAAAGCATTGAAGATTGCTTAATTGAAACAATAAGGGGACTTGTAATGAGAATAGGTTTGCATAATAGTAACTGGTTTTCTTTCCAAGTAAGAGATGCATTGATGGATATAGGTAAAAAGTCGATAAATAAATACCTAAATAAAAAAATGAAATTATACAGTTAATAAAAAATACATTAAAACCTTTAGGTTACGAGGTAAAGGAAAAAGATTTTGAGCAAAAACAAGAAGATTTTGAAAGATAATTAAATATGAAAGGAAGTATAATTATGGAAAATATATTAATTTTTGGACACAAAAATCCAGATACAGATACTATAATGTCTGCAATTGCAATGGCAAATTTAGAAAATAAAAAAGGAAATAATGCAAAAGCATGTAGGTTAGGTAATATAAATAAGGAAACAAAATTTGCATTAGAATTTTTTAATCAAAAAGAGCCTGAATTAATAGAAAAAATAGAAGAAGGGCAAGAAGTTATACTTGTTGATCACAACGAATTTGGACAAAGTGTTGAAGGAATAGAAAATGCAAAGATTTTAAGAGTAGTAGATCATCACAAAATAGGAGACTTTAGAACATTTGAACCACTATATTATACAGCAATGCCAGTTGGATGCACAGCAACTATTATTTATGAAATGTATGAACAAGAAAAAATAGAAATAGAACCAAAAATTGCTGGTTTAATGTTAAGTGCTATAATTTCAGATACACTTTTATTTAATTCGCCAACATGTACACCAAAGGATAAATTTGTAGCTGAAGAATTAGCTAAAATAGCTGAAGTAGATGTGAAAGAATATGGATTGGATATGCTTAAAGCAGGAACAGATTTAAGTGACTTTACTCCTACAGAATTAATAAATATTGACTCAAAACCATTTGAAACAAATGGAGTAAAATATCAAGTTGCACAAGTAAATACAGCAAGTATTGAAGATGTTTTAAAAAGTAAGGCAGAAATAGAAAGTGCAATGGAAAGCTTTATAACAGATAATTCTGAAGATTTATTTGTATTTTTAATTACAGATATATTAGAAAATAATTCACAAATTTTAGTTGCAGGTAGCAGAAAAGATATAGTTGAAAAAGCATTTGGAGTCGAATTAGAAAATGACATGGCATTTTTACCAGGTGTTGTATCTCGTAAAAAACAGGTTGTGCCTGTAATAGACAAAAATATATAAAAATCATTTTTCAAAAGAAAATCATAAAACATATATTATAAAAATAAAGTAGTATTATGTTTAGAATGAAAGGAAGTAAGTAAGTTGAAAGAAGAAACAAAGGCAAGGATAAAAGATATTATTGAATGGATAATATGCATAATAATTGCATTAATAATTGCAATTGCATTTAGATATTATGTAGGAACTCCAACAATAGTTCAACAGCCATCAATGGTTCCAACATTACAACCAAATCAAAGACTATGGCTTAATAGATGGGTTAGAACTACTAAGAAAATGCCAGCAAAAGGCGATATAATTACGTTTGAAGCACCATCAAAATTAGATTTAACCTCTGAAGATATTGCTCAAAGTGCAGTAGCTAGATACGAAGATGAACCTACATCTATTTGGAAAAAGTTTTCCTATTATGTTTTAGAGGTAGGAAAAACTAGCTATATAAAGAGAGTAATTGGTTTACCAGGGGATCATATAGTAATAAAAGATGGAAAGGTATATGTAAATGATCAAGAATTACAAGAAGCATATCTACCTTCAGGAATAGTTACAGATAATGGACATGGAAATTGTACAGACATAATTGTTCCAGAGAATTGTGTATATGCAATGGGAGATAATAGAGCACAAAGTAGTGATTGTAGAAGATTTGGATGTATACCATTAGAAAAAATTGAAAGCAAGGTTTGGATTAGAATATGGCCATTAAATTTATTTGGAAAGATTGATAAATAAGTTGAAATAGGCATAATTTTAATTACTTGCACGGGCTTATAAATATGATATTTGCCTAGTAATAAATAAGGGGTAAAATATGTTTGACAGAATTATAGGAAATGATAAAATAAAAGAACAATTGAAACAAGCAGTAAACTTAAATAAAACATCTCATAGTTACTTATTTCTTGGAACTTCAGGTATTGGAAAAAAAATGATTGCAAAAGAATTTGCAAAAATGATTTTGTGTGAAGCAAAAGAAAAATATTGTAATCATTGTAAATCTTGTATAGAGTTCGACTCAAATAACAATCCTGATTTTCAGATGATTGTACCTGATGGAGCAAGTATTAAAATTGATCAAATAAGACAATTGCAAAAGAAATTATTAGAAGCACCAATTATTTCAAAAAATAAAGTATATATTATAGATGACGCAGATTTCATGACAACAGAAGCTCAAAATTGTTTACTAAAAACATTAGAAGAACCACCTGAATTTGTTACTATTATTTTAATAGGCTCAAAAGAAAGCAGTTTTTTAAGTACAATAAAATCAAGATGCACCATAATTAAATTTCAAACAATAGAAGATGAAGAAATAAAAAAGTATTTGAGTCAAAATTATGGGATAGAAAATATTTCTGAAGATATGTTAGATATTTTTGGAGGAAGTATTGGCAAGGCTGAAGATTTAAAAGATAAAACAGAATTATTTTCAAACATTATTGAGAGTATGCGTTGTATAAAGAAGCTTGATTTACCAGATGTTTTGAAAAAAGCAGATATTATATACAAATCACAAGATGATAAAAATGATATTTTAGAGGCAATTAATGTAATTTTGTATAAAATGTCAAAAGAAGATTTAAGATTCTTAAATTGCATAGATATTGTACAAGAAACAACAACAAGGCTTAATGCAAATGCTAACTACAATATGAGTATTGACAATATGTTATTTAAAATATGGGAGGAAATGCATTGAAAAATATAGTAGGAGTTAGATTTAGAAGACTTGGAAAAATATATTTTTTTGATCCGCAATACTTAATTCTAAGAAAAGGAAATTATGTTATTGTAGATACTGCAGATGGGGAAGATATTGCAGAAGTAATGATTCCAAATAGAAAAATTGATGAAGAAAAAATAGTCGAGCCATTAAAAAAAGTAATAAGAATAGCGAATCAAAGAGATATGAAACATTATGAAGAATGTAAGAAAAAAGAAGAAGAAGCTTTTGAATATTGCAATAAAAAGATAGAAGAGCTAAACTTAAAAATGAAATTAACAGACGTAGAGTATAAGTTTAACAATACTAAATTATTGTTCTTCTTTACAGCAGATGGAAGAATAGATTTTAGAGATTTGGTAAAAGATCTTGCAGCTAACTACAAAACCAGAATTGAACTTAGACAAATAGGAGTTAGAGATGAAATAAAAAGGATAGGAGGATGCGGAGTTTGTGGTAGAGAACTTTGCTGTTGCTCATTTTTAAGTAATTTTGAAACAGTTTCTATAAAAATGGCAAAAGAACAAAACTTATCTTTAAATCTTTCAAAAATTTCAGGAAATTGTGGCAGACTTATGTGTTGCTTAAAATACGAAAATGATGTATATGAAGAAAAATTAAGTCGACTTCCTCATGTAGGAGCAATAGTAAAAACAGAGGATGGAACAGGCGAAATTGAAAATGTAGAAACTTTAGCAGAAAGAGTTAGAGTGAAAATTACAAGTGGTGATAATTTTACATACAAAAAATATAATGTTAAAGATATTACAGTTATAAAAGATGCAGTACAAGAACAACTAGATGCAGAAAATGACGAAGATAATAACGAAGAACTTAAAGAACTAGAAAGACTAGAAGAGTTAGATAAAGAAGATTTAAGAAAGGAGAGTGAAGAAGATGGCATATAAAATAAGTGAAGATTGTATAGCTTGTGGAGCATGTGCATCAAATTGCCCAGTAGAATGCATTTCAGCAGGTGATTCAAAATATGAAATCAATCCTGAAATATGTATTGAATGTGGAACTTGCTCAAGTGTTTGCCCAGTAGGTGCACCAAAATTAGATGACTAATTTGGGGATGTGGCAAAAATTCACTTTAAAGGTGAATACAAGGAAGATTATTTTGTCCGAATTATACTAAAGATAACGGAGTTTTTGCAATTTTAAAAAGAGCAAGAACTTCGTTTGTTTTTATTTAATTGATTTATTAGAGAAGGAGGTGAAGGAGATGCCAGATTTAAGAAATTTTTTAGATGATGAGTGTCCAATTGAGAAGGGACATCCTAAAGGAAAAAAAGTATGGTACTCAAATGGATATCCAGGACCTGGTTCAACAGAGGATAAGTCGGAGGTTGGTTGCTATAGGTATTCTTGGCTACATGAAGAACTATCTATAGATGATATTAGTGCTAATTTAAGAGCAAAGGCAGAAAGGAAGGATTTATTTAGTAGGATAGGGCAACAAGATACTACTTCTGAGAAAGAAGATAAAGGAATGGAATTATAAAAAATTTAATTATGAAAATTCTTTGATAAACTATGTAAAGGAATTTTTGTTTTATGCTATTTGATTTTATTAACATTAATATATAAATTATATATAATTCAAAAGAAATTTTAATAAAAGAGAGGTTAATAAAGAATTATGGGGCTAAAAGAACAAATCAAATAATATATACCATATAATGAGCAAGAAGTAAGTGTGATAAGTAATTAATTCTAAAATACATAGACACATTTGATGGTGTTTTAACAAGAGAAAATAAGATGTGTCATTTTAAGGCATCAAATTGGATAGTGAATAAAAACAGAACGAAAGAATTTATATATAGATCATTGACAGGGACAGGTGGACATGTTGATGGAGATAGTAATTTATTACATGTAGCGTTAAAAGAAGCGCAAGAAAAAACTGGACTTAATAATTTAAAGTTATTAAGTGACGGAATATATGGAATACAAATAGTTACAGTAGATAGTCATATTAAAAGAGAACAATTTGTATCATCACACTTTCACTTAGATTGCTGTTTTTTATTTGAAGCTGATGAAGATGAGGAATTAAGAATAAAAGCAGACGAAAATAGTGGAGTTAAATGAATAGATATAAATTATATTATAAAGGTTATGAATGAAAAAAATGAAGCCAATATATATAAAGTTAAATGATAAATTAAAAACTATATTAATTTGAAATTAAACAATGTATGCTCATGTGAATAGGCCGAAGTTATAGATAAAGAAGCATTACATACAAATACAAAGTATAATCAAACAGAAAATTTTTGAATAAATTGAAACATTCAAAAATCTTCTGTTTTTTTTTGTCCATGCTTATCGAATATTTCTAAAATTCTACACTACAAAA
>Ga0247611_10006179_pt1 | contig 15490 bp, 13 predicted proteins | sample 177DNAGHGhighgp2_FD_192422 | JGI IMG/M metagenome (GOLD analysis project Ga0247611, IMG submission 192422) | Sheep rumen microbial communities from Palmerston North, Manawatu-Wanganui, New Zealand - 1770 DNA GHGhigh gp2 | ecosystem: Host-associated > Mammals > Digestive system > Stomach > Rumen...
TCGTTTATCGGGTTGTTGATAGTAAAATATATCCGTAAAAAATTGATAGAAACATGCTCGTTAAGAGAATGAGATAAGAGGGAAAACATGTTCAATTGTGATCTTAAGAAGCTGAGGATATCTTTTATTGAACTTCACGCTGCGGAAGATGCAAGGCCTGACGAAGGCAGATACTGCCTTCTTGAATTAAAGGACGGAACATTTACTGCCGGAGCATGGTATCCGGATATAACAGGTGAGAACGGCGGGTTTTCCAACGGAACGTCAAGAGAGATCCCGATAAGTGACGTGGCGTTCTGGCAGGCGATAAATGTTTTCAATCTTACGAAATGCCTGGAAAAAGAGAGTCTCACGCAGATTAATCTCGGTACGGCAGAAGAAGGCGGACATTCTTTTACGGCCGCGGATTTCAGGTCTCTTGATGACGGAGATCTCCCCAAGAACAAACAGTTCTGCCTTTTGATCTTAAAGAACGGCGCTCTGGCTGCCGGCAGATGGAATAAGAGCGGAGATAGTGACGGATACTTTATCTACGGTTCGGCACTCGCAAGCTACAGACAGGATAAAGTATGGGCGTGGACTCCTCTTAGTCCTGATGAGATATTCCTCAAGGAAGAAGAGCAGGAAAAAGAGAGATTAAAAGAGGAAGAACTGAATAAGGATCCCAAGACCGATCCGGTGCTCTTCAAATACGGTACTGATATAGAGACATATTATGCCAAGGCGCTCGAAAAGCTCCTCAGGAAATATCCGTGGGCCACTATTGCCCAAATGAAAAAGACAAATCCGTGGGAAATCGTTCCTGTTCACGGTAAATATGTTTTCGCGCAGACAAAAAAAGGCTATTCCGGAAAGATCATTGCAAACGAATGGAAAGAAGGCTGCAGTGCAGATGAATTCATTGACTTCCTTTGCAAGATCACGGAAGATGCCGTGAAGAACTCTGATCCGGAAGTTAAATTCAAGTATGGTCTTGATCTTGAGGTGTATCTGGAGAAGGCTTTCGATAACATTAAGAAAGATTACCGCTGGGCAGATAAAAACGTGCTGGACAAAGCCTGCCGTTTTGATATCAGGCAGGTGAACGGAGACTGGGAATTCGTAAGAGATTACAACGGAACCGGTGATTATTCGGTTTGTGAGCATTCTTCTGCAGAGAGCTTTATTGAAAGAGTGGAAGACGCATACAAGGAAGAGGCACTTCGGGCAAACCCGGTCACAGATACATATGCTGTTCCTTTTAACGGAGTAGAGATCCACGGATGGCATCTGGAAAGGTATGAATTCTCGAAGCTTGAATCCGGTGATTACAAAGTATTTGTGCAGGCCGGAGACAGGGTGACCGGCGGCAGCAGGGAGTTCTTCATAACGCCTTACTGCTTTGAGGCAGATACTTACGAAGAGTTCCTGGACAGATATCTTGAGATAGTTCCGGGAGGCGCTTTCGGACTTTATAAAGAAGACCTGCTCGCGGATGAAGATCTTAAGAGATTTCTGGGCTACTGATCTCTTAGAAGGCTGTTTTCGCGGCCATGGTATAATATGTCTGTCCGGAAGATCTCCGGCAGGGAAAAACATATTATGGGAAGAATAATAATATGAAGAAAACAGCAATAATATCAACAGCTCTTTGCCTGTCTCTTTTGGCAGCAGGATGCACCGGCAATGAGCCGACGCAGGGCACCGAGCCTTCTGTGACGACAGAAGCTTCAGTAACCACAGAGGCTGAGACAAGCTCAGAGACAACAACCGAACCGGCTAAGGCTGAACACCAGGTCACGGTGGAAGAGGTAGTGCTCTTGAGTTCCAAAGAAGGCGCTTTTGAGTATAAGAGCGTTGTTCCGAAGATCATCGTTGACGGCAAGGAAGCAACAGAGATCAACGAGGCGCTCAGCAACTATATTCAGCAGGCATACCCTTTGGAAATGGACGGTGACCACGCAAGCGGCATGGCAACACGCCTGGCATGGGGCGTTAAGGACAATATCATATCCATAGTAATTTATGCCGGTGAGACATTCACGGATTACTTCAATTACGACGTATTCAATTATGATCTCGATACACTGAAGGCCGCTGATGACAGCGCAGTCATACAGTGCTTTGGAATGACAGACGAGGACTTCTTCAGCAAGACAAAAGACGCCGTAAAGGATTACTGCACCAAATTCCGGTATGATACCGAGAAGAGCCTCGCAGCGGTGAATTACGAGAAGACCACACCTTTCATCACGCCTGACGGAAATCTTGGTGTTGCAGCAAGTGTCGTCTATCCCGAAGACTCACAGTTCTCAGGCGACAGCACCAGATGCTTCGACTTATCGACAAAGGACGTATTCTCGATCGAAGGGTAACATTTACTGATAAAAAGATCTGAATAAACAATCCATGCGGAACGTCCTGACATAACAGGGCGTTCCTTTTTTGATAAACTACATAATACCGGAGGATACCGATCATGGAATATTGCAGGCCTGATTACGACAACTGCATTGTTAACTTAAGCAATTCGATACTTAAGGCTTTTGGCGCGGAAACGAGCGCGCCGACTCTTAAGATGGCTGATAAGCTCCTTGAGAAGGAGTATAAGAATGTCGTAGTCCTCCTGATGGATGCCATGGGCATTTCGATCCTGGAAAAGCATCTGGAACCGGACGGATTTCTCCGTTCCCATCTTGCAGGAGCATATAGTTCCGTTTTTCCGCCCACGACAGTTGCAGCAACGACTTCGATGCTCTCAGGACTTTATCCGAATGAACACGGATGGCTCGGGTGGGATATGTATTATCCTGAACTGGATAAGAATGTAGCCGTTTTCCTGAACAAAGAACAGCTGCGTGAAGATGAGAACGGCGAGTTAGTTGAGCCTGCGCCCGCTGCTGATTTCAATGCAGCTTTTAGATTCACTCCGTACAAGAACATCATTACCCGGATAAATGAAGCCGGCGGCAGAGCTTATGCTTCAATGCCTTATCTTGAGCCTTTCCCGCAGGATCTGGAGGCAATACTGACACGTGTGGAGGATCTCTGCAGCAAGCCTGAGAAGAAATTCATCTATGCCTATTGGAACGAGCCGGACGGCACCATGCATGTCAAAGGTCCTGACAGCAGCGTCGTACATGATCTTATGCATGAGCTTGAGGACAGGCTCGAGAAGTTCGCATCGGGTCTTTCCGACACGCTTCTTCTCATAACTGCAGATCACAGTCAGATCGAGTGTGATAACTATTGTCTTATGGATTTTCCGGAGATATTGAAGTGTCTGGTCCGTATGCCTGCCGTAGAGCCGAGAGCTTTGAGCTTTTGGGTAAAGGACGAATACATGAAGGAATTCCCTGATATCTTCAGAGAGGCATTCGGTGACAGATTTTGGATCCTTACCAGGGAAGAAGTAATCGGGCAAAAGCTGTTTGGTACCGGCAGGGATCACAGACTTTTACGTAACATGCTCGGCGATTATCTGGCAATATCGGTATCTGATGCAACGATCTTCCTGACCCACAAGGAAGCAGGTCTGATGCCGGGTGGTCACGCGGGTCTTACGAAGGAGGAAATGGACATTCCTTTGCTTGCGATTATCAAGTAAATTTGATTTTCAAGGCCCAAAATTTTACTTTATCCCTGGATTTTTTACTTTATCCCTGAGTTTTGCCTTTACGGTTGATTTTTTTTCTCCTCTCTTTGTATAGTCCAAACTATACCAACACAGAGAGGAGTGATGCTCTAAATAAATATATCTAAACCTTGGAAAATCCCCATTATTTCAAGGTGCGAACAAGCATAGATGCATTCGCAAAAAACAAAAATAAGACATAACGTCTTACTACACCTTCTATCGTAAGCTTGCAGCTGCGGTATTTGCGCATAGTACCGCAGTTGCAAGACAGAAAGGTTCCTCCCTCCCGTGCTCATGCTTGACACCTTAAATGGCTCAAAATGATTTGATAAAAAGCCACAAGGTCTTTTATCGCATAAATTATTAATGTATCATTCATTCCGGGGGAGTTCAGGGTTACTGTTGAATACAAATCTGAAGTGTTATCCGTATAAGCAGTAATTCTTTTTTCGGATTTAATGATCAAGATTGCTCTTTGTGATGACGAAGAAAAGTTCCTGAAATTGGAGATGAAGTATATTGAAGAATACTTCACCGAAAAGGGCGTGCATTACAGTGTGGAATGCTTTTCTTCCGGAGAGCAGCTGCTTGAGGATAAAGTCCTGATCGAGATGGCGGATCTTATCATTCTCGATGTGGAAATGAAGGGGATTGACGGAATATCTGTTGCAAAGAGCATTCGTCAGCAAAACGACAAAGTTAATATTGCATTTCTGTCAGCACACATGAATTACTCTACCGACGGGTATCATGTGAGAGCTGTCAGGTTCATATTGAAGACCTTGGATGATCTGAAGGATTATCTTTTCGAATGCCTCGACTGTGTCCTTGCAAACATGGATATGATCGACAAAGAAATAACTATGGATTTTACGATAGGAAAACGCACGCTTAAGATCAAGGATATTGTTTATCTTAAGACAAACGGAAACTATACGGCCTTTGTTCTTTCGAATGGTTCGAAAGAAAACTATATTATGAGAAATACGCTTAAGAAACTTACAGATATGATGAAACCGTTTGACTTTATAGCCGTCAGCTCCAACGAGACGGTCAATCTCCGTCACATCACGGATGTTACCAGATATGTGGTTACATTGGACAACGGAGAGCAGATCTCCGTATCACAGAAGAAATACAGTGACGTTTGCCGTGCGCATACGCTTTACAGGGGAAAGAACGCATGACAAATTTAGAACTGGTAATATTTACTAATCTTTTCAGCATTTTATTATATTATGCCTTCATAAAAAGCGTCCTGAAGCGCAAAGCGGAAAAGCCATTAGATTACATCCTGATAGTGGTTCTTTATGTCTTGAATGCACTGACAGTTTACTATGTAAGTCCGGTACCCAAATTCATTGTTCTCATTGCTTTATCTATCGTCTTTACGATGCTGATCTTCAAGGTCTCATTTAAGAAGAGTCTGCTCGCAAACCTGTTATATAATGCCATAACGATATCCATTCAAATGATAGGTTTACTGGTCATGATGCGTGTGACCGGAAAAGAATGGTCTCAAATAACTAACAACGAATCTTTTATAGGAGATCTCTCATGCCAGATAGTGATGTTCCTGATAGTGATGGTAATAAATACTGTCTTCAGAAAAGGAGTATTAACCAATCTGGACATCAAAGGCTGGATCACCTTTGCGCTGTATCCTCTGTTTACGATAATCGCCGTTCTCGTTCTTGCATTTTCTGTCGACAAAAAATCGGTTGATGATGTATACATCGGCATGGTCATCCTCGCTTCGGGAATGTTTATCCTGAGCATTGCTATTTTCATGCTTATCGATAATGTCGTAAGGCGCGAAAATGTGATCCACGAGAAAGAGATAATGCTCGGACAGACAGAACACCTCAATCAGATGTACCGATCGCTTTCAGAAGAACGCGAAAAGCAGAAGGCACGTTCACATGACTATATCAATCACCTTAACGTTATGCTCATGCTTGCCCGCGAAGGCAAGACCGAAGAGCAGATCCGGTATATTGAAGAGCAGCTTGGAAAAGAGGTTCAGAGCGTTGACATTATCGATACCGGCAACCCGCTTATCAATGCCGTATTGAACATCAAGTATCTCGAAGCAAAAGAGAAGGGCATCATCATTCCCTTTATCGCTGACAATCTGAAGGACATTAAGATAAGCGACAGCGATCTCGTAACGATAATCACGAACATTCTCGACAATGCCATCGAAGCCGTTCTGAAGTGTGACGAGAAGCACATCGTATTTAAGATCATCAAGGACCGCGGAACGCTCATAATCGATTCTACGAACAACTATAAGGGTGAGCTTCCGGCCGATCAGGACTTCGTAACGACAAAATCTGACAAGAAAAGCCACGGATTCGGTCTTGCAAACATCAAAAATACCGTCAAAGCCAATAACGGCAACTGTTTCATCGATACTGAGGGTGGCATTTTCCACATATCGATCGCCCTTCCTCTGGCCTGAAAATTTTACTTTATCCCTGGATTTTTTACTTTATCCCTGAGTTTTCGTTTTTTTATTGCTAAGACGGCGGCCATTTACTATCATCAAAACACTTGGCGCAAGGCCGCAAAGATGGGATCGGAGAAAGATGGAATACTTATCTGCATTGATAGCAGACAGGATGTGTAAAAATGAGATCATCAGGGAAGATGATCTCATCTTTTACGCATACTCGATCCAATTACTGTTGGAGAAAACGATAGGGCTTATCCTTATCGGCATCTTTGCGCTGGTCTTTAAAGCTTTTTTCGAGATAGCTGTATTCACTGCAGTCTTTGTCGTTATCAGGAGGTATTCCGACGGCTTCCACTGTAAGACTAGTATCGGATGCTTTATCCTGTCTGTATTGATGGCTCTGTCAACCATACCTGTAACAACATGGCTTATTAAATACCCTGCCGTCTGTATTGCCGGCGTGCTTATTTCCATGGCCGTCATCCTCATGATCGGTGCTATCCATGATCCGAATCTGGATCTGCCGAAGGATGTGTTTATCCGCCATAAGAAGATAACCCGCATACTGATCCTGATCGCCGGCCCTGTAGTTTTATGTCTTCTATTTCTTTTTTCGAATAACCGGTTTGTCTACTATTCAGCTCTCGGAATTATCTATAATGCTTTGAGTCTGTTAGCAGTAAAAATCATGAAAGGCGAGGTGTCAGCAAATGAAGAAACTTGAGAGACTGGTTCTTGAACAGGTTGAAAGAGCAACCAGGAAAAACGCGGTAGGTTCCAATACTTATCCGGATTATCCTAAGTGCCCGTATTTCTTTCATCAGCCCAAGAGACCTAAGAAGTAAGGCGCTGCTCTGATCAAGAGCAGTTTCAGTCCGCCTTGCACAAAAGGGCCGCCTCTTTCTGAGACGGTCCGCGGTCTTATCCTTTCAGTGCATTCCATCCCGTATCGTGCCAGCACTTGCCGGTACCGATCTGTTCTGTTGAAGAATAGTAGGGCATCGGAAGCGTTCCCGTAAGTGCGGTCTTGCCGGTCAGAACGTCTGATACTGCATTTCCGCCTTCTGTGCCGGGGAGATACAGCATGATGCAGGAATCCCACTTATCAAGATACTGATCTATGATGACGTTTCTGCCTGCCACGATAAGCGTGACGACAGGCTTTCCCGACTGCGCCGCAAGCTTTATCGCATCACTGTTTCCGGGCAGGCCTAGGCTACCTGTAAGTGACAGGTCAGACGTATCTCCATACCATTCCGCATAAGGCTTCTCGCCGACGCAGAGAAGCACCATGTCGCATGTGCCGATCTGACTTATATCGGTGATGATCTCAAAGCCCATTTCTTTCGAAGCTTCACGTAGCGCTTCCAGAATAGAAGGGCCTTCCATCCTGAAGTGCTTATCTGCAATGCCCATATTCTTCATATTGGCATCAGTCTCGCCCTGCCACCAGTTAGTCCAGCCGCCGCAGAGTGCGCCTACATCATCTGCCGCAGGGCCTGTGACGAATACCTTCATTCCCGGCTTGATAAACATGTTGCCACCGGCCTTCAAGGGCACGAATGATTCTGCTGCGAGTTTTCTTGCGACCTCGCGGGATCTTGCGCTGCCGAATTCGTAAGAAGGCTTTACGTTCTCAAGCAACGGGTCTTCGAAAAGCCCCGCTTCCTTCTTGACTCTTAAGATCCTCGTGACCGCATCATCTATACGTTCTTCGCTGATACGGCCTTCCTTGACGCCTTCTATGATGTATCCCATAGCAGCTGCATGATCGGTCTCTGTCATGAGCATGTCAACGCCTGCATTTACGCACAGGATCACATTCTCCTTATAGTTTGAACCGGAGCAGTTCATGACTGAATCCCAGTCTGAAAGGACGATGCCCTTAAAGCCCATATCGTTCTTGAGATAAGTTATGTATTTCGCATTCTCGTGCATCTTCGTTCCGTTAAGCGAAGAATGCGAGAGCATGATCACCTGAATGCCCTCATCGATCAATGCCTGATAGATAGAGAGCTGGTCCTTGATCTGTTCTTCGGTAAGCTTCGCATCGCCCCTGTCCAGAGGCGTGCTCTCGCCAGTGCCGAATGAGATCATGCCGTCTCCGAAAAAGTGCTTCGGGCAGGCAATTACGCCTTCTGACATGAGGCCTTTTGTATATGCGACGGCAAGTTCTTTTACCAGCTTGCTGTCGGAAGAATAGGATTCATACGTTCTTCCCCATCTGGGATCGTTCGCTGTGGCTACACAGGGCGCGAAATTGAGCATCATCCTTGTATGGACGACATCGCTTCCCGTGAGCCTGCCGTATTCTTCGGTAAGCGCCGCATCGTGCGCAGCACCGATATTGATGTTGTGAGGGAACATGACGCAGCCTGATGCGAAGTTTACTCCGTGCACGCTGTCATTACCATAGATAAAAGGGATCGGAGCTTCATTTTGCAGTGCGAAGGTCTGATAATCCGTGACTGTATTTTTCCATTCCTCTGCAGTCGGCATCGGATAGTTATCGACTCTCGAGAGGATCGATCCGTAGTCAGTTGTCTTCATCTCCATGGCAAGAGTGTTATATATCGTCGGCTGCATCATCTGGGCTGTCTTTTGCTCCAGTGTAAGAGTCTTGCAGATCTCTTCTGCGGTCATCTTCGTATAGTCTTCGATATTAGCCGCCGACCCGCTGCTATCAGGCGTGGCAACCGGCGCGAATACGCTGTTCTCGTCAATGCATGCAGTCGCAGCAGTAAGCGACAGGATAAGAAGTCCGGCTATGATCCTCTTTGCTTTCATAGTTCCCCCAAAATGTCTTCAGAACTAATTTTTGTTAATTATATCATTATGCCCCAAACGGGCTTGTACTTGCTCATTTGGGGCATTTTCGATGTTTGAGAAAACGTTAATACATATCAGTTGTTGGTGTCCTGAAGATGAATATTCTTCACGCACCAGTCACCGAATTTTGTAAAGACATCATCGCCATAGAGATCCTTGATAATGCCGGCGATCTTCTGCATCTGTTCCTCATTGTATTCGTCATAACGGTATACGAATCCGGCGGAGGTATTAAGCTTCGTACAGATCTTCTTAAAGAAATCATCTCCGGACTGTTCATGCAGGTACTCGAAAAGATACTGTCCGTAAGTATACTCCGCACCGCGGTCAGCATGGGAGACGTCTTTGTAATCGCTGACAAAGATAGCTTCCGCATTCGATGCATTAACTGCTTCAGGTACGGTGTTATCGTAGAAAGTCTTCTTAGCCTTTACTTCGGCAATGGAAGGATATTTGTCCGCAAGAGCATTAATAACCGAGACAGCCATGTAATCTGCGAGGCCCTCAGTCATGATCTTGGACATATTGCAGTTTCTGCCGGTAATTACGTGAGTCATCTCGTGCGCGATAACAGAATAATCGACATAGTCGGTTTTGCGCCAGGGATTATCCCTGAAATCCGGTATGGAATTCCAGACATCCTCACTGAACAATTCATATTCAACGAGGGTAAGATCATCAGCTGTAGCGCAGGAGATCCAGCCTTCGGGCTGTCTGTCGCACATTATGAAGACAGGAATCTTTTCTCCCACATACCAATCCTTCCAGGGATTAAATCCGTTGTAATATATGCTGTTGTCGGTTACGTGCGGATAATCTCTTTCTACAGGAGCATAAGAGACTCCGAGCTGCTTCTCAAGCTCATCGACTATCGCATCCATGACTACTGCAAAATCACCGGGAAGGTCAATGTCCTTATCTATAAGAAGGACATACTTCTCTGATTCGATATAGCAGTAATCCGTAGATACAAAATGGTTTTCCTTAACGCCGTCCAAAGTGATCTTCTTATAAGGCGTGTTGATCATGCCGTTACGGGTGGTCTCGGCTGTGGATTCCGTGGTCTCAGTTGTCTCTTTTGTCGTTGCAGCAGTTGTTGTTACGGTCGTTTCAGATTCTTCTGTTGCCTTATCGCATGCGCATAAGAGCATGCTTCCTGTGCATAACGCAGCCAAAAGCAGCGAGGTGAGTTTCCTTGCATTTTTCTTCATTGAATTTTCTCCTTTTATAAAACAAACCTTATTCCACGATGCCAGAGAGAATACCGACATCAAAAATATTTTATCACACGGCAGCTTCCCGTAAAATACACAACTATCACAATTAGGATGTCCAGTGGAATAAAAACGCAAACAAGTTGCTTCAAATGTTGCTGTTTCTGTCCGCCCGGAAGCAACAAATCCTTATCACTTACGTGAGACCACAAGTTTGTCTGCATCTTCAAGAGGCATCGGTCTGCCCCAGACGTAGCCCTGGATGTAGTCACATCCGATTGACTTTAAGATATTGACCTGTTCATAGGATTCGACGCCCTCAGAGATTACCTTAAGATCGAGCGTGTGGCCGATCGAGATGATCATGGCTACATACTGCTTGGACGATTCATTCAGACTCATGTTGTCGATGAACGACTTGTCGATCTTAAGCATGTCCGTAGGGAAACTGTTGAGATAACTCAAGGATGAATAACCGGTTCCGAAGTCGTCTATCGCGACCTTAAGGCCAAGCTGCTTGAGCTCGTCTATCCTCTGCAGGGCCTTTTCCGCGGAATCGATCATGATGGATTCCGTGATCTCGATCTCGATCCTGAAAGGCGGGACACCGTACTTGTCCAGAATCTTCACGATATCGTCGATGAAGTTATTCTTCATGAGGTGCCTTACGGATACGTTGACGCTCATTGTAATATCGGAATCCTTGCTGTTTGTGACATCACTGATGAACTTTACGGCCAGCTCGAAAACGTGCATGTCGATGCGGTCGACAAGACCGGTCTTCTCTGCTACCGGAATGAACTCGGCAGGGCTTATATAATTGCCGCTGTCATCCTTCATGCGCGCCAGCGCTTCAAAGCCCCTTAACTGGTGGTCCATGTCGTACTGCGGCTGGAGGTAGCACAAGATCTTGTCCGAGGACAAAGCTGAACGGATCTTGCGCTCGATCTCCATTGAGACCTCAGTGCTGAATACGTCGGGCGTAAATCTCATGACCCTGCTGCCGCTGCCTTTCTTTTTGGTCTCGTGCAGAGCGGCATCGGAGAACGTAAAGAGGTTATCGATGATGTCGCTGTCTTCAGGACATACGGCATAGCCGAAGCAGGCGGTAAGATAGTAATCGCAGTCATCTATGGTGAACTTCTTTTCGAGAGCGGTCCTGTAGCAGGCGATGGTATTCTCGATGTCTTCCGTGGCGGAGTAACCGGAGATGAGTAAAAGGAATTCGTCGCCGGTGGATCTTGCCACGAAGTCGACAGTTCCTGTATTAAGCGAATTTGCAAGAGCCTTCCATCTGCGGGCGACGGCTTTGAGGACCTGGTCACCCGTCTCATGGCCCATAGTATCGTTGATGCTCTTAAAGTCGTTGAGGTCGACGGATACGAGCGCGAATCTTTCCGAGCGCTTTAGGAAATCCTGTATAAGCTCGCTGCATGCGAAGCGGTTGGGCAGGCCTGTCAGCCTGTCTGTTACGGCCTGTTCGCGGATATGGTTCCGGTATTCCTGGAGCTTTAAGTTTCCGAAGTAGATGAATGTGATGGCAAGGATTATCAGGATGTTATTGAACAAGCCGGGAATGTTTCCGTAGTTCCTGCGGATGAAGATGTTGACGCACATCAAGGGGACCTGCAGAAGTAAGAGCACTAACGCCGTGATGTAGCCGGTCTTTCTGAACAGCATGGCAAGGCAGATAATGCAGATGTTGCCGAGCATCGAAAAGATGCCCGTAAACGACTTGATCTCAAAGGGGATCCCGAATACTACCGCCGTGGCATCGGATCTGGATATGCTTGATGTTAAGAATATTGAGAATACGAAAAGCAGTACGAGCAGGATAAACACACCCTTAGGGGCCTCTTTATCCAGAGACAGTTTTTGCAGGGTCTTATCGACTCTATTATCTGCTTGTTTTGCCATAAGATATCACCCTTGCCGATAGTTCTTGATCATGCTGTCATTGTATCAGTTTGAAAATCCAAAAACTTGCTTTAATTTGTAACTAGAGTAACAAGACAAAATACAAACTGTAAAGAATTTTTTAACGCCCGTCCCAATCTTTCCTGTATTCTCTTGGCGATTTCTCGAAAAACTTGCGGAAGGTCTCTGACATGTAGCTCACTCCGCCAAAGCCGGTACGCGAGGCGATCTCGGTCATGGGGATCTTGCCGGAACGCAGTAATTCAGCCACTTTGCGGCACCTTAAGTGCATCAGATAATTGATCGGCGACTCGCCTACATACTGGTGGAACAGCGTGTTGCAGAGTGATTTGCTGACGCTGCCGCTGGCGGCGATCTCCGCTAATGTGATCTGCTCCCGGTAGTTGTTTGAGATGAAATGCATCATGGACTTGAAGGACTGCATCCTCGGGTCTGACACCGTCTCCTCCGTGGCACCTATGGATTCAGCCTGTTTTCTTATGATGTCCCAGATCAGGAAGAACTGCTTCGTGACCGCGAACGGATCGTGCCTGATATCAGGCATTTGCAGAACGAGGTTCCTTATGTCATCCGTATGTTCATTTATATATCTGAACCTTAAGTAGGAGAGCTCCGTATTATCGGTGATCGGCCTTACAGCCTGCATCTCTACGGCAACCGAATTCATGAGAATGCTCGGGTGGAGCACGCAGATGACGTATTTCGCGACCTTCCCGTCGACACATGAACTGTAATGGATCTGATTGGAGTTTACGACTATCGTATCGCCCTTATGAAGCAGAAGGTTCTTGCCGTTGACGGTATACATCAGGTCGCCTTCCTTTATCGTCATTATCTCGATGTCTTCGTGGAAGTGCGGCACGTTTTCCCAGGTTACCTTGGGCGCGATCCAGCCGTCATAGATATAGGAGGGGAACCCGGGATCATCGTAATTTACTATCTCAGAGCCGTCGTCGCGTTTTACGATGAGACCCATCACTTCTTTTTTCATAACTATTTTTCTCCGTATCTGCGAAAACTATAACTATCTTACACAGGTGTGGAAAATAGTTATAAAAACAAGTCGATTTTCCAGTGTTATCTCGCACCTGTCTACAATATACTTGCAATCGAACAGAAAAGAAAGAGGTAAATTGCTATGGATTATTCGGGAAATGAAGCAGTAGTAATGAAGAACGTCTGCAAGGACTTTAAGGTCTTGAACCGTCACGAAGGCCTCAAGGGCTCCATCCGCGACCTGTTCTCGAGAGACTACAATACCGTCTCAGCTGTAAAGGACGTCACCATGACCGTTAACAGGGGCGAGATCATCGGATACCTTGGTCCCAACGGCGCCGGCAAGTCAACTACCATCAAGATGATGACAGGCGTCCTGGAGCCGACATCTGGCGAGATTCTTGTCAACGGCAAGGTGCCTTACAAGAACAGGACGGAAAACTGCGAGAAGATTGGCGTTGTCTTCGGACAGAGAAGCCAGCTCTGGTGGTCACTGCCTCTGATCGAATCCTTCAAGCTTTTGCGAGACCTCTACATGGTCCCTCAGAAGGATTACGATGCCATGATCGACCTCTACCGTTCGCTCGTTGATATAGAGCCGATCCTTCACAAGCCCGTAAGACAGATGTCTCTTGGCCAGAGGACATTAAGCGATATCCTCGCTGCGTTCCTGCATAACCCTCCGATCGTATTCCTCGATGAACCGACGATCGGCCTGGACGTTTCGATGAAGGCAAAGATCCGTGAGCTCATCTTAGGTCTTAATAAGGAGAAGAATACGACAGTAATCCTTACCACCCATGACATGGGAGATGTCGATGCACTCTGCAGGAGGATCATCATCATCGACAAGGGCACGAAGATCTACGACAACGACATAGAGCATCTGAAAAATTATTTCGGATCCTACAGGACATTGAAGCTTCAGATGTCTGACGGGGCGTGGGAAGAATACCTGATCGACGAGAAGACCACAGACGTCATGGACGTCATCATGGAAAAGCAGAAGGAAAAGAAGATAAAGGACGTCAAGATTTTAGAAATCTCGACGGAGGAAGTAATCAAGAAGATCTACGAAGGGAGTACAAAATGAATCCCAAAAGGCTGTTATCTATAACAAGGGCCGGGATAATGGAGTCGCTGCATTTCAGGCTCGGCATCTTTGTTACTCTCTTTGCGAACCTGATCTATCTGGTCCTGGTCTACTATCTCTGGAAAGCGATCTACGACTCGTCCGGCACGGATGTCGTAAACGGCATGACCTTTACTGATACCATGATCTACCTGATCCTTGCGACGGCGCTCTTCAACTTCCTTGAGATGTTCGTCGTCTGGGATATGTCAAGGTCCATTCAGTCGGGCAAGATCGTGCTGGATCTGCTTAAACCTATGAGGTTCCGTAAATACACGTTCTGGTCTTACACCGGCAACCACGTCGTCCAGTTCGTACTGACATTCATTCCGACATTTATCGTCGTCATGATAGTAACGAAGGGCGCGATCCCGCTGGGACTTAACCTTGTATGGTTCCTGATCGCCACGGTGCTCGCTCTCATCATCAACTACAACATCGAGATGCTGGTCGCACCGATCTGTCTTTTCACCGAATCGACATGGGGCATCAACATCGTAAAAGAGACCATCGTTCTGCTGTTGTCAGGCGCATCGATCCCTCTCGCGTTCTTCCCTGAGAAGGCAAGGATGATCGTGCAGTATCTGCCTTTCAGGGCGGTCTACGACATACCTTTGTCGATGCTCTTGGGCAAGAGCGGATCTGATAACTGGCAGGGCTTGCTTCAGCTCTTCGGACTGCAGCTTATATGGCTCGTGGTGCTCACACTGGCTGGCAACATATTCTGGAATTGTGCGGTGAAGAAAGTCACCGTGAATGGAGGCTGACATGCGCAAAAGAGGACTGAAATTCTATGCGGCAATGTACCGCAAGATACTCATACAGGACTTGAAGAGCAAGATGAGCTACCGTGCGGATTTCATTATCTCCACATTCGGAATGATAATGACGAATCTGTCAGGCTTTGTCACCTTCATGATCCTGTTCCACAACTTTCCTACGATCAACGGCTGGGACTACCATCACATGCTTTTTCTGTACGGCTTCTCGCTCGTCGCGCTGACGCCGGTTCAGTGCTTTTTCGACAACAACTGGAACTTGAGATTCATGGTCCAGAGCGGCGACTTCATCAAGTACTGCTTCAGGCCGGTCAACGTGTTCTTCTACTTCATATCGGAGGTCTTCGACGTGAAGGGCTTAGGCCAGCTCGCATTCGGAATCGGCACCATCGTCTATGCATGGATCAGGATCGGCATCCCGGTGACGCCTTTGATCATCCTGAAGCTTCTGGTATTTTTGCTGACCGCATCGCTCTTCATGATCGCCCTCATGAACTTCGCGGCCGCAACATGCTTCTGGATCAAGGG
>Ga0247611_10006180_pt1 | contig 15489 bp, 8 predicted proteins | sample 177DNAGHGhighgp2_FD_192422 | JGI IMG/M metagenome (GOLD analysis project Ga0247611, IMG submission 192422) | Sheep rumen microbial communities from Palmerston North, Manawatu-Wanganui, New Zealand - 1770 DNA GHGhigh gp2 | ecosystem: Host-associated > Mammals > Digestive system > Stomach > Rumen ...
ATGCGATAAAACTGCCCCCACTGCTGATGTGCGCGATAAGCCTCCAACGACTCAGCAGGAACGAACAGCGTCGCCGAATTATAAGTTCCAAATGTGTAGAAAACAGAACCAAGCGCTGGTGGTGTACTTGCCTTACAAATCACACTTTTCAAACTATCACAACCATCAAACGCAAAATCTCCAATTGTATCAACTGATTCACCGATAGTTACTCTTGACAAGTTCTCACACCAAAAAAAAGCTCGCTCACCGATATACTTCACCGAATTACCAATCATTGCATCTGTTAACTTATTGCAGCCTTCAAATGCACAAGCACCTATAGAATCCACCAAGTCAGGGATGTCGACCTTTGATACACCCGTCAAATAAAACGCAAAGTCACCTATAGTTTCAATAGTTGCAGGTATCACCGTGTTAGCACATCCTATGAGAAGACGGTTATCCGCGGTCCTGACAACAGCATTGCAATGATCCCGCGAATCATAAACAGGGTTATTCTCATCAACACTAACAGAGTTAAGCTCCCAACTGGCACTGAAGTATGATGCATCAATGTCAATGACTGTGCTCGGAATGGTGACGTTGCCACTAACGCCATTCACTCCAATAGAGGTAACAGTATAATCACGACCTTGACTATAGATAACAGGCGGAATATTCACATCGCCAACATACCTTACTGGCGTAACAATCGGGTAATTAATAAAATAAAAGCCACTAAAAAATGTCGGGGCTATCCTTAATGTTGAGTCTTCCTGTATGTAATAAACAATACCGTCGCTGACCATGATATACTCGCTTTGGCTCGTGTATCCAGTCGGCTCATATCTCACGGTTGCTTTTACGACATCGCTATTCCGGGCATCTGTATTGCTGGCATAGGCCGAAATCGTGTAATCACCATATTCTTTCAGGTAGATAAACTCTGATGACTGCGTCCATTCCTCAGCATCGTTCACTTGATAGAAGAATTCCTCGCCATGGGCAGGAGCCCAGTGATCGTCCACATCCATATAATAATCCACATACACATTATTTAAATAGTCGCTCCCGTATGGGTTCTCACCGATGACACAATCCACAATGCGAAGTGCCAACCCTTTTTCGGCATCAACGTGATGGGCATAAACGAGAGGCCTGACCGTCTTCTTGTTATTGATGATAGAAAATTCAGTCCCACAAACGCCGCTGGGCGCTTTTCCTGGAGCAACGGCATAGGCATAGATGGCATAATAGGCAGTGTCTGTGAAATGTAGAGGGTCAACATAAAGAGTCCACCCATCATCATCTATGCTTGGGGAAATACCATAATAATAGTCATTAGAAATTGAGACAAAGTAGTATATGTCCGCCTCGGGATCTTCATGAATGATTTCAACAATAGCCTCTTCAACACTTTGTGGGTACAAACCGTCTCCAGAACTAATTGTGTTCACATCAATGTTTGGGCAAGATGTTTGTTCCATTTCCATTGCTGGAATCCAAACTTCTTGTTCTGCCACACAGCTTATTTCCATGCCTTCGATCTGAGCCGTTGCGGTGAAGAACATATACTGTTCTTCATAGGCATACGGCACTTCGCAAGGGTTTTCGACTTCCACGCCGTCACAATAGAGATGTATTTCACCTTCTCCAATGGCATAGATGATTGCTGCACCCTCGTTGAAATCACAATTAATCACTGGGGAGGGAGAGATGTTGCCCATCTCGTGAGCCACGATAGCTGCAATTGGTGCCAGCAACACCAACATCGTTACAAATAGATTCTTTTTCATTGTCTTATACGTTTTGATGTTCGTTATGATGATATGCAGAATTAAATTCCTGTTCATGCCAAGAGGGTGGACAGCATTCTTAACCGTTCACGCTCTTCTGGACACAGTTCGTCAGAAAGATGTATCTCAATTCTTGCTCAGCAGCATGTTGATGAGTTCGGTCACGTCGCCGATTGATACTTTGCCGTCGCCGTTCACGTCGCAGTAGGCAGGCAGTTCGCCGCCCGTGAGCAGCACATCGATCAAGCCTGTCACGTCACCGATCGACAACTTGCCGTCACCGTTCACGTCACCAGGACCGGCACCGATAAATGGCACAATGTGCGTGAACTTGCCCCACTCCTCGTGGGCACGATAAGCCCCAAGCGACTCCATTGGAACATAGAGCTTCACATTTTTGTACAGATCGGGCCCACTTTCGCCGAATATCGACTCAACATCTTGTGGAGTCACGGCAATGCACGTCATTGATTTCAACTCATGACAAGATCTAAAAGCGGCGCACCCGATTATAGTGACAGATTCAGGAATCACGATGTCAGTCAAGCTAGTCATTTCAAACGCATTATCACCAATTGATATAACAGAGGAGGGTATGTTAATGCTTGTCAAGTAGTTACAACACGCAAATGCTCCATCTCCAATATGTGTAATCGTTTCGGGTATGTCAATGCTTGTCAAGTCGCAAAGAGCGTAAGCACCATAACCGATGGATGTAACGGAACTGGGAATCACTGTATTGTTGAATCCCGCTATGAGAGTATTGCTAGCTGTCTCGATGATACCGTTACAATTATCGCGAGAATCATATGTTGTGTTCTCACTTGCCACGGTAACGCTTCTCAAACCGCTACAACCTGCAAAGGCGTGGTGACCTATAGTTTTCACTGAACTTGGAATAGCCAAACTCGTCAGTCCGGTGCAATACTCAAACGCAGAAGACCCAATACTTTCAACCGAACTGGGTATCATGATAGAAGACAGCAAAACGTCACCTTCGAATGCTCCATGTCCAATGAATGTGATTGTGCTTGGCATTGACACACTCGTCAACTGTGGACAATTGGCAAATGCGTGTTGATCAATTCCCGTAACTGTAAAGGTATGATCCGAGTGAACAACTATTGTCTCGGGTATAATAACATCGCCTGAATAAGCACCATCATACATTGGAGCATAATCATATTGATCTCTTGTTTTTGTGCAAACGCTTAATGTAGAATCGCTTGTAACCTTATAATAAACATCTCCTCTCTTGAAATCACACTCTGCCCACCACGGCTTATCCATTGGTTGAATAGGGAGGAATTCTGCCCACACATGTTCGCTTTCTGGTCCATTATTGAAAGAAGCATAGGCTTCAATCGTCACTGATATAGTCGGATCATCCGTTTCATAAGTAAGATGCTGAAGATTTCCTTCATCGTCATTTCCACCATATTCATATTCTGCCCATTGGCTCCACTCAAATTCATCATGTTCGCCACGAGCTCCCATTCTATAGAAAACGGTCACTTCGGTTTCATAACTATATGGATATCCAATAGTTGCATAAGGTCTCGTATAAAAGCCTCCGTATGCCAATGAATAATCCCAAAGATCTGGATCAAATTCATTGATGTTTATACTAATATCAGGAACTTCTAGCTTAAGAGCTGGAACTACAACGAGTTTAGTGATAGTATCCGAGGGTAATTTACCTTCCGCTTGGGCATAAGCGGAGACCACAAACTCCTGCTCCACGTAAAGACATGGAATCTTATACTCACATGAATACCCACCCTGCATCACTTCTTCACCATCTACAAGAACATGAATAACGGCTACTTCTCCACATTCAAACTCAACCAGAACACATTGCTCTGTTTCGTCAACGTGTAGAACCCACATCTGTGGCGCCGTCGTTTTGTCCAACTCGTCTTGCGCGCTCAAGGTCGCAACAGATGCAACCAGCATCATTAGGTTTAAAAAAATATTCTTTTTCATCGTCGTATCTGTTATTTGTTTATCATTAATTTCCATGCGAAATTACATGACCGTCGGCCTATGTTACAACTGTTCTTGATGAAAAATTTCAAGATGTCAAAAAATCATACACTAAAACGTCTAATAATTTTACACTTTAGGCTACACCGCACGAAAAAAACTGCGTGCAATAGGCAGTGTCACCATTGCACGCAGCAGATCAACTGAACTCTTTCTTACATGATCAATTGCTGTTGAGCAACATATCAATCAAGGCGGTCACATCAGCAATCGTCACCTTGCCGTCACCGTTCACGTCGTAATAGGCGGGAATGTCGTAACTGTCAAGCAGCTGCCCGATAATGCCTGTCACATCACCGATGCTCAACTTTCCGTCGCCGTTCACGTCGCCAGGACCAGCACCCAGGAAGGGCACGATGCGTCCAAAAGTCTTCCACACGTTGTGGACACGGTAGGCCTGTAGTGATTCAGCAGGGACAAACAGCGTCTGGCCGTTTCCGAAATGATTGCCATAGTAGTTTTCTGCCACCTCTGGAGGAGTTATCGCCCTACACACAAAATATTTCGGATCGTCAGGACTGTTATTAAAGTTACATTCTCCAATTTCAGTCATTGTAGCGGGCAAGTCGAGACTTGTCACTTTGCACCCCCAGAACGCCTCATGATAAATGCCTGTCACCCTATAAGTCTTTCCTTCATATTCAACACTTTCAGGAATCACTACATCTCCAGAGTAGCAAAGAGAATGAGGGTGGGGCCAAGGGTTATAGTCATGGCTTTCCAAACCTTCGGTAGTCACCCAGACCTCATCACTGCCACGATACCTATAATAGATTCCATCCACGATGAAATCATAGAGATATACTAATTCAGGAACCGGCATTGCAAAAAATGTTATGTTCACGATTTCACTTGGTGCCTTCCCCGGAGCTACAGCATAGGCCTTAATGAAATATTCACCTGGATAAAACGATAGAGGTCCATCATAAATCATCCAATTCACATACTCATCATCCCATTGATCAGTTATCGCATAGTAGATATCGGCATAGGGATCCTCAACAGCATTCTCGATGAAGACAGTGGTGAAGACATCAAGAACATCAGGATACAGGTCAATGTTTGGACCTTGAACCGTAATCACAGGAGCGGCAGTCTGCTCAATGGGAGAAGGCGTATAGGTCACAGCCTTTGATTGGCACTCCATTTGACACGTCCGTCCGCCAGAAACTGTAACATCGATAACACTCTCGCCCTCGCCGACTGTGACATAGTTATTAACGACCTGCGCCTCCACTCCGTTAACAGTAACATAGAGGGATACAGGCTCGTTGCCACCGATGTAGGCGACAAAAACTCTGCCATCTTCTTCAACATCGCCGATAACAATATCACCCATCAGAGTTGTGGCATCAGGAATTGTACACACAGCGGTTGCATAGCCATCGATTTGACCATCAACGTGAGCCATTGCGACCACATCCATAGTCCATCCGTAGCAGTCGGGGGAGGCAATGCTGAAAGGGTTCTCGACTTCGTTACCGTCAACATAAAGGTGAATTTCTCCCTCGCCATAAGCAAAAATGTTAGCGACACCGAACCACTCATCTACATCGCAAACGATGACAGGAGGTTCGGTCTGCACAGGCTCGTCTTGGGCACGGATGGTCGCAGCAGCGACAAACAGTAAAATGAGAGATAAAAGTATTCTTTTCATTGTCATTAAGTTTTTAAAGGTTAAACAAATTCTCACGCCTAATATACTACCCTCAAAACTATTGGACAAATTTATTTGCAGTAAAAAACCACCAAGATTCACTTTTTATAAAAAAGTGTCTAATTATTTTACACTTCAGGCCACACCGCACGCAAAAAAGCTGCGCGCAATAGGCAGTGACACCATTGCACGCAGCAGATCAACTGAACTTTTTCTCTTACATGATCAATTGCTGTTGAGGAGCTTATCAATCAGGGCGGTCACGTCAGCAATCGTCACCTTGCCGTCGCCGTTCACGTCACAGTAGGCAGGCTGTTCGTCGCTGCTCAGCAGCTCGTTGATGATGCTAGTCACGTCACTAATGCTCAACTTGCCGTCTCCATTCACATCTCCAGGGCCGGCGCCCAGGAACGGCACGATGCGAGAGAATTTACTCCATTTGTCATGCGCCTCATAAGCTGCCAATGACTCGGTGGGAACAAACAACGTGGTTGTCCTTTCATCGAAGCAAGCAAAAACGTAGAAAGAGTTTTCCCCAACAGATGGTGGTGTAACCGGATAACAAACCACGCTGCTCACCCATCCACAATAAAACGCCGCATCGTCAATCGTTGTGACTGAAGCAGGGATAGAGATACTCGTCAACTTGCCGCAAAAATAGAATGCCTTTTCACCTATTTCAGTAACAGTTTCTGGAATAACTGTGTTTGAGCATCCCAGAATAAGCCGATTGCTTGCAGTCTCAATAACGGCATTGCAGTTGTCCCTGGAATCATAAACAGGATTGCCCTCCTCTACTCTCAATGATTCCAATAAGGGATAACCTTCATGACAATCATAATCATTCACATGAATTGAGGTCACTGTGTTGGGTATGCTCACACCAGAGAAGTGATCAAACGCATTACAGCCAATGCTTTTAACGGTATAATTCTGGTTATTGATATGAATTACACCTGGTATCACAATATTGCCAGACCTGAGAGGAGCAATGATGGGATAGGTCATAGACCACAAGTAATTAACATAATAATCTGGTACCGAAGCAGTATTGTCCTCATCAGTATAATACACCAATCCGTCACAAACGATTGTACGGTCACTCTGGCTGATGAATCCTGTTGAGTCATATACCACAGTTGCTGTCACTTCCCTTTCCAGATTCCCATTTGTGGTTTTAGCCATAATCTTATATTCACCATACTGGTCCAGATAGATTTCTCCATCATATTCTATCCACTCATTACTGTCATTGATTTTATAGTAATAATGCTCTGGTTTAATATAACGCCCCCCGGCTACATACAATAAAAAAGAATTATCACCATACAAGGGATATTTATTACTATCGCCAAATAAACCATCGACAATACGGACAGCCAGACCTTGCTCGTTATCCACACGGTTAGCATAAACAAGTGGCGGAGTGACTTGGGGGAAGCCAAATTCGGCGTAAGTATCACTGAAGCTATATTCAACTACTTCACTAGCGGTTTTACCAGGGCTGACGGCATAACATTCAACTTGGTAATCTATAATATAAAGGTTATCCTTGAACTGTAACTCTACCGGCTCAGTATAAACCATCCAGTCAGTCCAAGCGGTCCAGTCAGACCAGTCATAATAATTGTAACGCCAATAAATCACGGCTTCAGGGTCATCGTGATTGATTTCTATTGTAGCATTAAACACATCCACAGTACAATTGACCACGGGGACTTCGGTCTGCACCGGCACGTCTTGGGCGCAAACGGTCACAGTGGCTGCGACCAGCAACATAAGAGATAAGAGTAGCTTTTTCATTGTCATCAAGTTTTTTTAATGGTTAAACTATTTATGACCACGAATTTACTATCCACAAAACTCTCAAACAAGTGATTTTGCGGGAAAAACCGCCAAATTCCATTTTTTGACAAAAAAGTGTCTAATTATTTTACACTTTGGCCACTAACTAACGAAAAAACTTGCGGACTGGTAATGATTATCAGCCCGCAAGCAGCGTTATTCGTTGTCAAATATTTTTCTTGCCTAAACCGAATCAGGCACTGACGACGGTTCCTCAAGTTTCTCGTCGGGGTTGAAGTCGTCGGTCAACGGAATAGTCAGGCTGTCCTCGTCAAAGTCGAGCATCGTGGAGTCAAGTTCCTCGATGTTGCCCAGGGCCGAGCAGCCCGAGTAGAGTTCAGCGTTGATGGGCTCCTTGCAGGGCTGGAAACGCTGGTGATACTTCTGGAACTGCGGGTCACTCAGCACGAGTTGCAAGAAGCGTCCACAGATGGGCAAGGCTGTCTTGCTGCCTTGTCCCAAGGCTCCCGTGCGGAAGTGGATCTGGCGGTACTCGCCGCCCACCCAAGAGCCGCACACAAGGCCTGGCGACACAGCGACAAACCAAGCATCGGCATGACGGTTGCTCGTGCCCGTCTTGCCACCCAGGTCCACATCATAGAGAGGACGCGTCACATAGCCGTTCAGAGCCATGGCAGTGCCACCAGCATCGGTGCGGCACGCCATGAGCATCTGCTGCATGAGCCATGCCGAGCGATAGGCCATGGCTTGACGCTGCTGGTCGGGGGCACGGTAGATTTCCTTGCCGTCACGGTCCACGATGCGTGTCACGATGACAGGCTCGTGCATCTTGCCGTCGTTGACCACGGTGCAATAGGCATTGACCAGCTCCATCAGGTCCACATCACTCGCACCCAGCGACAGGGCAGGCTTGGCCTCCATCGGCGACTTGATGCCCATGTCACGCGCCAGTTGTGCAATCTCGCCGAAGCCCACCTCCTGAGCCACACGCACGGTGACGCTGTTGATGCTCTGGGCAAAGGCTCCGCGCAGGGTCATCTCGGCACCACTGAAGGTGCCATTGGCATTGGTCGGTCGCCAATGCTCCATCTCCTGCTTGTCCTCGTTATAGACCAGTGTGTCGATATACTCGTCGAGACGACGGTCACAGGGTACCAATCCTCGTTCCATCGCCATGGCATAGACAAAAAGCTTGAACGTAGAGCCTGGCTGGTGCTTGGCACGCACCTTGTCATACTTCCACGTGTCGAAGTCCACATCGCCCACCCACGCCTTGACATGGCCATTGCCCGGCTCCATGGCGATGAAGCCACAATGCATGAAGTGCAGCATGTAGCGCACCGAGTCCATCGAGCTCATCTCCATGTAGAGTGAGTCGTTCTCATAGTCAAACAGGTGCACCATGTGGGGCTGGTTCATGTAGTAATTGACCGAGTCCAGGTCATTGGGGTAACGTGCCAGCAGCTCGTGATAGATGGGCGTGTTGCGTGCCTTATCCTCGACAAAGCCGGCAATGGGTCGGTTGTTGTCATCAAGCCAGCAGTCCTGGGTCCCCCAGTGGCTCCTGAAGTTCTGCTGCACGATTTTCATCTTCTCGCTCACTGCCTGCTCGGCATACTCCTGCATCTTGGAGTCGAGAGTGGTATAGATCTTGAGGCCGTCACGCTCCAGGTCAAGTTTCATGCCCCGCTGCTTGGCGATGTCCTCAATCTCGTGGGCTACAGCCTCGCGGAAGTAGGGAGCCACGCCGTCATAGTTGGCTTCGAGGGTATATTTCAGGTCGATGGGCAGCGATGAGATCGAGTCATATTGTGCCTGGGTCAAGTCGCCACGTTCCACCATGTTTTTCAGCACCTGGTTGCGGCGGCGCAGGCTGTTCTTGGGGTTGATGCGGGGATTGTAGGTGCTGGTAGCCTTGAGCAGGCCGACGAGCACTGCGCTCTCCTCGATCTTGAGCTTGCGCGGCGTGGTCTTGAAATAGGTATTGGCCGCCGTCTTGATGCCGAAGGCGTTGCTGCCGAAGTCCACCGTGTTGGCGTACATCTCGAGGATTTCCTGCTTGCTGTAGAACATCTCCAGCTTGGTGGCGATGATCCACTCCTTGCTCTTCATGATGAGCATCTTCACGCCAGGGATATAGCCCAGCAGGCCCGTCGAGTAGTCGCTGCGCGTGCGGAACATATTCTTCACCAGCTGCTGTGTGATGGTGCTCGCGCCGCGTGGACGGCCATGCAGCACCATGTCCTTGGCAGCGGCACCCAGGCCGCTGAAGTCGATGCCGTGATGACGGTAGAAACGCTCGTCCTCGGTATCGATGAGCACCTTGAAGAACTGCGGGTTGATCGAGTCATAGGACACCGGGGTGCGGTTCTCGTCATAGTACTTGCCGATGGTCTTGCCATCGGCACTGTACAGGTAGCTTGCCTCAGGGTTGCGAGGGTGCATGATGCTGTAGGTGCTCGGCGACTTGCCGAACAACCACAGAAAGTTGACATCAACAGCAAGCAGATAGAGCAAGAACAGGACGATAAACGTCCCGATGGCTGCCAGCGTCTTGACCCACCAGGGGCGGCCTCGGTACAATCCCTTGTACCACGTCTTGAACCGCCTCCAGTTGCGGGTGATGATATTTCCAGTTTTCTTTTCGGTCATAATTCAGCAATTAATAGTTTCAAAACACAATGGACTCCCAAAGACCTAAAGCCTAAAAGCTAAAGCCTAAAGCCTAAAGCCTACTACTGCCTATTAGCACTGCCGCCCAGACGACGCTTCAGGTAACGCGGGATAAAGCACAGATGAGCCAGCGTCGCACGAGCCATGCCATAGTGGTTGCACATGATCTGGTAACGTTCCCACAACGATGCGCGGTGATGGCGCGTCGTCATGCCGTCGGCCAGATAACTGATGATGGGTACACGGCCAACATAGGCATTGGCAGTTGACTGCTTCAACACCCTGATGCACCAGTCATAGTCGGCACTCAAGCGATAGCGCAAGTCATACTCGGGAGCCAAGTCACGACGCACGACAAAAGCCTGATGACAAACCACCATGCCACGCAGGAAACTGTCAACAGTCAACCGCTTGGGAGCCGTCAAGTGTCGTTCTCCCACCACCTCACGGGACTCATCCACGAGTTGGGTCTGACCATAGATAACCCCCGGATTACCGGCGGTGAGTTCTGCCAAGCGCGCCAACACCGTGTCGCCAGCAAAGGCGTCACCTGCATTGAGGAAGATGATGTAACGGCCACGGGCACGCTTGATGCCCTTGTTCATGGCATCATACAGGCCCTGGTCTGGCTCGCTGAACACACGCAACGACGAGATCGACGCTCCACGCACAAGGTTGAGCGTGTCGTCGGTAGAAGCGCCATCGATGATGAGCATCTCATAATCCGTGTTGGTCTGCCGCTGCACACTCTCCAGTGTGGGTACAATGACACTGGCGGCATTCCAGGTGACGGTAATAATAGAAAAAAGAGGTTCCATGCCTATATAATGGTTTTTTTGTGGACGCAAAATTAATGCAAGTCATTGACAGAACAAAATAAAACCCACAGTTTTTTATAATTTTAGGGACTGTTAGGACTGATTCATGAAATACTGACAGTTTTGTGGAATCCACACAATTCAGAGGGCACTTTTCCCGTTATAAAATGGAAACAACGACTCTCAACAATGAAACAGAACAAGATATTGCAGACGATAGCCGCCCTTGCCCTGCTCGTCACGGCAAGCGCATGTGAACACATCGACAACAAGACACTGCCCAATTATACCGTGCGCATCGACTTGAGTGGATATGCCTTGTGGAACACCTACGGCGTGAGCGGCATGGGGGACTACCGTATCTTCAACCGCGAGAAAGGCATCCCCTCAAATTTCCCCTACAATGTCAATACCTATACCGGATTTGGCGGCGTGTTGGTCATGATGGGCATTGATGGGCCCATGGCATACGACCTGGCATGTCCTGTTGAGGTCAGCCCAGACGTCACCTTGTCGATTAGTGCCGACAACTTTGACGCGGTGTGTCCTCGTTGCAACTCCCACTTCGATCCCTTGATGAATGCCGGCGGTCCCGTCAGCGGCGTCGCCATCAATAACAAGGTGGGAATGCGTCAATATCGTGTCACTCCCAACAATGGCGGCTACTTCATCTCCAACTGACATCCACATCACACACCAGAGCCACGTCAGCACGGGAAAGATTTTTTTGAAAATGTTCCACGGCTGCGATCTGTTTTCTCGCAACTCTTCGGGGCTATAAATCCTTTTTTTTAATAAAACCTGCCTCGCGGGTTGCATTTTGCAATCCCGAGGCCATTTCCACATCGCTTGAGGAACGATTTCGGTAGCAAAAATCAAAAAAACAAATCTTATAGGATGCCATTTAATGTTAAAAAATGTAAACTTTTTCATTTTTAATTTCCAAAATTTAAACATTCAGGACGACCGTGAGCCCCTATTATAAGGGGATTTGCGTGGAACAATTTTCAAAACTGGGCGAATTCGGAAAATGTTTACAAGTGTTTAAGCAGTTTGGTCAGGATGGCAGATTGGGCTACCTTTGCATCGCAAACCAGGGCGCACGGCACCGGAAATCGTTCTCGATGCCCTTAACGAAAAAGCCGCCGATGTGCGGATTTTCCAGTCCACTAAAACAACAATTATGCATTTTATTAAAAGTAAAATAAGTTTATCGGTTTTATTCATCCTTTTAGCAATCACCTTTACAGGTTTTTCAGCCCAGGCCCAGCTTCTTGAGACGCGCAGGCAGGGCACCGTTCTCGAACAACTCGAACAGAACAGCCGCAACAACATTGTTGACCAGGTCATCAAGTATGCCTATCGTTTCCGCGGCACACCTTACCGTTATGGTGCATCATCTCCCCGTGGCTTTGACTGTTCGGGATTTACCAGCTACGTCTTCAAGCGCTTCGGCATCGAGCTGGACCGTTCATCACGCGGCCAGATCAGCGATGGCGTCCGTGTCAAGCAGAAAGACCTGCAGCCTGGCGACCTCGTGTTCTTCCAGGGACGTTCGGGTCGTGGCGGCGTGGGCCACGTGGGCATCGTGACCAAGGTCAACGACGACAACACCTTCCACTTCATCCACTCGGCGTGCAGCAGCGGTGTCACCGAGAGCAAGAACACCGAGTCCTACTACAGCCGCCGCTACGTCGGCGCCTGCCGCGTCCTGTAACGACAACAAACCACGCTATCCCATAGGCGCGCGACCTTCGTCTCGAGAGTCGCGCGTCACTATTTTAGGCATAAGGTCCATTTTGCAAAATGACCCTTAGAACCACTATCTGTATTTTTCATCCTGCAAAATGGACCTTATGTCCGAATATTTTCCTTGAGAACTACAACTGGCTTACGCGGCAGTGCGCCTCCCTGAGATTTGATGGTTTATCAATTTGCACTCAGCAGCAGGTCGATGAGGGCGGTGACATCGCCGATGCTGACCTTGCCGTCGCCATTCACGTCGCAATAGTCAGGGAGATCACCACTACCCAACAGCTGGTCGATGAGTCCTGTCACGTCACCGATGCTCAACTTGCCGTCACCATTGACGTCGCCAGGACCTGCACCAATGAACGGCACAACGCGTGTAAACTTGCCCCACTCCTCGTGGACTCGGTAAGCTTCCAGCGACTCATTTGGTACAAACAGCGTAGCTGTATCGTAACAAGTAAAGACATTGCTATTAGCAATGGACGGAGGTGTAATCGCTTTGCAAATAACCTGTATCAAACTGTCACAATACATGAATGCAGAATTATCAATGCTATCAACAGAATGGCCTATGGTCAGTCTTTTCATTCTTTTACCATAAGAAAATGCCTCTTCTCCAATATAGGTAACAGCATCAGGAATTAGTACAGCAGCAAGACTCTGGCAATTTGAAAATGCCATTTCAGGGATATACTGAATTGATTCCGGGAGTTTTAGAGATTTCAATGCTGTACAGCTTGAGAAAGCATGGGATCTAATTTCGGTGACAGTGTTCGGGATTTCAACATCAGTGAGCCTGTAACACCCCCAGAAAGCGGATTCTCCGATAGATTGCAGTGATTCGCTCAAGTGTATATCCGTCAGATTATAACATGCGGCAAATGATTGGTCACCAATGGATTGAACGGTGTTAGGCATGATAAGACTTCTAATGCTCTCACAGTCGCTAAATGCGTTTTCAGCAATTGTCAATATGCTGTTACCCATTTGAACATTCGACAAGGATTTACAAAGGCTGAATGCACTTCGGTCGATCAACGTGACAGAATTAGGAATGCTCACACTGGTTAAACTGTCACAATTGTAAAATGCTTCAGGACCTATAGCAGTTACCAAGCTGGCATCTGCATCTGAATCGAATATCACATGATCGGGTATCACCACATCACCGCTGTATGATTTCACTGAGTTAAACTCTGGTCCCTCATAGGTAACTATCGCCTCATCATAAGCTATTCTTTCATAATAGATGCCATCAACCTCAACATGCACATTGATTCCCTGAATATTACCAAATCTGCTCCAATAAGGCGAATTGCTATAGGCGTCTATTACCGAAGGCAAAACAGAGAGCGTCGCATTATCATAACAATCAAATGTATAACTTGTTATCGTGGGAGGCACTTCTGCCCAACAATTAACACGAGTCAAGTTGCTGCAACCAGTGAAGGCGCTCCCCTCGATGCTCGTGACTGAATTCGATATCGTCACGCTCGTCAAGTCTGTACATTTGTAGAAAGCACGAGAACGTACACGTACGACATGATGCGGAATAATGACTTTCTTCAGGCCGGAGCAGTACTGGAATGCTCCTTTATCAATAGTGGTCACAGAATTCCCGATATCTACTCTAGTCAATCCTGTACAACCCCTAAAAGCATCGATTCCGATAGAAACTATAGAGTTACCCGTATTTAAACTTGTCAAGCCAGTGCAATCTTGAAAAGCAAGAGCTTGAATCTTAGTTACATTATTGGGGATAACCAAGTCTTTTACTTCCTCGCCGTTAAGATAAAGGTGTTTAGCAAACGACAATGGATTACTGTTATATGTGCCGAGGGCTTCAGAATTGCCTTCAACACCATAATAAGCAGGATTACCAAATTGAATATTGAACCATGAAGCCAAATCTTCGATATTCACTTGACGCAGACTTGTACAGCCTGAGAATGCCGATTCGCCGATAGTAATCACCGATTTTCCGATTGACACACTCTGCAAACCGATACAACCAGAAAACGCACCATAACCTATACTTTTCACTGAGTTAGGAATAGTCACGCTTGTCAAGCCTTGGCAACCTGAAAATGAATTTTTGCCAATACTAATGACAGAATTTCCAATGTTTAAGTTTGTGAGGCCGATACAGTTCATGAAAGCTGATTCACCAATGGAATTGACAGACTCAGGAACTACAATATTCGTCAGACTGCTGCATCCTTCAAACATTGATTCTCTAATTTTTTCCAAGTTGAGGGGAATGTTCACACTCTCCAAGCTACTGCATCCCTTAAACACACCGTGTCCAATTGTGGATAAACTGTTCGGGAGTACTACATTCACCAAACCGCTACAATCCTCAAATACTGAATTATACATTTCAGTAACTGAATTCGGAATCGTTATATTTGTCAAGCTAGTACATTTTTTAAAGACATCAGGATCAATAGTCCTTACGGAGTTCGGAATCGTGAGGTCTGCCAAACTCGTACATCCCTCAAACAATGAGCTGTTGAGTGAAGTAATAGAGTTTGACAAAGCTACTGTTGTCAAATTAGTACACCCCTTAAACGCCTCATAGCCAATGCTCGTCACAGAATTACCCATTGTGATACTATTTAGACTTTTACAATTAAAGAAAGCGCAATTGCTTATAGTCTCCACATCATCAGGAATAACAGCATTGACAACCTCATTACCATTTAAATAGAGATACTTGGCATAATAAATCGGGTTTGAAGTCTCATCATTAAAAGCTATTTTACACCACGCTCCCAGATCATTGATATTGACCTTTTTCAAGCCATTACAACCATTAAAAGCTCCGTAATCAATTGAAGTAATAGATTCAGGAATCGTAACACTCTGTATACCACTTAAACCTTTGAACGTATGTCGTTTTATCATCGTGATAGAATCGGGTATGAGAAGATCCACTACCTCCTCACCCATTAAATAA
>Ga0247611_10006181_pt1 | contig 15485 bp, 11 predicted proteins | sample 177DNAGHGhighgp2_FD_192422 | JGI IMG/M metagenome (GOLD analysis project Ga0247611, IMG submission 192422) | Sheep rumen microbial communities from Palmerston North, Manawatu-Wanganui, New Zealand - 1770 DNA GHGhigh gp2 | ecosystem: Host-associated > Mammals > Digestive system > Stomach > Rumen...
CATGTACAGCCAGTGGACAAACAATCCCGAGCCAATGTACGGCGGCTGCAAGACCATCGTCGACTTCAAGGAAAAGAAGGCGCAACCCCGCGAAGAAGCCCGCGGAATCATCGCCCGCGCAAGTTTCTACATGGAAAAGACGTACAGCGTAAAGCTATCGAACCAGGACCGCAAACTCTTCGAAGCCTGGGACAAGATGTACCCCGTCACCGAAAAGGAATGCGAACGCGACCGCCGCATCTTCAAGGTACAGGGCGACCACAATCCGTTCGTGTACGAAAAATGCCCTCAGCAATAGCGCAAGAAAAGCATCTTCCTGTAGTTTAATACATTACCCGAATCTCGTCGAAGCCCGCAGGGACTAACAGTCACAAGGGCTTCGCAGCGCCAACATCACGAAGGTTCACGCAATAAGCACGCCCCGCCTGATGCACTTCTTATAATTCTTTGCGTAGAGGATGGCTTCGCAAAGTGAACACTTAAACGACGTGATCGTGTGAGCGTGTGAAGTCATCCTTGAAGCAAACATTATTATTAATTATAAAACCCCGCTCGAAAGAGCGGGGATAAACTGTAACGCGTGGACCAATAAACTACATCCAGCCGCGGTCGGATGTGCCGGAAATACCGCGAATCTTGAGGTCGAAATCGTCCTTGTTCGTAGCGGCATTCATGGCTGTTTCCAGCGAAATCTGTTCTGTCTTGTAGAGTTCGAGCAGAGCCTGGTCGAACGTCTGGCTGCGATACTGCATGTGGCCTTCGGCAATGGCATGTTCCACCATCGAAAGCTTATCCTTATCGCGGATGTATTCCTTGATGGCAGCCGTATTCACGAGCACTTCGGCAGCAGGCACACGGCCCTTGCCATCGGCAGTCGGCAACAGACGCAGCGAAATGATTCCCGCAAGTACTTCAGAAAGAAGGATACGAATTTCGTCGTGCTGGTGCGGCGGGTACATCGAAAGCACACGCTGGATAGTTTCCGTCGCATTCGTCGTATGGATAGTAGCAAACACCATGTGGCCCGTATCGGCCGCAGTAAGCGCAATCTGCATCGTCTCAAGGTCACGGATTTCGCCCACCAGGAGCACGTCCGGATCCTGACGGAGAGCGGCACGCAGTGCGTTCGCATAAGAAAGCGTATCCACGCCGATTTCACGCTGCGAGATAATCGCCTTGTTGTCGCGGTACAGGTATTCGATAGGGTCTTCGACCGTAATGATATTCACCGATTCCGTCTGGTTGATGTAATCCAGCATGGAAGCAAGCGTCGTCGACTTACCCGAACCCGTCGTACCCGTAACAAGCACAAGTCCACGACGCGTAAGCGCCATGTCGCGAATGACTTCGGGCAAATGGAGTTCTTCGAAAGCAGGGATCTTCGCCTTGATATGGCGGATAACCATAGCGATTGTACCACGCTGGCGGAATACGTTCACGCGGAAACGGCCCATGTCGCGGGCGCCCACGGCAAAGTCACATTCCTTGTTCGTCTCGAAGCGCTGCTTCTGGTCGCGGTTCATGATATCGTCCATGAAGGAATCCATCATGGCCGAATCGACGCGAGTTTCGAACAACTTAGTCAACGAGCCATTGATACGGTAAATAGGCGGAACGCCGGAACGGATATGCAAGTCCGAAGCCTTGTTTTCGACCATGGCGCGGAGCAACTGTTCAATTCTAAGATCAGCCATTAGAATCTCCTCCGAACTTGGCGTTGTACGCCTTCTCTATTTCGGCAAGACGCTTGGCAATAGCCTCGTTTTCAGGATCCTTGCTAGCCAAGTCCTTGTAAATGTCGCGCGCCTTGTCGTAACAGCCCTGCTCGAAATAGATTTCGGCAAGTGTCGGAGTATTCAAGCTTTCATCGATATCGGGAGGCAACTTGCCAAGAGGTGCCGTCGGGTCGGCAACGAGTCCGGCAGAGACCTCATCGTCGGAATCGCCCGACATCAGGAAGTCGACACCCTTGTTTCCAGACGGTGCAGGCTTTTCATCAAGAGCATCGTCATCGGTATTGAACAGCTGGTTGAATGCGCCCGAGAATTCGGATGCAAGGCTATCCTTGTCCGAAAGTTCCTGGGAATCGGAAGCCGGCTGCTCAGACGATCCGGCAGGAGATTCAGCAGTAGTTTCTTCAGTAGGCGATTCGCCGGCAGGCGCAGCAGAAGCGACATCCTCTTCAAGGGCATCGTCTTCACCGAACAGGCTGCTGAATGACTTGTCCAAATCAGCTTCAAGAGCGGCATCGGCAAGCGGGGCTTCCTCGATTTCCGCACCCGTATCCTCTTCGGTCGGGGTCACAGCGGGCTTGGGCGCGTCAGCCACGAGGTCATCGTCATCAGCAAACAGCGACGAAATGGCATCGCCCACTTCCTTGTCGATTTCTTCTTTTTCGGATTCCGTCAGAGCCTCTTCGGCAGAAGCGTCTACGGCAGTTTCCGGAGCCGTCCCTTCGGCGTTTACTTTGTCAGTAGCGTCATCTTCGGCAGCCGGAGCGGCATGTTCTTCCGGGAGTTCGTCCTCTTCGGCAAACAGGGCATCAAACGCCTTGTCGATACCGATTCCCTCGCCTTCCAGCGACTGCTTCGCAGCATCTTCACTCGTAGAATCCTTGACCTCTTCGCCAAAGACATCAGCAAAGGAACTATCCAGAGGTTGCGGTTCGGCCGGTTCTTCTGCAGGCAATTCAAGCGCAGGTTCTTCGGCAGGCAACTCAAGTGCCGGCTCATCTGCGGGCAAATCAAGCGCAGGCTCCTCGGCAGCAAGTTCTTCCTGTGCCGGTTCGGCCGACTCTTCGGCAGGTGCTCCACCGGGAGTCCAGTTAGAAAGGTCGAACTCATCGGAGGATTTTTCTTCAGGCTTTGCGGGCGGCAGTTCCTCGGGCAGTTCGTCTTCGCCAAAGATATCGGCAAAGGCACTGTCCAGGCTCTGGGGCTTGTCTTCCGTCTTGTCTTCTTCCGGAAGTTCAAGCGTCTCTTCGGGCTTATCCTCGACAGCGGGTTCCTCGAGTTCAAGCGAATCCTCGTTCGATCCCAAATCCATATCGGAAGGTGCAGACTTTTCGAAAAGACCACCCTCGCTGGCAGGTTCGGGGCTCCAGGAATCCAGGTCGACCTTCTCTTCCGGCACTGCAGGGGTCGAAGGCTTCTCTTCGGGGAGTTCATCCTCGCCAAAGATATCGTTAAAGGCACTGTCCACGGACTGCGGTTTGTCCTCGACTTCTTCGCCAAAGACGTTCTTCGCAGAATCCTCTGCCGACTGTTCCGGTTCGTCGTCCAGGCTCGTCGGCAAGTCAAACTGCGCAAACGGCGATGTGCTGGCAGATTCGGCCTGTTCCGCAGGTTCTGCCGGAGCAGAAGCCTTGCTTGACGGAATATCGTCGAAGGAATCCAGGTCGTCCTCTTCGCCAAACATTTCTGCAAATGCTGAACCCACATCGTGTCCAGAAATTTCTTCGCCAGCAGGAATGTCCCCCTGCTCTCCGGCTTCTTCGCCAGATTCCGAAAGCGCCGTATTCAGCGACTGCTGGAGCGAATCCATTGCCGATTCCTCGACGGAGTTGTCTTCGCCACCAAGCGAGGCAAGCGCAGCAAACGGATCGTCCTCGTCGCCAAACGACGAGAAGGGAGAAGCAGCCTGTGCGGACGGAGTTTCTTCTGCGGGAGCATCGATGTCCATATCCAGGGACTTCGAGAAGAGGGAATCCTCTTCTGCTGGCTGTTGTGCAGAAGCATCGTCTGTCGCAGTCTCGGACAGTGTCTCCGCAGATTCCTGAGAAACATCGCCCAAGTCGGGCATAGAGAAATCGGCATCGCCCATCGCATCGGCGGCGGCACCGGCAACAACGCCAGCGGCAACACCCGTAGCCACATCGGACACGGTCTCGTATTCTTCTTTCCAGAAGGTATCGAGCGGGTCCATATCGTGGACGCGACGGTAGCACTTGTTACGTTCGTTTTCGTCACCCAGCTGTTCGTAGGCCTCGCCCATGCGCTTCTGCGCAGAGAGGCAGAACGGTTCCTTTTCAAGAACCTTTTCGCATTCCTTGATGCATTCCTCGAAATTGCCCTTCTGGAACAAGATCTTGCTACGGACTAGCATGCCGGGAATATCGCCCGGATACATCATGAGGCCGGCATCGACACGCGCAAGCGCGTTATCCGTGTCACCCGCCATATTTTCGTAGTCCGCAAGCCAGGCAAAGGCCATGGACTTGACCTTCTTCTTGCCGATGGACTTCTTCAGGGTATCCAGAGTAACAGCCATTTATCCCTCCAAGGGAAGCAGAACAGCTTCGTCAGACAAAAGGACAGGAATCCCATCGCGAACGATATAGGCTCGGGAGCCGCTCTCGTTTACGAGGGCCTCGGTCAGAGGTTCAGAAATTTTCTCGCCGGCAGCGTTCTTGAGCGAACCGGCAGCAATAGCCCCGTTCAGAAGTTCCAGGAGGGCATTATCTGCCACAGCAAGTCTCTCCCTGGTCTCAGGGCAACAAAGTATATCCAAAAGTTTATAATCGAACATAAAGCCTTTATAATCAATCACTTATGATTGATATAAAAATAACTCTATTTTGTGAAAATGGATAAACCTAACGCAGATATTTGAGGTCTACGAGGGCAAAATTGCCGTTTTTTCCGTTCCCGATGAGCAAATAGACCTTCAGGCCGAGCTTATCAAGCCATTTTATGTCGAAATCCTCGCGATAACCGGAGAAATTGGACACTACCAGTAGTTCACGGCACCCAGTCCGGGCGCAAATGGATTCCATGTCGGAAAGGGGGCCCAGGAGGTGCTTGCGGTTCTCTTCGGAGAGCTTTTCGGGTTCCCCGCTCACGCAGCCGAGAATCTCGATTCCCGGAATCACGTTATAGCTGTCGAACCAGTTGCTGAGGGAATCCTCGCGGCCACCGAGCAGAATGGAACGGTGACGTTTTTTGGCAAAGATGCGGTAGAAATAGTTTATCCAGAATGCAACGCGACGCCAGGCCAAAAGCGCAATCGGAATAAAGAGGCTGGAGCAGACGAAAACCGTTATCCCATACGAATCATAGGGCAACGAGTTCAGATCGCCTTCAATGACCGGCACCTGTGTAAAGTATCGGAAAGCCACATACCCGCCCACCGCAAGCAGGTTCAGCGGCACAAGGTACCGCAAGAATTTTTCGCCCTTCAGGCTAGATTCCGTATATTCCCCGCGGAACATCAAGAACACAAAGTTTATAACAGCGACAATACCAACAAGCCACCAGTCTTCGAACTGGGCAAAATCCATAATGGAATGCTTAATAACCGTATCCGTCGCGGCACATCCACTTTCAAGGCAGCTTGGATCCTGGAAACACGCATACGACCGAATACTCCCATAGTTCAGGAACGTAAACGCCCAGAGCGCCATTACGCCAAAATCCAGGAACATCTTCCAGAACTTCGGGATAAGCCTCGAGAACATGCCCACGAAGGCCGCAAAAAGGATACCGAACGACACGAGGAAGTTTGGTACAAAGTAAAGGTCCTTGTGCTTACGCACAAAGATAAGCATCGCCTTGTAGAAATCCAGGTAGGAATCCCAGCGGCGGGTACGGCAACTCTGGCCCTTGAAATGGAGGATATTGGTAGACGGGGTGTAATAATTCTTGAGCCCCATCTGCTTCGTACGGAAACAGAGGTCGAGGTCTTCACCGTACATGAAAAAGTCTTCGTCAAAGCCATTCAGCTTTTCGTAGACATCGCGACGGATACCGAAGAACGATCCACTGATGGCGTCCACCTCGGTCACTTCATCCGGATCGGCGTACGTCATGTTGTAGCTTGCAAGCAGTTTGTTCTTCGGGAAAAGCGCCGCAAGCCCGATGGTCTTGGACACAGCCGAAACAATCGTCGGGAAAGACCTTCGGCATGCCCACTGGAGCGAACCGTCTTCGTTCAGAATGCGACAGCCCACAGTGCCCGATTCCGGGTGTACCTCCATAAAGTCGAGCACCTTGGTAAAGGAATCGCGCGACACAATGGTGTCGGGGTTGATAAAGAACAGGTACGGTTTCGTCGCCCGCTTTTCGGCAAGATTACACCCCTTACCAAAGCCGAGGTTTTCCTTGGAGTCAATCCAGATGACTTCCGGGAAGAACTTCTTTATCTCGGGGAGAATAGGTTCCTTCGATCCGTTGTCCAGCACGATGATTTCGGCATCGATATCGGCGCACGCATCGCGCACCGACTTTAAGCAAGCCGGAATGAAGTCGCAGGAATTATAGGCAACAATGATGACGGAACAGGAATACATGAGCGTTACGCGAGTCCGAGACGAAGCTTGAGCACCAGGAAGAACGCTTCGGAAATGATTCCGCCGCTCATCTTGGAGGTTCCGCGGGTGCGGTCGGTGAATACGATAGGAATTTCCTTCACGCGGAGCCCCTTCTTCCATATCTTGAACGTCGTCTCAATCTGGAAACAATACCCGTCACTCTTCATCTTGTCGAGGTTAAGGGCCTGCAGGGCCTCACGACGGAAACACTTGAATCCGCCCGTCGCATCGCTAATCGGCAGTCCCGTCACAATACGGGTGTAGACGTTAGCCCCGTAGCTCAAGATAAGGCGTCGCAAATCCCAGTTCACCACGCTGATGCGGTGATCCTGATAACGGCTGCCGAGCACGAGGTCAGCCTCTTCCGCTGCTTCCAGGAATCGATTCAGGTCAGAGGGACTGTGGCTAAAGTCGGCATCCATCTCGAATACGCGCTGGTAATCGCGCTCAAGCGCCCACTTAAAACCGGTCACATAAGCGGAGCCGAGTCCCATCTTTCCCTTGCGGCGGATAAGGTGAACGCGCGGATTCTTTGCGGATTCCGTTTCAACCAAGTCACCCGTACCATCGGGACTTCCATCGTCGACAACAAGAATTTCGAGACAACTATTTTGCTCTAAAATAGCCGACATAATGAGGAGGATATTTTCCTTCTCGTTGTAGGTAGGAATGATAACAAGACTCTTAGGAAACTCCATAACAATACTCCGACTCGCAATAATCTACAAAAGTCACTCACCAAAGGTTTCGGCAATAGGATAAATTCGCCGTTTGCGCCCGTTGAGCATCTCGGCAAGCAGGCCCAGCGAGAAGAACTGCACGCTCATCACCAGCGAGAACCCGCCCGCCAACAGGAGCGGACGCACATGCATGGCTCCCGTCTGGAACCACTCGTAACCAAAGTAGCCACATACGCCTAGGCCAAGCACCATGAACACGAGCCCGATAAGGCCAAAGAAGTGCAGGGGCTTGGTCGAGAAGCTGCGCATGAACATGAGCGAGACCAGGTCGAGGAACCCGGAAACGAGACGCGAAATGCCGTACTTGGAAACCCCATGAACGCGGGCGCGGTGAGCGACGGGCATCTCAGTAATGCGGAAACCCTGCCACTTGGCCATCACGGGGATAAAGCGGTGGTAGTCACCGTAAAGTTCAATATAGCGCACCACGGAATGGCGGTACGCCTTGATGCCGCAGTTGAAATCGTGCAGGCGCTTGCCGCACACGGCAGAAACGGTCAGGTTGAACAGCTTGGAAGGGAGCGTCTTGTGCCAAGGATCCAGGCGGCGGACCTTCCAGCCCGAGACCAGGTCGTAACCGTCTTCCAAGATCTTGATCATCTTCGGGATTTCGAGCGGGTCATCCTGCAGGTCGCCATCGAGGGTCGCCACATAGCGCCCCGTCGCCTTCGAAAAGCCGAAGGCGAGCGCGTCAGCCTTGCCACAGTTGAACTGGAAGCGGAATCCTTTCAGGAAGGGGTATTCGTGCGAGAGGTTCTCGAGAACTTCCCACGTGTTGTCGCGGCTGCCGTCGTCGATGGCGATAACCTCGTACGTGAAGCCCGTAGGCTCCATGGCAGCGACGATTTCTTTCAGCAACTCCGGAAGGTTTTCGCTTTCTTCCTTGACCGGAATGACCATGCTTAAATCCATCACGACACCTCTAGGCTAGTTGGCGGCGGCAACAACCGGTGCGGAATCGGACGTAGCCGAATCCACAGGTTCCGCGGGCTTGGTTTCCTCTTCGACAACCATCGGCTTTTCGGGGCTGTTCTTGATCTGTTCCACGCTCATCAGGAGCCTGCCACGGCCGCCCTCGTCGTATTCAGGAACATTCTTCAGGCCTTCGTCAAGATAGTCAAGAGCCTTCTGCTTCTCGCCCACAATATCGTAGACGAATGCTGCCGCCCAGTAGACGCGCCATTCGTCGGTGAACTGCTTCTTGCCGAGGTCGAGGTACTTGATAGCGGATGCGCAGAGGCTGTCGGCCTGAGCCTTCTTTTCTGCGGTAAACGGCTTGCTCATGCGGAGGTCCGCAATCTTCTCGCGGGCATCGAACGAAATCTGCAGGTACAGCGAGACATAGCTCGAAAGCAGACGCGATGTCTCGTCGTTGATGTAGGCAGTTCCATCGCCCAGGCCACGGAACTTGTAGACGTTGTCGATGAGGTCGGCGGCATACTTCGCATCGAAGGCGTTGCGCTTCGGCTTAAGGTCGCCCTTCACCAAATTATAGACAAGGCCTTCCTGCACCATGTACTTCTCGAGCCCCATGAAGTTCGAGGTTCCGACCGTCGTGGAGATTTCGATCGGCTTGTCCATGTTCTGCAGCGCAAGGTCAATCACGAGCTTATTCTGCGTGAGCATCGTGCCGCTGCGAGTACGCTTAGCCCAGTCGACGAACGCATCCCATACCTGGTAGTGCGTCTTGAACGTAAGGAGTTTCGCGGAATCGGCAGCAGAAAGTTCCTGACCTTCCATCTGCTCGATGCGACTCTTGAGTTGCGGCATAAGGCGGTTTGCCCTGCCCACCCAGGTTGCAACAGAATGGTTCGGGTTCTGGACAGAACTATTGTCGAGCACCATGTCGCTATCGATTGTCTTCTTGTTGTAGCTGAGCTTGAGCACAGGCTCGTTGTCGAGCATCTGCTTGATATACCAGTCGGTATTGCCGAGCGAGAGGTTCACCACGCGCACGTCCTTACGGATACCGGCCACTTCCTGCGCAAACCACAGCGGGAAGGTATCATTGTCGCCGTTCGTAAAGAGGATTGCGTTCGGGCGGCAGCTATTCAGCAGGTTGTAGGCGTAATCCCACGGAACCCACAGGCCAGAACGGTCGTGTTCCTGGTAGTTCGAAATGCAGGGAACCGCAAACGAAACTACGGCAAGGGCTGCAGCAATCGGAGTAACGAAGGCGGCAGTCGTAGCAGTCGTTGCAGCAAGGAGCACGAGAATACCGGCACCAATGCCAAACATCATGCTCATGAAGATAAACGCCGGCGTATAGAAGTAGTCACGTTCGCGCACTTCCATGTGGACCGGCTCCGGGAACGGGGCTCGGAGGCCGCGCTGGGCGAAGCCGTTTTCAATCTTCTTCCAACTGGTCCATGCAGCGCTGTTTTCATAGCCGCTGACTTCGCGTTCCTTCTTCGATATTTCTCCGGCAGCAACACCGCGCTGCTTCATCATCTCGATGCGGTACTTGCCGTGTTCAATCTTCTGACGCAAGTCGATAAGTTCGTTCGGGTCAGGGACCTGCGAAATGCCGGCTCCCATCGTATTCAGGTCGGCCACGTTCCTGTTCATCACCGACACCCAGTAGTCGTGTTCGCGGCCTTCCATACGGGTACCATCGGCAAAGTTGATGTAGAAAAGCAGGCCAAGCGAACAGAGCGCATAGAGCACGGAAAGGAAGATTCCCAGGTGCCTGTTGCGCTTGCATACGAAGACGCAGACAAGGACCAGGAGACCGTTAAAGATGAGGAACACCATGAGCTGCGGGAATACATGATCGCCCATAAGGTCCATCTGCGTCGGGAACTTGTGCCCGAAGCGTTCCAGCGGCACGTTGTCACCCTTATCGAAGGTATAGACCCCGTTCGCGAAGTTCACACCACCCACCTTGTAGGGCAGGTACTGCGCCATCTGGTAGCCACCGTAGCTCATGTTCGGGAAAGAGAGCACCTGGTGTGCAAGCTGGGAGCGGCGGTAGAACGCGCGCTTGAGCATGCTTTCGGAGCCGTACTGCTTACGTTCCACGAAGTTGTTGAACGCTTCCCAGTTGCCGCTCTTGAACAGGTTACCGAGCTGAAGGTTGCCCTCGTCATCGCGAATGTTGATTTCCGGGTCGTTCTCGTCGATAATCGGGTTGAGTTCCGAACGGATAGGAATGTAGAGGTGCGTGCTGTAGCCAATCAAGGCGAAGAACGCAAAGGCGAGCGAGAGCTTGACCGCATGGTTCATCTTCGGGGAGAACGGCTTCACGACAGTGAAAATCGCAAGCACCACAAGGCACACGAGCGAAATTTCGATAAATGCAGACACCATGTAGATTACGGAACAGAGGAGCGTACCCGTAATCCAGATGGGCAGGCGTTCAAAAATCTTCTTGGGCTGGGCAACGAGCATCAGCACGAACACGGCAGGCACCGTGAGCATCGTGTAAAGGTGGGCACCCACGCCAAGGAACGCGATGTAGCAGATAAAGATAAGGATGCGGTCGCTCGAAGATTCTTCACGCTTGTTGTACCAGACGAGACCGAGGTACGAGATAAGCATCAAGATAAACATCGCAAGGCCGTAGACTTCGGCTTCGACGGCATTGAACCAGAAGGTATCAGAGAAGGTCAGGAGGAAACCGGCAACAAGAGCGGCTGTAGCAAGCACAATGTTGCGGACCCTTCCGGAAATCTTCTCGGCAAGAGCGTCCGTCTTGAGGACAGTCGCAAGGAATTCCCAGGCAAACAGGGCCGTGACATAGACCGTCGCTGCAGAACTGAATACCGATATATAGTTCACGCGCTTTGCAATTTCACCCACGAACGGGAGAAGCACAATGACCGCACGGGCGAAGAACACGAAGAACGGAGTTCCAGGAGGATGCGGAATACCGAGCGTGTTGGCGCAGGCGACAAATTCGCCACAGTCCCAAAAGCTCACTGTAGGAGCCATCGTCAGCGAGTAGACAACCAAGGCGACAAAGCCCGCGATACCCGCAAAGATGTGCTTCAACCATTTTTCCTTAATCATTCTTTTTTCCTCCCTTAGTCGGACCAACAACAATATTGTGCTTCTGCATAAAACCTGTAAGAAGACCGTTCACAAACGAGCCCGAATCTTCCGTGCTAAACTTGCCCGAAATCTGGATTGCTTCCGAGAGCACCACCTTGATAGGCGTCTCGGTTATGTAGAGCAGTTCCACCATGGCAATACGGATGACGATGCGGTCGAGGCATGCCATGCGTTCGATTTCCCAATGGACGGTCGCCGTCTTGATTTCCTCATCGAGTTCTGCGCGATGGGCAAGCACCAGGTCCACAAGTTTCATTCCATACTTTTTCTGTTCGTCATCAATGGGCTGGCCTTCGAGGACTCCCGGAAGCGCCTCGCCCACTGTCTGGCCCGTGATTTCCATGGCATACAGGAGCTGCATGGCAAAGACGCGGGCGGGTCGAAAACTTTTTTGCATAATCGTAATCTTTATTTGTTAGATGGACTTATAGAGGTTTGCCATTTCGACGGCGGTAGATGCCCAGTTGGCACCGAGGTTACCCGCCTTGAGGCCGGCGCGGTTCATCGCCTGGTCAACGGTATCGGTCGTGAGGATTCCGAGAATCACTGGCAGTTTGCCTTCGGCAGCGATGCTAGCAACACCGCCGGTAGAGGCGTTAACCACCACATCGTAGTGGCTTGTTTCACCACGAATCACTGCGCCGATGGCCATCACGGCATTGTACTTCTTGGAATCAGCGAGCCTGCGGCACACGCCCGGAAGTTCGAATGCACCCGGAACGCGCACGACAGTCACGTCCTTGTCGGCAACGCCCAGCAGTTCGAGTTGGCGGAGCGCACCTTCCAGGAGCTTGTCCGTCACCACCTCGTTGAAGCGGGCGACGGCAATCGCAATCTTGAGGCCAGAGCCATTCAGGGAATTCTTGATTTCTTTAGCCATCTTATTTTTCCTCTTTTAAAACTTTTTCGTCAGATGCAGCGCCATCCAAATGCAACTGGTGTCCCATCTTCTTCTGCTTCGTGAGCAGGTAGAAAAGGTTTTCCTTGTTCGGCTTGACCTCGATGGGGACGCGTTCCACAATCTTGAGCCCGTAGGCCGAGATGCCCGAAATCTTGCTCGGGTTGTTCGTGAGCAGGCGCATTTCCTTCACGCCGAGGTCCGCAAGGATCTGGGCGCCGGTACCATACTGGCGCAAATCGGACTTGAACCCGAGGTGCAGGTTCGCCTCGACCGTGTCCATGCCCTTCTCCTGCAGCTCGTAGGCACGCAGCTTGTTGCAGAGCCCGATGCCTCGACCTTCCTGACCACGCATGTAGAGGAACACTCCCCCATGCTCGCCGATGAACTTCATCGCCGATGCCAGCTGTTCGCCGCAATCGCAGCGGAGGCTACCGAAAATGTCGCCCGTAAGGCATTCGCTGTGCACGCGCACGTAAACCGGCTTGCTGAAGTCGGGGTTACCCGCGACCCACGCCACGTGTTCCACGCCGTCGGTCTTGCTCTTGTAGGCGTATGCGGTAAAGTCGCCGTACTTGGTACTCACATGCGGGGCGGCCACGCGCTGCACCAGCTTCTCGTTCTTGAGGCGGTAGTCAATAAGGTCGCGGATAGAGATAATCTTGAGGCCGAACTTCTTCGCCACCTCCTGCAGTTGCGGCATGCGGGCCATCGTTCCGTCCTCGTTCATGATTTCGATGAGGGCGGCAGCAGGCCTGAGTCCGGCAAGTTTTGCGAGGTCCACCGCGGCTTCGGTATGTCCCGCACGGCGCAGCACGCCTTCTTCCTGTGCGTACAGGGGCGAAATATGCCCCGGACGGCCAAAATCGCTCGGCTTGGAGTTCGGATCGGCAAGCGCCTGAATAGTCGCCGCACGGTCGTGGGCAGAAACACCCGTAGTGCAGCCTTCAATCTTGTCCACCATGATGGTGAACGGGGTGCCCAAAATCGAGGTATTCTCGGCGGTCTGGCGCGTGAGGTTCAGTTCATGGCAGCGCTGGATAGGCAGCGGGCAGCAGAGCACACCGCGGCCCTCGTGGAGCATGAAGTTCACCTTTTCGGGCGTAATCTTTTCGGCGGCGATTACAAAATCGCCCTCGTTCTCGCGGTCCTCGTCGTCGACCACGATCAGAAACTTGCCGCTCTTAAAATCTTCTATGGCCTCTTCAATTGTATTAAGCAAGGTCACGTTCCTTCAGATAATTTTCAATGTACTTGCCGAGCATGTCGACTTCCACGTTCACGATGGTCCCGGCAACCCAGTTGCGCAGGTTCGTGCGGGCGAGCGTCTCGGGGATGATGCACACGCGGATGGAATCCTCGAACTTTTCGGCGACCGTAAGGCTGATTCCGTTCAGGGAGATGGAGCCGCGGCGGATGATGTAGCGCTTGAGGTCCGCAGGCATCTTCAGGTCGACTTCCACGCCCGTTTCGCGCGGAACCACCTGGATAACCTCGGTAATGCAGTCCACATGGCCCATCACAAAATGCCCGCCCATAAAGCTATCGGCACGGCACGGAAGTTCCAGATTCACCAACTTGCCGACGGCAGCCTGCTTGAAAGCGGTATTTTCGACCGTCTGGTGCATCAGGCAAAAAGTGGCTTCATCTTCGGTACAAGATTCAATGGAAAGGCACACACCGTCGTTCGCGACGCTGTCGCCCAGTTTGCAATTCTTGAAAAATCCCGGCGACTTGAGGCGCATCGAGAGAGCATCACCTCGAGACTCTATCGAGACGATTTCGCCGGTAGATTGAATAATTCCCGTAAACATACGTGGACAAATATAGAAATTACACGAAAAAACATCCTTTTTTTCTACATTTACGTCCGAAAATTTAGCAGGCACCTATTTGCGGCAGACAAACGAACTGCGGCAAGTTCCGTGCTAAAGAGGAAAAAGATGAAAGTTTCTTTGAATTGGCTCAGACGTCACGTTGATCTTCCGGAAAATGCGGAAGAAGTTGCAAAGGCGCTCACCTCCATCGGTCTCGAAGTCGAAGGCATGGAAGAACCGGGCAAGGTCTACGAGAAGCTCGTTGTAGCGAAGGTTCTCACCTGCGAAGCCCACCCGGACAGCGACCACCTGCACATCACCACCGTGAACGACGGCAAGGAAACGCTCCAGGTCGTCTGCGGCGCCCCGAACGTAGCCGCAGGCCAGACCGTGGTTCTCGCCCCGATTGGCGCTGAACTCCCGCTCCCCGACGGCGGTACGCTCAAGATGAAGAAGTCCAAGATCCGCGGCGTGGAAAGTTTCGGCATGATTTGCGCCGAAGATGAAATCGGCCTCAGTGACGACCATGCAGGCATCATGGTGCTCGACGACAGCATCCCGGCTGGCACCCCGTTCGTAAACCTCGGCCTCTACGACGTCTGCTTCGAGCTGAACGTCACCCCGAACCGCCCGGACGCCCTCAGCCACCGCGGTGTCGCCCGCGAACTCGCCGCCAAGTTCAACCGCCCGCTCAAGCCGCTCGCCTACGAACTCAAGGAAGATTCCGAAGCCGCCAGTTCCGCCATCAGCCTCGAAGTGGTTCCCGGCTGCGGTTGCTCCCGCTACGTGGGCCGCGTCATCAAGGACGTGAAGGTCGAAAAGTCCCCGGCATGGCTCGCAAAGCTCCTGCACGCTGTGGGCATGAACAGCATCAACAACGTCGTCGACATCACGAACTTCATTTTGATGGACGTTGGCCAGCCGCTCCACAGCTTTGACATGGACCAGTTGCACGGCAACAAGATCAAGGTCCGCCGCGCCGTGAAGGGCGAAAAGATTGAAACTATCGACCACACCGCTCACGAACTGCTGGAAAGCGACCTCGTGATTTGCGACGGCGACCGTCCGGCCTGCGTTGCCGGCGTGATGGGCGGCGTCGAATCCGAAATCGTCGATGCCACCAAGAACGTGTTCCTCGAGAGCGCCTGGTTCAACCCGACAGTTGTCCGCAAGCAGGCCAAGCGCCTCTGCATCTCGACCGACTCCAGTTATCGCTTCGAACGCGAAATCGACTTTGCGACCCAGGACGAATACAGCAAGTACGCCTGCGCCCTCATCCAGGAAGTCGCGGGTGGCCGCATCCTCAAGGGCACCGTCGAATACACCGGCGACGACCACAAGAAAGAAAACAACGTGGTTTCGCTGCGCATCGCACAGGCCGAACGCGTTATCGGCATGAAGCTCGACATGGCCCAGGTGGAAAAGTTCCTCACAGGCATCGCCCTCGAAGTCGTCTCCAAGACGGCGGACTCCATCACGTTCAAGATCCCGAGCTTCCGCCCCGACCTCGAACGCGAAGTGGACCTCATCGAAGAAGTCGCCCGCCTCATCGGGTTCGACAACATCCCGTACACGCTGCCCTCCTTCAAGATGCAGCCGAACGAGCTCCCGCCGATTGAAGTCTTGAACCGCAAGATCCGCAAGACGCTCTCTGCGATGGGCCTGCATGA
>Ga0247611_10006182_pt1 | contig 15484 bp, 19 predicted proteins | sample 177DNAGHGhighgp2_FD_192422 | JGI IMG/M metagenome (GOLD analysis project Ga0247611, IMG submission 192422) | Sheep rumen microbial communities from Palmerston North, Manawatu-Wanganui, New Zealand - 1770 DNA GHGhigh gp2 | ecosystem: Host-associated > Mammals > Digestive system > Stomach > Rumen...
GCGAGAAACGAGCTACTGTTCTCGCAGGACTGGTATCGTCTTCCGAGGCGCTGCTCGTGAAATACCAGGATAAAGTCATCGAACAGATCGGCGAAAATAAGGAAAGAGCCTTACGAGATTCCATTGCGGAAGATGATATTCGCAACGCTCCTCCGATTAAAGAGCATATTCAGGAAACCAAGTACGGGTACGACCGAGACGTTTTCAAAGATCTTCGGACTGGAAGATATTTCTGGTTCGACATCGAAAGGCTTCGCACCGTTGAGAATGATATTCTGTCATTGCTTAACCACGGAGAACGCGTAACTCTTAATGAGTTCTATGATATGCTCGGACTCGGCGGAGTTGAAGATGGGGAACTTCTCGGTTGGGAACCTTATTCCAACTTCCACATCTCGACTACCTGGGTAGGCTGGGATGATATTGATCCGCTCAATGGTCTTCCCTTTAAGAAGTCCATAGTTGCGATCACTCTTGATAATCGTCCGACCGACGTTTATGAGACATATTCATAAGGAGGTGTTAATATGGATGACAATCGTATTGTTACTACGTTGCAGGAACAGAACGAGATTCTCAGTGATATTTCAAAAAGTCAGAAAAAAACAAGGTTTTCTGTTTTGAAAGTTCTTGCCGTGTTCGGATTAGGTTTTGTCCTCGGCAGTGCAAGTCATATTTGCAGGAAACTCCACAATGCAGTAGAGGACACATTTGACGAGATCTGGAAAAAGAGAAAAAATGATATTATCGATGAGATGGGCACTAAAGAAAAAGAGGCACCCGCAGACTCGCAAGAATAACATTCCGCATAATGAACCCGCTTATACAAAAATTATATTCTGAAAGGAGACTTAATCATGGCGGTTAACAAAGAAACAACAAATTTTGAGAAGGTAGCAGACCGTTTGGAGCCTGTTGGAAAGGTTGCCAAAACTGCTGGAGCTATTTTCGGCTGCTTGTCCGGCGCAATTGGTCTTGGTTTCAAGATCTATGAGGTGGTCAAGAAGGTGAAAGAAGCAAAAGAAGATGAGGTAATCGTTCTCGACGACATCCAGGTCACGGCCGCCGAACCCGAACCTGTTGTTCCCGAAGAAGTTGACGACGAAGATTTCGGCAATCTCTTTGCAGGAAGCAAAGAAGAAGTTGAGTAAGGTTCTACATGTAAGAGGGGGCGTTCAGACCAGAACGTCCTCTTTTATTTTTTGTCTGAAAGGAGACCAATAAATGGCCAACGAAACACAAAAAGATAAATACCCCAGCGGATCCACTTTAAATCCGGAAAAACCGAAGGCAGCGGAAGCTCCCGAAATCGAGGCAGTCGCTGCTGGACGCAAAAAGAAGCCGACTTTCTTCAAGAGGCTCTTTAGCGATTTCGTAGGAGAGGATGTAGACAATGTCGGAAGATATATTTGGACAGACGTCATCATTCCTGCTACCAAAAACCTCATCGTTGATGCTTTCGAAGGCGGCCTTGAAATGCTTTTATTCGGAAGTACTCGGCGCTCGAGAAGAAGTAAAGGCTCTGTAGGCGGGATATTTAATTACAATGGTATCTCGACCGGCAAAACAGAGCGCAGCGGCCCGTCTCTGAGATCGAGAGCTCGCCACGACTTCGATGATATTGAGTTCGACAATAAATCTGAAGCCGAAGATGTTCTGCATGACATGGTTGACTACCTCGAAACCTATGGGCTTGTGTCTGTTGCCGTGTTCTATCAGTTAGCAGGAGTATCTCCGTCTGTTCAGGACCATAATTGGGGCTGGAAGAGCCTTAAGAACGCGACCGTATCAAGAACAAGAGACCGCACGTATGTGATCGAGCTTCCTAAGCCTGATCCGATTCGATAAGGAGAACTACAATGATTACTTTAACCTATTTTCAATTCGCCATTTTTCTTGCGATTGCCTTGATCCTTGGTATCGGATTTACCTGGAGGATCGAGAGAAATCACTATAAGCATCTTACTGATATTTTCAGAGAGAAAGAACAAAAACTTTCGGATGCTCTTCGTGATGAGATGCTGGAAAATAAAAAACTGAAACAGGAAAACCATAACCAAAAAACTAAAATTAATTTGCTAAAGGAGAAACTTAATTCCGTATACGGTAAAAAATAATTATATTCTAAAAGGAGATCTATTATGTTTCTAACACCAATCAATATGCCAGTTTGGGTTGCCGTCCTGGTAGCCATTTTTTACGGACTTATGGGCGCGCTTATAGGCGTGTCCATATACAGAAAAAGGCACTCAGCCGACATGGAGTTGCTTGCCCAGGCCTATGATGATCTTGATGCAGATTATGATAGGCTGCTCTCTTTTTATATTTCTTCCAAAAACCTGTTTGGTGATACTCCTTCATGGTTGTATGTTCCGAAGGTATTCAACGTAAATGATCAGCCTGTAACAATGGTTGACACGAGTTTTGCCCTGCGATTTAAACACGGGGAAGATATTGGGAAATTAATCAACTTCATCGAAGAAAACTACAAAGTTGACGAAGATGTGACTATGCGTGATATTCTCGATCTCTGCTATTGTCCTTCTTGCTCCGAAGATGCTTTCTTTGGATGGAAATCCAGTGATATTCTCGAGCAGTATCGGTGTATTCAGGAGAAAGACAATGATCCGGGTAGCTATTGGAGAATGAAGCTTCCTACTCCGCATGTTATCAATCCGGATCTTTTCCAGGATCCCATTGATATCGTATTTTACGATCCGGAAGACTTTTTCAAAAGATACGAAGCCGAGCATAAAGAAGAGCCTTCGACCCCCACCAGTGAAGCCGGAGTCGTAATGGTCCCTCTTATAGGAGAAGCCAAATAATAAAACTTTGAAAGGAGCCTTCCCACCATGGCTATAGAATTCAGTAGTATTGCTGGTTGCGGCGATACTAAAATGACATATTTGCGCATTATGTGCGAAAAAAACAACATAAAAGTCAGGATAATGAGCGACATCAGCAAGCAGGATACTATTTCTTGCCGGTTCCAAAAGGGAACAACCGAATTGTGTCTCGAACTTCCGTCAAACGATTTCCTTTCTGATGTACAAGCTACGGAACGTCGTTTAACAATGCTTGTATGCTGGGCTTTTAAAATCAGAGTTTCAAGCGACGATAGCGCCAGAATGATATTTCAGGCCTTGCGGAATGCTCAGGAAGGAGGGACAAATGGTAAAAAACAATAAGCATCCGGAAGATATTCGTGGGGATGCGCTACGAGAAAAGTATTTCAACATGTTCGCCGATTTCTTGAATCCCTGGCTTGCTCGCCGTGATATTCAATGCAAGATGTGGTATGATGGCGGCGGATATGAGTTAATACTCGACTTTGTTGACAGGAACAACCAGTTAGAGTATCTCACCTTTGATATTTCCGAAATCGAAGAAAACTTCACATGGGCCAAGTGGAGAAGAATTAAGAAATACATAAAGGCGTTTCTTAATTTATATTTGGATACAAGGAGGAGCCTTCCGCCATGGATTCCAAGTTTGAGTTAAAAAGCCCTTACAAACTTGCTTCTGAAGATGACTTCGATTTCAAATCCACACAATGGCCCAAAAACCCAAATGATCCTGCCGAACGGCTTAATCGTATAGAGGATGCCCTCAAAGATATTTGCAAGAAAAAAGATGTTAGTCTCGAAATCGTGCCAAACAGGCGCGACAGTAATAGGAATATTCTGTTTATATTTCGTTATGGCTGCATGGTTGCTTCATGCTCGTTTGACGCTAACATGCTCTTGATATTAGATAGGCCTCCGAATGAAATAGCGACGCTGATATTCAGCAAAGCTTGGACGAAAGCCGGTTCGCCAGACATATTTAAAAATTTAAGGAGGTAATCTATGAAAGCAAACTACAACGAATTTCAGGCAGTTCTTGAAGCCAGAAAACGAGGGTATGACAAGATCCTCGACTCTGCGCGGAAGCGTCTTCCTGTAAAGGGCGTTGGATATTATGTGTATGAATGCCAGAAATGCGAAAGGATCTACCTTATGCATCTCGAAAAAGGCATCGAAGACACGGATCAGAATGTCCTCACGATCATCCGAGAAGCAGAGGAGCTCAAAGCAAAGGCTAAGAACCTGCTTGGCATTGATATTCGTATGGCCGGCGTCCCCAAAATTGAGGATGCAGTAATAACCGTTCCTAAGTTCTTCGCCTGTCCGGAGTGCGAGAGAATAGCCAAGAAAGATTCCGATATCGGATATGCAAAACATATTTTCGTAGAGTCTAAGTACGACAGCGACAAAGAGTATGATATTGTGGATGGTATGAACCATTTCGCCGTATCCCCGACTCTTGGTCAGGGCATTCCTATTATATTCTCGGGAGCTGACTACGAAAACCGTCAATCATTCACCGTGACTGAAGCCACAAGACATGCACAAGAAAAAGAAAAGGAGACTTATGATCATGACACAGAAATCAGAACTTACACCTAAGAACGACAGCTGTCCAGTTGAGTACGCTGATATTCCCGCCAAAGAGACCGAGGTTTTTACTGGACCGCTAACCGACAGAAGCGGCGTTTCTTCAATCGAGAAGCTCGTATGGGAAAAGCTTCAAAACGAAGCTCTTGCCAGAGGGCTTGGCTGGGAGATGCTATGCGACATCGGAGTCAATCCGAACGGAGCAGCCTCATGCAATGATATTTACAATCCCCATGCAAGGAACCGCAGAATCGTGTTCACGGAGGATTCCCTGCGTGTGAAGCATGCCAAGAGGGTAAGCTTTTGCATCGAGCTCGATCAGTGGTTCAAAGAGAGATGGAACAAGGGGGATGCTTCCGAAGAAGGCATCGCATCCGATCTTGTGCGCTTCATCGTTACTGAGCTTGACGACCTCCGAGCACAGAGAGCGAAAAGCAATATCGATTCTGATATTGTGTCGTGGACGGTGTTCATTGATGCCTGCAAGTCCATGGCCGAAAAAAACGGCCTCGAATTCGAATACTGGACAACTCTTTGCCCGGACCATGTTGACGACGAGGTTCCCAACAACATGATCAAGTTTTCCAAGACTTATGATCCCCCGATCAAGGTTAACGGCGAGAACATGACAACCAAGAGCGTCACCATCGATGTATATTCTGACAGCCAGTTCCAGGACTGCTTCGCTAACCATACCTTCAACTCCGGAAAGGCTATTTCGAGAATCGCTACGATTCTTTACGATCAGCTTCTGTCGTATTATTTTGCTCGCTCCGAAGAAGTAAGAGTCATTCCGGACTTCTTTGTGGAGATGTTCCAGGAGCACGGCGTGGCTGCGATCCAAAGAGAGGCTCCGGTAATCCCTAAGGAATGGGTTGAAGAATACGCCAAAACCGACGATTTCAGATATTTGTGTGAGGCTGCGGCTCAGTGCTGCAGAAGCTTCTGTGATTTCCTCCACAAAAAGCTCGACGGCGAGGAGGAAAAGTAATGGCAAAGGCTTATATTTGCGATCGATGCGGACGGACCTTTCCTGAAAAGAACCTTTCCGCTTTTGTTGAGTCGCCTTTATTCACTGCTCCTATGTACAGAGCGGTCGATTTTGCAGACCGTCCTGGAAACATTGTTGTTCGGCTTGGAAAAGTCGTCGATAACCCGGATTTGTGCCCTGCATGCCTTTTAAAGCTCAAGGCATTTATGACGATGCGGCAGCATCAATTATATCCTGTAAATGACGGGATGGTCGAGTGGCAGAACTTTCTGTCGAAGGCGCTGCACCGTCCTGTATCTCCGGTAGCCTTGAGTCATGAGATCGTAAAAGCTAATCCTGCAAAGGAAGGCGACTGCGGACTTAGCGCTAAGGTTCTCGTTATGGACGAGGTTTCACATGGCGGTCCGGTTGAGTGTTTATGGGATCTTGGCGACGTCACAGCTCCTCAAATGGCGTTTGATATTTTCAAAACGCTGGCCCATGAGATGGAAGGGCAGTTCTTCCGTGCGGTGGAGATTATGGGAGAGGATGATATTTATGAGTAAAATCACAAGTGATACTCTGCTCGTCGGAATTGATATTTCTGATGGAAACGATGAGTCAGTAATGACAGTTGCCCGGGTTCTCGGTAATCGTGTTATCGATGTCAAGATAATCAGAGGAGAAACCGCAGAGCAGATCTACCACGATCTCGTATATCGTGAAGAAGTCTGGGAAGAGGTCGGTAAAGCGGCGGATGATGGTATCAAAGACGGAATCAAAACCGTAGAGGAAACCATGGAGTCTGATACACCGCGAGAAGACCTTAAAAAGATATTTAAGGAGGCAAAAAATGAGTTCCTGCATAAATCTTGATTCTGATGATATCATAACCTTTGTTATCAACAGAGAAAACAGAGCATCTACAAATGTCGGGTTCGCACCTGTTAACGGTAAAACAGTTCGTAACATCCATAACGTTATTGCGTCGTTATTTGAAAAGACGTCCAAACCCATAAAGTCGATTGCGGTTGAGCAGGGTGGACCAACGGCTTTAAGCCGCAAGTTTCTCTTTGATTTTGACTTCGTCGAAGGTACCACTACGGAGAGCAAACATTATCGCGAAGTTACATCTTCTCCCGAGCCTCCTGTATATTTGAGGATCTGTGTTAAGGGCGAAGAAACACCAAAATTTAAAGAGATAAAGGATATTTGTACCTTTGCCGACGACTCCGCTTTCTTTGAGCTCGCTCTTACACGAGAAGAATGTGCTGGAGTTGTAAAGTTCCTACAATTCATGACCGATCATGATATTTACAATGAAGTTCATCATGTTGAGAACATTAAAGCAATGGATATACATGACTACGAGAAAAACAAAGCGGCTGCTATAACGTTCCAAAACAATGTAGACAATGCAGTAGCAGAAGCTACTCTCTAATTTATATTCTGAAAGGAGACACATTAATTATGTCAATCGGAAAATTCTTTACAAAGGTTGGCTTCTATGCCAAAAAGTACGCACCGGAGATCATGACATGCACGGGAATCGGTCTGATGATCACTTCGACCGTCGTGGCATGCGCGTCCGTTCCAAAGGCTCAGGGTGTTCTTGCTCAGGCAGAGGAGAACTATGCGTCCATCGAGACCGCTAAGAAGAAAGCAGAGGCAGACGAGGAATTCGCTAAGAAGTACAGTGAAGACGACTACGCGAACGACCGTAAGATCGTTTCAGTTCAGACGACCAAATCCATGATATTCACCTACGCTCCGGCTGCGGCGATCGGAATCGCTGGCGCGTCATTCATTCTTGCCGGTATGGGTATCATGAGATCCAGATACACCGCTCTTACCAGTGCTTACACTGCGCTGAATGTGGCTTTTGAGAAGTACAGAGCCCGTGTAGCGGAAAAGTACGGCGAAGAGGAAGAGTATAAGATCCTCCATGGCATCCGCGAAGAAGTCGTTGAGACAAAAGAAATCGACCCTGAAACCGGCGAAGAGAAAACCGTCCATAAAGTAAAGCAGGTGGCTACCGCAGACGATCTGTATACATTTATGTTCGATGAGCACACATCCAGCAAATGGGATCCCGATGTCTATGCCAACATCCGCTTCCTCGAAGGAATGCAAGCCTGGGCGCATCATACGCTTCTGAGAAAAGGCTACGTATGCCTTAGAGATATTCTCGAGAATCTCGGCATTGATCCTACTGCGGAATCATTCGAAATCGGTTGGGTGTATGATCTCGACGCTCCCGACAGAGACAATTGTGTATCTTTCGGCGCAGAAGCTCAGGCGCTGTTTGAGAATCCCAACCCGGCGGATGTCATTGAGAAGGGTCGTGACGGCATCAGACTCCGCTTCAATCCGGATGGGTGTATTTCCTACCTCTTCGGCACTAAAATGGCGTAATGCGGGCCAAATTAAAGCGCTTGGTTAATCTCGTTTGGCTAAAGATATTTGTAATCGTAAGCTGGGTAATTCCGGATCTCATTCTAGAATTACTCGGCCTCGATTATATTTTATGGCTTGAGATTGTCAAGTTAAGAGAGGAGGAACATAAATGATATCTTCACAAGATCTGCTTGAGCAGTATAAAGAGGATTATCCGGACAAAAAAAAAAGATATTCATGAAATCCCTCCGTTTACGACCAAAGTCACAGGCTATGAATTATTTGTAGAACCTTATTGTTCCGAATGTCCCAAATTCGTAGCGGATAGTGCCACAAAGGGCTGCAAAGAATACACCACTGTGATATTCTGTTGCCATAGGGATCGGTGTATGCGGATTGATGCTATTCTCCGCAATATCGATGAGATCCAACGCGATCCTATACTGAGGGACTTTATATTAAAACGACTAATACGAGAAATCATATAAGGAGGTAACGATGAACAATAAAAACTTTTTATGGTTTTTGTTTGGCGCTGCAGTCGGTTGCGCTACTGCTACTCTTATTGCTCGTAACTATTATAAGAAAAAAGCAGAAGAAGACATCCAGGAAATGCGTGACTACATGCATGAAAAGGGCGTTTACGAAAGCCAGATAAAAAGATATTCTGACGAATCAGAAGAAGAACCGCCGACAGTGTATGGCGAAAGAGAAGCTACGGCGGAAGAGATGTCTGCAGTAGAGGCCTTCAATGTGAGCAGAGGTCAGAAGCGCATGAAGACTGATTACACGAAGTTCAGGACAGAACCGATTGAAGATCCTGAGGAACTTGCCAGGATTGCTGCTCTTTACGAAGACGAGGATCTTAAAGATATTCCTCCTGATGAAAAAGAGCATCCTGTCGATTCCCATGAGGATGAAGCCATCAGAATTATATCCGAAGACGAATTCCTCGACGAGCATACGACGGACTATGGTAAGATTGAGCTTACCTACTATGATCATGACGACTCGCTTTGCGATAATTATGACGAGCTGCTTCCGGATTTTGAAAGACTCATCGGCCCTGATGCGTTAACATCGTTTGGGCAGGAGTACGATCCCGATGTGGTATACGTTCGCAACAATAAGCTTGCCAACGACTATAAGATTGTCAGGATTCATGGCTCATATTCCGAAGAGGTACTCGGTATTATGCCGGACGTCGACGCAGATGTAGACCCCGATAAACTCGAAGCGAGGAGGAGAATGTGTGACTAATAACCGCGTTTCTAGTGGTGTCACAAACTTAACTCTTATTCAAAAAGCTAAAGGAGATTACTTCAATTGGCTGTGTGAAAAAGCATGTATCAACAGAGAAGAAGATAGCTATTATATTTTAGCAAAGACTCTTCATGAAAAAGAATTCTATGGGTTTGTTCCTAACGACGAAAACCGTGCCTCAGATGGGCAAGAACTTCGAAAGGAATACGCCCGTGAGGAAACTGATACAAGTCTTGCCGAACGTGCAGTGCTTGATATTTTGTCCGGACCTTGCACGGTCTTTGAGATGCTTATAGCATTGGCTGAGAGAATTAATTTTATATTGTCTTCGGAGAAAGACTCTGACAATACGGCTGAGTATTTTTGGGAGATGATTCGAAACCTTAAGCTTGACGAGTTATCGGATGGTTTATATTTTGAGAACGGTGGAACAAGCCGTTGTCATAGGGTTCTCAATACCTTGCTTATGAGGACCTATACAAGAAAAGGCGTAGGCGGTTTATTTCCTTTGAGGAAGTGCAAGGAAGATCAAAGGAACGTTGAAATTTGGTATCAGATGTGTGCATATTTGGAAGAAAACCACCGGATTCCGGATTAATATGCTTGATATTTTTGTGACACTTTTTGTTACAGTGTGACACTTTTGAAAAATTTTTGAGGTTTGAAATCTCTTGATTTTTGCAATTTGTGACAAAAAAGTGTAACAGTGTGACACTTTTGAAAAAAAAGTGTAACAGCCAAAAACCGCATGGATAAGCCATTTTTGAGCCATTTTTTGCGATTTGTGACACTTTTACACTTTTTTCTTTAAACTTTTATAAGAGAAAAAATAGATATATAAAAAGTTTTAAATGTTGCAAATTTTTGTCACAAGTGTAACAAGTCACTTTATATTTTAAACGGAAGGAGTTAACATGGATTTTGTTCAAATCAAAGAACGACCTTGTAAGAACGGCGTTCTAGAGATCTATCCGGATTTTAAGATTTGCCGATCAAAAGATTTGATGGTTCGTGGTAAGTCCTTTTATGCTATTTGGGATGAAGAGCTTGGAATGTGGTCAACTGACGAGTACGACGTTCAACGACTCGTGGACAAGGAACTCTATGAGTATTATGAAAGAGTTTCGGCAAAGCGTGACGGAGCTATATTTGTTAAGTACATGAGTGACTTTTCAAGTAATAGCTGGGTCCAGTTTCGCAACTACGTCGGACATATTTCTGATAATGCCCACGAGTTGGACAAAGCTCTTACTTTCCAGAATACCAAAGTAAACAAAAAAGACTACGTAACTAAAAGGTTACCTTATCCGTTGGAAGAAGGAAGTTATGATGCCTTTGACGAAATTATTGGAACTCTGTACGAACCTGCTGAAAGAGCTAAACTTGAGTGGAGTATTGGAGCAATTGTCGCAGGCGACGCAAGAGATATTCAAAAGTTTTGCGTCTTGTACGGACCCGCTGGAGCAGGTAAATCAACAATTTTACGAATTATTCAAAAATTGTTTGATGGATATTACACTACCTTCGATGCGAAAGCTCTCGCGTCGAGCTCAAATGCGTTCAGTACAGAAGTCTTCAAATCTAATCCCCTCGTTGCAATACAGCATGATGGTGATCTCTCGAGGATCGAGGATAACACCAAGATCAATTCAATCGTATCACATGAGGAGATGACTATGAATGAGAAGTATAAGCCCAGCTATATGGCAAGGGTTAATGCTTTCTTATTCTTAGGTTCTAATAAGCCAGTAAAAATTACAGATGCTAAGTCCGGTATTATCAGACGTCTTATTGATATTACTCCATCTGGAAATAAGATCCCGACAAAGCGCTATGACACTCTTATGACTCAGATAGATTTTGAGTTAGGTGCTATCGCTTACCATTGTCTGGAAGTTTACAGGTCTATGGGCAAAAATTACTATCAGAATTATAGACCGATGCGAATGATATTTCAAACGGATGTCTTCTTTAATTTCGTTGAAGCTAATTTTAATACCTTTAAAGAGCAGAACGGATGCTCGCTTAGTCAGGCCTATGATATTTATAAGCAATACTGTGACGAATCGTTAGTAGACTTCAAGTTGCCAAGGCATAAGTTCAGAGAAGAATTGAAAAATTACTTCGAGAACTTCTATGATATTACTCGTATCGATGGCAAACAAGTGCGAAGCTATTATGAGGGTTTCCTTACAGAGAAGTTCACAGTACTTGATATTCTGAAGCCTGAAGAGGAAGTACCAAATTCGCTCGTGCTTGATTGCACAGAAAGTCTTTTTGACGAAGTATGCAAAGACTGTTATGCTCAGTATGCTACAAAGAAAGAAACGCCGATGGAAAAATGGGAAAAGGTAACAACAAAACTTCGTGATATTGATACCCATGAGCTCCATTATGTTCGTGTACCTAGTAACCATATCGTTATTGATTTCGATTTGAAAGACAAAAATGGTAACAAGTCCGCTGAATTAAACATAACAGAGGCGAGTAAATGGCCTCCTACATATGCCGAGTTCAGTAAAGGCGGTTCTGGAATTCATCTGCATTATATTTATGATGGAGATGTTAGTACTCTTAGTAGTATATACAGTCCTGGCATTGAGGTGAAAGTCTTTAATGGCAATAGCTCTTTACGGAGAAGACTCAGCAAATGTAATGATATTCCGATCGCTACTATTAGTAGTGGATTACCTTTAAAAGGAGTTAAGATGGTTAACTTTGATGTTATAAAGAGTGAACGACATCTTAGAGACTTGATAGAAAGAAACCTGCATAAAGAGATTCACGGCGCGACAAAGCCTAGCATGGATTTCATAAAAAAGTGCTGCGATGATGCGTATGAATCCGGGTTGCATTATGATGTAACAGATTTATGGCAGGATGTCCTTAACTTCGCGATGAAGAGCACTAATAATTCTGATTATTGTGTTCGATTAATGAAAGATATTAAGTTTAAGTCTGATGAACCGTCGGATCCTGTTGAAGACTATGAGGACCAAACTATTATATTCTTTGACTGCGAAGTATTCCCGAATCTGTTTCTTGTTAACTGGAAAAAGCAAGGAAGCGATTCTTGTGTAAGAATGATTAACCCGTCTCCGGAAGAAATCGAGCGGCTCATGAAGATGAAGCTCGTTGGTTTCAACTGCAGGCGTTACGATAATCACATCCTCTATGCAAGATATTTAGGGTATAATAACTATCAGCTCTATAAGTTGTCCAAAAGAATCATAGACAAGGTGCCCAATGCATTCTTTTCCGAAGCGTACAACATTTCGTTCACGGATGTCTATGATTTTTGTGCCAAAAAACAGTCTCTTAAGAAATGGGAGATTGAGCTTGGCATCCACCATAAGGAATTAGGTTTGCCTTGGGATGAGCCTGTTCCTGAAGAGAGATGGAACGAAGTAGCAGAATATTGTGATAACGATGTTATTGCTACAGAGGAAACTTTTAACCATAACTACTCAGATTTTATCGCCAGAAAAATTCTTGCATCGATGTCCGGTTTAAGTATGAATGATACAACAAATCAGCATACAACAAGAATTATATTTGGAAAAGATAAGAATCCGCAGGAGAAGTTTGTTTATACAGATCTCAGTGAGATGTTCCCTGGATATTCTTTTAAGAATGGAAAAAGTTCTTATCGTGGAGAAGATCCTGGTGAAGGTGGCTATGTATATGCCGAGCCTGGTGCGTATGGAAATGTGGCCTTATTGGATGTAGCTTCTATGCACCCGACAAGTATTGAACAGCTTAACCTGTTTGGTCCTTATACCGAAAAGTTTAGTTTGATAAAACAAACTAGAATCTGGGTAAAGCACAGAGAAATCGACAAAATAAGGGAGGTTTATGGCAATAGCCTTGATGAATATATGGCGGATGATGACAGTGCTGATGCATTATCTTATGCGCTTAAAATTGCTATTAACTCCGTTTATGGCCTTACTTCAGCAAAGTTTGATAATAAGTTTAGAGATCCTCGTAATATTGACAATATAGTCGCTAAGCGAGGCGCTTTATTCATGATTGATCTGAAACACGCTGTACAAGAGCAAGGTTATCGAGTTGCTCATATTAAAACCGATTCTATCAAGATTCCGGATGCGGATGATTATATTATTCAGTTCGTTATGGACTTCGGTAAGAAGTACGGTTATAATTTTGAGCACGAAGCGACTTATGAAAAGATGTGCTTAGTCAATGATGCAGTTTATATTGCAAAGTATAAAGGCGGAAAGCACGACGGGGAATGGAGCGCAACAGGAGCGCAGTTTGCCCATCCGTATGTGTTTAAGACTTGTTTTAGTAGAGAGCCAATAGTTTTCAAGGATCTTTGTGAAACTAAAACAGTTAACACCGCTTTATATTTGGATATGAACGAAGGTCTTATTGATGTGGCACCTCTTGAGGCCGAGCGTGAAAAGTTAATAAAAAAGCTTCATGATATTTCCAAAGGAAAGCTAAAGACAAAGTTTAGCGATCTCGACATAAAGGAAATGAAGCTCAGAATTGAAGAACTCGAGAATGATATTCCGAAAGGGCATCATTATACCTTTGTTGGTAAAGCGGGTTCTTTCTGTCCGATTAAACCCGGTTGCGGCGGCGGAGTTCTTTTGAGAGAAAAAGACGGAAACTTCTATGCAGCCGGTGGAACCAAAAACTTCAGGTGGCTTGAGGCTGAGCATGTAGCTCATAATCATATGGAAGACAATATTGATATTTCGTATTTCAATGATTTAGTCGATAAAGCCCGCGAAGCAATCGATGACTATGTAGACTTTGAATGGTTTAGATCGGATGATCCTTATACAGGAACTTCTGAAGATCCGATCATACCGTTTTGATATTTGAAAGGAGACCTATTATGGCACAGAGAAACAAAATCACAATCGAAGACCTGACCCCCACTGATATTTTCGCACGCAACTTCCGCGGCGCGGCCACTAAGTTCAGAGCGGCCGGAAAGCGAACATTCTGCATCTGGATTCCTGAAGAAGTAGCGATCCCTCTTCAAGAGGATGGCTGGAACATCAAGGTCGCCTCGCCTAAAGAAGAAGGCGATCCCGTTCGCTACTATCTCGAGATTGAGGTGTCCTACAAGAATGTCCCGCCGAAGATTGTTCTTGTAAATCGCAGATATAAGAAAGTTCTTGACGAGGACACGGTTTATATGTGCGACAGCGTCAACATCGAAAAGGCGGATGTACGAATTTCTCCTTACTATTGGGAGATGGCTGGAAACACCGGCATCAAAGCTTATCTTGATACCATGTTCATCACTCTTGTGGATGATCCGCTTGAAGATAAGTACGAAAACATTCCCTACAGTTCCACGGATCTGTTCATGAGCGGCGAAGATGAGGGTTGATCTACTACCTCATCAGCAAACTGCTTTAAACAAACTCAATTCTGGCTCCATCCTTAAGGGTGGGGTCGGAACCGGGAAATCCATTACAGCTCTTGCTTATTATTTTCTTAAGGAATGCGATGGTAATAAAAGCTTTACGCATATGAACAATCCGAAGGATCTTTATATTATTACAACTGCTCGAAAAAGAGACGATTTAGAATGGGACAAAGAAATGTTATATTTTCTTTTATCTCAGGATCAGGAAAAGAGTCTTCAAAACGTTAAGGTTAAAGTTGACTCTTGGAATAACGTCCACAAATATGAAGATGTTAAAGATGCATTCTTTATATTTGACGAGCAAAAAGTAGTAGGTAAAGGAGCTTGGGTTTCTTCTTTTCTTAAGATTACAAAGAAGAATGGTAATCATTGGATATTATTATCTGCCACACCAGGCGATAATTGGTCCGACTATATACCAGTGTTTATAGCAAACGGTTTCTACAAAAACAGATCTGAGTTTTTGAGGCATCATGTTGTGTATGCTCCTAATTCAAGATATCCTAAAGTTGATCGCTATATCGATACGAGAAGGCTGACCTACTTTAGAGATAAGATAACGGTTGAAATGTATTTCGAAAGAAAAACAGTTCCGCACAACATTGATATTTTTACAAGTTTTGATCGTGACAAAATGGACATGGTCCAAAAGAAACGCTGGAACTTGTACGAAGATCGGCCAATAGAAAGTAGTCCTGAGTATTATTTTCTTATGAGAAAAATCGTGAATAGCGATTTGAGTCGGCTTGAACAAGTCAAAACTCTTTTAAAGAGGCATGATCGGATTATTATATTTTACAATTTCGATTATGAATTAGAGACTTTAAGAACTCTATCTGAAATAGAAGGACTCGACGTTGCCGAATGGAATGGGCATAAACATGAGCCGGTTCCGGAGTCAACTAATTGGGTTTATCTTGTTCAGTATACATCTGGGTCAGAAGCCTGGAATTGTATAACAACTGATACAATGATATTTTATTCATTGAATTATTCTTACAGAAC
>Ga0247611_10006183_pt1 | contig 15482 bp, 10 predicted proteins | sample 177DNAGHGhighgp2_FD_192422 | JGI IMG/M metagenome (GOLD analysis project Ga0247611, IMG submission 192422) | Sheep rumen microbial communities from Palmerston North, Manawatu-Wanganui, New Zealand - 1770 DNA GHGhigh gp2 | ecosystem: Host-associated > Mammals > Digestive system > Stomach > Rumen...
TGATTTTTGGTTTTAGTCGCCATCGTCGGGCAGCGGCGGCAGGTCGGGAAACAGCTCGTCGATATCCTCGTCCGAGGCGGTCTCTTCTTCCAGAATCTCCTTCACGGCATCTTCCGACACCTCGGCGGCGGCATCGGCGGCCTGCTTGCGGATGTAGTCATCCAGCGTCATGTCGTCTGGCAGCGTGCCGAGCAACTCAAACAGTTCGGGCAGGGTGTTCACTTTGCCATCTTGCGTCACTTGCTCGATGAGCTGTTTGAACTCCTTACCCGTCATGTCGAGGCGCACGGGCTTGGCGGTCTTTACTTTCATTGGGTTTGCCATATCCGTAGTCGTTACTGTCCGTTGCTGCGATGGCCTTACGGCTGAATGGGATTGAATACCGAGTCGAAGATGGTCTTGGCCTCTGATTCGGTCATAATGCTGACGTTCTCCAACGTGGTGACACGCCCGCTGAGTGCCGACTCTGCTGCCGTGGCGCGGGTTTCTTCGGTCTTGATGGCCGTCGATACGGCGTTAAGCAGCTGCTGGAGCGTGGTGTCCTGAATGCCTGCGAGAAACGCCTTGATCTCGTTGAATGTGTCGATGGCCTGCGTTGCATCGTCAACGCCTATAAGCGTGTCGATGCGGGCATTGACAGCAGCGATGGCGTCAGAAGATGCACCACTACCAGCTGCGTCCTGAGTGTCGATGTAAGACTTTAGCTCGGTAAGAGCCTTTTCAAGTGCTTCTTGCGCTACCAGCTTGGCGGTTGCGGCATTGTCTTTCAATGTGTCTGCCATAATTCTAAAATAGTTTTTATGTTAATAAATCAAGTGAACTGTCTATCCGTTGTTGCCGCTGCTCCCGTTTCCAAGGATGCGGTTCATCATGTCGTCGGTGTCGGCATCTGTCATCACCGACATCTCCGTATCGTCGCCGAGGTTTCCGATGGCATCCATCACCTCCGGAACGGTGTCAATCTTACCGTTCTTGTCGCGTGAGGTCAGCAGTCGGCTCAGTTCGGCTGCAGTGATGTCGAGTTTCACACTCTCGCTCTCGCTGCCCTGGTCGCTCAGCATTATCGGCTGGCCTTCGCTGTCGAGAATCGGCGTGCCGTTGACGTCGCAGAGATATACGCCCTCGCCGATGTTCACCGTCCAGACTCGCTCGTAGCAGACTGCCACGCCGTCGGTCTCGTGCGGCTGACGGCCTGTATCGACGCTGCCGACGGACGTCAGGTAGCTCACATCGACAATGCGCTGCAGCGAGCCGTCGAAGTTGATGTCGGGCTTCTCGATGGTCAGCGTCGAGGTATATACGCCTGCGGCCACGCTTTTCATCATAAAGTAGAACCCGCCGACGGAATCGGTCATCATATCGTGCTTCTCGGCCACGAACACCACGCGGCCATAACTGTTCCTTACCACGATGGCAAACCCGCAGTCGGCGAGCGTCATGCCGCGCCCAACCGCCGTCACCTTGAATTTGAGGTCTGTTCCCGGATGTATCATACTATTTATTCCTTTTGATTTTCGATACCACAAATTTAGTGTGGAGCCAAAAACAAAATGGGACAACCATCGGAAAACGACCGTCATCCCATCTTCAGAGAGAGAATTTATTAATTAAAAACAAGCCATGAGGCTCAGTTATTCACAGATAATCTCACTCAGCTTCAGCGCAAAGTCGAAGGTCCAGTCGTTCGACGCCATCAGCTTGCCGAAGGCTTCCTCCGACAGCGGCTCAAACTCCACCTCTACCTCCTTCTTGCCATACTCGGCGAGCGCATCGTTCACGGTCTTGGTATAGGCCATGTTCTCGTTGAAGAACTTCCAGAACTCCGCCGGTGTCATCGGCGCCTGCGTCATATCCGCCTGCTTGTCGCCGAGCATTGCCTGATACTGCTGCGCCTTTGCGCGGCGCTCCTCGAAGTCCTCCGTCGGCAGCAGCTTCCTGGCCGCGTCGTCGCGGTCGTCGGCAAACTTGTCGGCCACAGGCTTCAAGGCCCGCGCAATCTTCCACACCCTGACCTTATCCTGATCGTCCAGCTTCGCATACTTTGCTGTGCTCACCACGTTAAACGCCTCCAGCACCTTCTCCGTTGTCAGTTTCACTTTTTTCATGTCTCATTGATTTTAGTACGTTCCACACTTCCTGATTACTCCTGCGCCTGCTCCACCGGCTGCTCGCTGGCCTCAATCTGCTCCACAATGTCCTCGATGGCTGCAAACACCTTGGCCATGTCCTTAGATTTCACGCCCGAGAGGTTATACTCCATCTCGCCGTTCTGAATCTGACCGTTGAAGTTGCCGCCGTAAGTGTTGTCAGGCTGCTTGTAGATAGTGCCGTTGATAGACTTGAGGGTGCTCGTCGTGGCGTCCTCGTTGTAGTTCACGTTGATGGTCAGACCGCTTTCTGCGTTGACGTAATCAGCCTGTGTAGAAAGGCTTCTTGACTTAATTGTTAATTGTCCCATAATTCGAATTATTTAAAAGTTAATAACTAAATGATTATTTCCCGTATCTGCTTTCGATGCTCTTCTTCTGATAGTACTTGTAGACAATCACCGCACCAGCACCACAGACGAGAGCCGCAAAAACACTGATTATTCCATGAAAAGCATCGTCCGCGCATATTGCGTTGATGCCGAAACCCAACATGATGAAACACACCAATGTAAGAAGAGCCACACCGAAGAACGATGCCATCTTCAACCAACTGAATTTTGATTCTGCCATAGTCGTAAATTTTTTAAAAGTTAATATTATAATAGATTCACTTCTCGTTGATATTGATAGCTTTGACTGCTTATATCGATACTGAAAGTTCCGCTGAAATTTCCTAAAGTATTTTTAAAAATAAGCGTTCCATTGCACAGTTTGTTTCCTGTTGCGGCAGTTTGTGGAACGTAATATGTCGTCTCATTATAACTTAATGACTTAGACACTTCTCCGACTGTTCCAGAGAATGTAACTTGGCTATAGGTCTCAATGTTACCAGCGTCAGGAACTCCTTGAACATTGACAGTTCCCTGTGGTGTCGTCAGCTGAGCACCGATTGTAAAGGTGATACTGTCAGTTGAAAGCATCTTAGCCGTTACTACTATAGATGAAATCTTGTATATCTCATTCCCGCTTTGGATGCCCTGTCGCTGAATCGTCACAACCATCTTCATCCATTCAATAGTGTTGTATTTAGATGTCTTCATGGGCAATGTTCTTCTGTCCACATATACATCGTTAGACGGACTTGCATATTCAAGCCTTACGATGCTTTCAGATCCGCTTAGTTTGTGATTGCTCCCATCGCCACCAGTGAATTGACGAGATATAAGAACAAGACATGCAGTCCAATTATCGCCAGACCTGAATGGGTATTTGTCATACGGACTGCCAGAAAGTCCTTTTGCCGTCCAGTCTGCTTTCATCTGATCCATGAAGTCTCGTGTGTTGAAAGAAATACTCGCTTCAGAACTAACATAGGCGGATATAGGGCTGCTTGTAGTCTTGACATAGTTGAATTTGTAATCGCCACCACTGCACATGATGACTCCTGGGTAGAATGTGCTCCAGCAATCTCCAAACAATTCTCTCGCTGTAATCTGACCAGTATTGACATTAAACCACATTGAGAATCCAACCGTTGCACCACCCTCTGCATCAGATGACGGTATGATGATGTGATTAACATTTCCGTAAATCGTACCTATATAGAACATCCTGCCAGCCGTATGCCAATATCCGCTAAAGTCTGTCAGTCTGAAAAAGCATGTTCCGTCAAGAATTGGCGCGTCATGAGTCCACACGGCACTTGGAATGACACCGCCAGCACCAGTGCTGTTGAGATAGTCTGTTCCACTGACTACCACTTTCTTTATGCCACCTCCGGTCTTGTAGCCTGCCAAAACATGAGCACTTCCGCCCCAATCTTCGGCACTACTTCCAATATAAAGTTTAGGACTGTATATCGGCTTTCTTGGAGACCACATGTTGATGTTCGGGCGCATACACAATGTTGCGAGGTCATTGCTGCTTGAACCAAGACATTGCTGCACGTCACGGATGCTAACAGGAGCACTTATTATTTTATTGTCTGAATTGTAACTCATATCTATGCTGCTTTTAAAGTTTCTATTTCGTTTTCCAATTCTCCGATTCTGCGCTTCAACGCCGCAATGCGCTCCTCGTGCGTCACAACTTTCCGCGCCACGCTTATCACACCAGCCAAGGCCGTCGTAGCATAGTCCATCGAAAGGTAGTCGTTCTGTTCAATCACGTCGTGAAGTTCTGTTCCAAGCCAATACTGTGCCGTTGTACCGATATGCACACGGCTGTCGCCATCCTTCCAAGTAAACTTAATCAGAGGTGCGCGGGCAATCGTTTCAACATCCACTTCCTCATAGCCGATGATATTCTTCAATCTTGCGTCCGACGTATTGTTATGGCTGCTGGCATACGAAATACCACTGGAGCGCATTGAACCGTTGACATACAGCTTGTCACTATTCGAGTTCGTGCCGCCGATGCTTACCTTCGATGATAAATAGCTTGTACCTTCTGTGGCGAATGTAAAGCCATCATAATCATCGTCAGAAGCTCCTACTATCATGCGACCTGTCACCATATACAAAGCACCAGACAGATAGCCTCCTTCGTTGCTCACGATATTGATACCGTCGCCATCGATGGTGATGCGGCCTGATACGCCGTATTGCGACAAACGCAGTTCCTTCCATCCGTAGCTGCTACTACCAATCGAATATGTGGCGTTGGTCGAAGGAATCAGATTTCCGCTGATAGTACCGTCGGCATTGCCGCTCATGCCGAGTGCGGAGATACCGCCCATCGCATAAAGGTTAGCCGCACCGCCGTTGTTGGCGTTCTCAATCCTCAGCGCATTGTTGCTGCTCTCGTAGACGATGCGTATCTGGCCAATCTGCACGTAGTCGCCATTGTAGCCACCGACCAACAGGCCAAGCGTATAAGGCGACCTGAGAGCAAGCAGACCTGAATCTTCCTCAATGATGCGCGAGGTGTAGGAGTTTGCTCCGTTATAGTAGAAGTCGATATAACCGCCATATCCATACAGCGATGCGTGCGTATTCAGGTCGATGTGGTCAAAGCCTCCGATGTAGCCACCACCGTTACCCGCCTCGATACTGCCGCTCACCGTACCGTGATTCGACCACGAACGTCCCCAGAACGTACCATCCACAGACTGGTGGCTTGTCAGTGGCGTGATGCTGCTGTCACCAATGTGTATGACATTACCGCTGATATACGAATAGCTCTGCATCTGAGTCGCAACGCTGCTTGGTGTAGCATAGCCTGCCGATGCGTGATTACCCCAACTGTAGGCAGTGTCCCAATTCGACTGATTGGCGGTAGTCGGAATGGAATAACCGCTTGTGAATGTCAGCGCAAACGTGCCTGTACCCGTGATTGTCGCGCTCGCTGCCGAGTTTACACGAAGTCCTGTAGGAACACTCATGCCAACACTCATCACGCCTGCGTTCGTGACATACCCCTGATTTCTCACCCATTGCTGAGTAGCATACCCCGTGAGTGCTGACGAAGTGATGTAACCCTGCTGTCCAACCCACGTCCTCGTCGCCATATCGGTGATGGATGACGATGTGATGTAGTTGTTGGATGACAGATATGACGACAAAGCCGACTGGATATGCGATATATGGATGTAATGGCTGCTGTCGTTCTCGGCCATTGAATTCCATACCGTTTCAAGATCTGCACCACCACCGCCGCCTTGGTCGCCTACTCCCAAAGCACTCACATAGGTGTTTGCGCTAAGACCACCGTTGGCGATATGTATACCTTCGGCACTGGCAGTGATTCTGATGTTGCCAATCCATAGCTCATTCACTTTCGCAGCACCAGCAACGGTCAGCTTATAGGTAGAATCGCCCGCCGAGCCTCCAATGCCGACATTGTTGGATGTGTTCACGTAGATGGCAGAAGTACCGCCGTTTCTTGCAATGTTTATAGTGTTTCCAGTGATAAACGTGTCGCTCGTCGCTCTTGGCCCCCAGCCGATAATAATATCATTGTTCTGATTATAAGTAAACACATTCTGTTCAACGCCGTTCGTGTCCTTTATCACAATGCCTCTGCTGTTAGGCATTATCAGGTTGCCGTTTATATCAGATGTGCCATTGAAAGAATTTCCCCATATATTGACAGCCGTCTTCAGGTTGCTTGCAGGGTTTTCGAACACCGCAGTCCTGTCATTCGCACCGTCGTTGACACCAGTAGGAACAGAAGCGGCCTGCTCGTTTGTCCATGTAACGTTTATAGATGCAATGTTCGCACCTTTGTCAATCTGAGATATTCCTATGCTATCATACGCTTCTGTCTTTCTGATATACAAGTCCCATACAGAACCAGAGGTAACATTGACGATGGTAGCCGTGTCCATGTCACCATTATATGTGAAGTTATCAACCCTTGCGTCACTAATCGTGCCTACATTGGTGAATCTGAGCGTCAGCGTCGCGCCATTCCTTCCGCGCTGTGCGACCTTGAATATTAAAGGTTGGCTTGTCCACGAGCCGCCAATGGTTATTCTTGCAACTTTAACCCATCCTACTGAACCTCCCGTGCCACCAGCACTGTACTGAATTGCGGTTTGTAGCTGCGATGCGTGCAGCCCGTCGAGCGTGTCTGCATCAAGGCCGCTTCCAGAACCGTCATTGTCTTCACCCCACAGCTTTCCTTGCGCAGATGAATATACAGAGCCATCGGTACGGAAATTAACCCATGTAGTACCATTGTTCCTTGAATAGAATCTCAGATTCCCGTTATAGGCATCCATCTCCCAAAAACGCTGATTACCATCTTCGTCGGTATAGCTGCTTGGTGAAACGATGCGTATGTTTCCGCCTTCGTTGTTTGCGTAGAGTATCAGTTTTTCGCTGTTTGAATATGAAAAACTGAGCTGTCCTGAAAGTATGCCGCCTGTCAGGGGAAGGTATCCGTTAAGCAATGACGTGATTCCGATGGCTGTGCGGAACTCTGACGGATAGCTGACCTGCCATGTCGCCACACCACTTTTTGAAAGCTGCAATCCCATTCCACCCTCGGCTATCATGATACCGCTTGTATTATACTGCCTGACGCTATACCATATATAGTTCATGCCGTCTGGATAGACACCATTGACCCACTGTGCTGAGTTTCTGCCGTCTTTATCGAAGATTCTATACCCAGGCCATAACGTTGATGTTACACCGTTGTCTGTTTTCGAAAGGTCGTGTGGAAATATTATACCTAAGTTGCCAGTGAGATTTCCACCTGTCAATGGTAGGTATGAACCTAATGCCGAAGATGTAACAAATCCAGAATCGTTGACAAGATGGCTCGTGTTCTTCGGGATTACGAAAGACCTTGCCGCACCTCCGTTGTAACTGTTGCCCGACGCCGCCGTTACACTGCCATAGCTCCACGACAGGTTACTCAATGTGGGAATATCCGTTTTTAGTGCATAGCGTGTATCAGCAGCAGTCTGTATGTACGCCAAGGCAATATCTTTGTCCGTTATGTTCGTGCCCAAGGCTTGCCACATGGCATTTTCATCAAATGCGCTACCGCCGCTGTCGCTCAACCCCAGCGCAGAAACATAGGTATCGGCGTATAAGCCGCCGCCGACAATGTGTATGCCGTCATTCTGGACTACCATGTAAATGGTGTCGCTCAGATACAGGCGCGAGGTCTTCGTATACCCGTTCACATCCAGCTTGTAATTCGTATTGGGACTTAACGTGCCTACGCCTACCGTTCCATTTCCAGCCGTAACAAACGACATCAGTCCACCGATATTCTTACCCGATGCAGAGAAGGATATGTTACCGACATTCGTCATATCGCCGTTCACAACGCCGTTACTAAGTGCCCTTCCCCACCAAGTGTAACCATTTATCTCGGTTTTTGACAATGCGTCAATGGAGGTTCTGAACGCCGCTGGCTCGCTGACAGAATATGCAGCATTACCGCTTTTGTCAACAGAAAGTCCGATGCCATAGTCAGCAATCATGTTGCCGCTTGTATCATAGTTGCTTACGCCCATCCAAACGAAATTGCTACCGTTGGAATAGACACCATTTACGAATTGTGCAGAACGTCTACCGTCTTTATCGTAGATTCTATACCCTGGCCATAGTGTGTCGGAAACGCCATTATTGGACTTTGAAAGATCGTGTGGAAATATTATACCTAAGTTGCCAGTGAGATTTCCACCTGTCAATGGTAGGTATGAACCTAATGCCGAAGATGTAACAAATCCAGAATCGTTGACAAGATGGCTCGTGTTCTTCGGGATTACGAAAGACCTTGCCGCACCTCCGTTGTAACTGTTGCCCGACGCCGCCGTTACACTGCCATAGCTCCATGACAGGTTGCTCAATGTGGGAATATCCGTCTTCAGTGCATAGCGTGTATCAGCAGCAGTCTGTATGTACGCCAAGGCAATATCTTTGTCCGTTATGTTCGTGCCCAAGGCTTGCCACATGGCAGTTTCATCAAATGCGCTGCCGCCGCTGTCGCTCAACCCCAGCGCAGAAACATAGGTATCGGCGTACAAGCCACCGCCGACAATGTGTATGCCGTCATTCTGTACTACCATGTAAATGGTGTCGCTCAGATATAGGCGTGATGTCTTCGTGTACCCGTTTACATCCAGCTTGTAGTTAGTGTTCGGGATTAATGTGCCGACTCCGACAGTTCCATTTCCTGCCGTAACAAACGACATCAAGCCGCCGATATTCTTACCCGATGCAGAGAAGGATATGTTGCCGACATTCGTCATGTCGCCGTTCACAACACCGTTACTGAGTGCTCTTCCCCACCAAGTGTAACCGTTTATTTCAGTCCTTGACAATGCGTCAATGGCGGTTCTGAACGCTGCTGGCTGGCTGACTGTCCATGTACCAACACCATTTTTGTCAACAGAAAGTCCAATGCCGGAGTCGGCAATCTGTGTACCTTCCGTGTTGTAGTTGCGTACACCCATCCATACAAAGTTGCTCCCACTGGAGTAAACGCCGTTTACAAACTGAGCCGACAGCCTGTTGTCCTTGTCGTTTATGTAGTAGCCTCTCCATATTGCCCCAGATTCTACGCCATTATTCGTAGCAGACAGGTCGTGAGGCGACCTATTACCAATGTTTCCTGTAATCGTACCTCCCGTCAATGGCAGATACTTACCAGACAAATCAGGAATATCCGACACGGCGAGCGATGCCTTGTACGCAAGTGCCGCAAGACCTTTGATGCTCACGTTGTAGGCCGCACCGCTCGAAGGTGTGACCTTGAACTGGCCGTTTGCGTCGCCAGTTGCAAAGGTATAAGTCATGCCGCTACCGCCTGCCGTTCCATACGTCCAAGCGTTGCCGTTCCACACGATGGTCTGACCACTTGATGATGGGTGCGCTGCAAGACCCGCATCATTGATGCTTGCAAGAGGCTCGTTCAGAACTATCTCACCGCCCGAATCGCTCTTGCCAAGGGCCGACAGATACTGCTCCGTCCACAGACCGACCATCGCCTTGATGCTTGCCACGCCAGACGAATAAGGATGGCTGACTTTTTGGTCGCTGCTATTGAGCGCATTGAACAGATTCTCGAAGGCCGCAATGGTCATGAACTTAGCATCCGCATCCGTCTTGGAGTACACGTTTGATGCCAATGCAAATCCCTGTTGACCTACCCACGTCTTCGTGGCAAAGTCGGGTACTCCGCTCGTGATGTCGCTCCAAGCATGTGTATGTGCAGATGGAGTGAATGTCGACGGCTTGTTGGTTATATTACTCCAGTCCACCGACGAAGCCCCTGCGTTCCCATACACCCATGCACTGCCGTTCCATACTATTGTCTGCCATGCAGATGTCGGATGAGTCGTCTGGAATACCGTATTGTTTATCTCCTCAAGAGGGCCGTTCAGGACTACAGAACCACCTCCGCTGTCATTCTTTCCAAGGGCACTAAGATACTGCTCCGTCCACAGACCGAAGAGAGCCTTGATACTGGCAACGCCAGAAGAATATGGGTGGATTACTTTCTGATCACTGCTGTCAAGCGGATTGAACAGACGCTCAAAAGCAGCTATAGTCATATACTTGGCATCCGCCTGCTCCTTGGTGTAGACATTCGATGTCAGAGCATAACCTGCCGCTGCATGGTTTCCCCATCCAAAGGCAGTGTCCCAATTAGTCACCTTAGTGGAAGTGATACCTTCAAGCACATTCAGGTTCGAGTGCTCGTGACGCTTGTTATACGCCTCGTCCCACAAAGTCTGCTTGGCCGTGGTCGGCAGCGAATAGCCGTCGGCGAATGCCAGGCCGAGCGTTCCGCTGCTTGTTATTGGAGATCCCGTTACCGTAAATCCAGTTGGGGCTGTCAGACCGATGCTTGTCACCGATCCTTCCCCGCCGCCACCACCGCCAGTCTCGCCCCACTCATATTGCTGCGTGGCATAGTTCCATACGATGCAGACCTTACCTGTCAGACCCTGCGGCGGAAGTCCAAGACCAGACTCGTTGATGCTAAGCAACGGCTCAAACAGGTCGGATCCGCCACCACCGCCGCCAGCATCATTCTTTCCGAGGGCTGACAGGAAGAAGTTAGTCCATAGGCCGTATTTCGATTCGATATCAGTAATCGTAATACCGTCGCCGTCCTGCGGCCATGCGTTCGGCTGGATAACGACATCTTCCTTGACCGTCTTCGGCAGACCCGTCTCTTCGTCTATGTCCACTATCGGTTCGCCCGTCTCTTCGTCTATCAGCGGCTCGCCCGTCTCGGGGTCGGTCTTGTAGACAACCGACATCTTATAGCCGTGCAGGATAAAGAGTCGCGAGAACCAGTCTGTATTGACCTTGGCCCGCAGTGCTATCATCAGGTCTTCGAGCGTGACTACATCACCCCACGTCTCGTCGGTATTCAGCTTTCCCGTCTCGTACTTCGGGTCAAGCGCCCATTCGCGCTCGTTGGCCGAATTGTCACCCGATGCTGTGATGATGCCGTGCAACCATATATAATAATAGTCCTCCGAGCCCACCTGGTCGCCCGCTATGTAATAATAGTCGGCCTTCGACTCATCGGTGGTGATGTTGCCGTCGGGATCGAGCATATTACCCTGCTCATCCCTGACAATGCGCTTGATGGCGGCGTGGCCATAGATGTCGAGCAACTGCGACGGAAAGACTATCATTGCCTCAGAACCGATGGTGTTCGAGCGGGGAATGGCCACATAGAGGTATTTCTCAGTGGTAGAGTTGAAGTAGGTAGGCGAAATCACCAGCGGCCATTTGCGGAAGTTGTGACCAGCATCGAAGTCGAAAGCCGCGATGTCCTTGATATAACAGAAGATGACCGCGCTGCTGGCCACGCTGGCCTGTATGCGGTCGTGCTCACCGAGCGCATTGAGCGAAATACTCAGCGCGTTGGGGGATATCCAATAGTCTTTCGGACTGGAAACGATGGTCTTGGTTTCTTCTGCCATTTTTGCTCTTCTTTTCTTCTGCGAAGTTAGTGCGGTCAATTTTCAAATTGGGACAAGCTATGCAAACGGGCTGCCGTTGATGTCGAAGCGAAGCGTAAACTCCACCGTCAGTGCATCTGCCTTCGAGCGGTCGATGCCCTTGGTGGTCTCTTCGGGGACGATATGCACGGGCAGCCACTGACCGTCCACCTTCAGCCACGCCCACTTCGCCATCAGCGGCTCGTGGAGCCACCACTGCTGCCACTGTCGATCAAGCGGACCGCTGGACATGCGCCATTGTTCGTAGTCATTGTTTTTTGCCGTCACGCCCCGCGAAAAGTTCTTCAGTGTCTCCAGACGGGCAATCGCATAATAGTCGGTCTTGATGTTCACTTCTGTCGACGGCAGACAGCGGATAAACACATTCTCGTGAACGCCGAGTGAATTGATAAAGCGCATCTCATAGCCGTCTTGCGGCCATGCAATGCCGAAAATATTGGCTGCACCCGCCTCCCCCGTCGGAACAGTGATAACGCCGACGCCAGGGGCCTGAGAAAATGAACCAGCAAGTAGATGCTTAATGGTGTGGTTGGTGTCATAGAAACAAATCTCCTTCGATGTCGTCGGCTTACGCCCCCACCTTTTAGGCCGCTCGTCAGTCAGTCTCTCCCTGTCGGTCAACCGTCCGATGTAAGCCGAAAACGAGCCTGATGCTGTTCCAGCAGAACTTGTCTCGACACCATTATAAAGGTAGTCGTCGTAGGCCGTTACGCTATGGGTCAGCGCAGGATAGTCATTCAGCGTATCGGCGGCATACGGATGCAGGTCTGCCACGGCGCGGACAGCCGACGATATATCAAACGTGATATTTTCGTAGCTGCTGGCTGGCTCAGAGAACTCAAACTGATGGCTGACGCCGCTCATCGTGACCGTAGCCACTATCCTGACACGCAGGAATGTGGCACCGCTCGGATTGCCAGCCTGTACAATATATATGATTGGATTGTGCGACAAACATTTGTTGCCTGGTGTAGAGGTGATTGTTGCCATAACTATGAACTATGAATGATGAACTATGAACTAAATTGCAAAGAAATCCATCGTCACCTCGCCGATGCCCGTCTCGGCAGAGATGGAATAATTGTACTTGTCGATGTAGCCCGTCTGGTCGCCGATGCGGAAACGGCGGTACCAGTGGTTCGGGATATCAACGAGCACACTCGGTTCCATCAGACAATGTATGCGCAGCTTGCGGCGGTTCAGCAGGAAATAGATGTACTCGGCCATGAACGTGTCGGCCAGACCGCGCAGACTGACAGACTTGTCCTCGATGCTCGGTATGAGCCACGTCTTGCCGCTCACACCCTCGACGGGCTTGCCCGCCAGCGAGAGGTCGGAAGTCACAATCGTCTTCCCGCTCGCGTCGATATAATAGAGGAAAGGCTTCCACGAACGGATCTTCAGCGAGAAGCGCTCGCCGTCGCCAATGCCGTTGTCAGAACCGTCGCCAGGAGTGCCGTTGTAGTCGTAGACATTGCCAAACTGGTCCATCGTGTCGGAGTCCATAACATACGTTCCGGCTGTCTGTCGCCATTTAGAATTGTCAAATCCGTCATATCCACGGTCGAAATTCTGGGTTCTGGAATCGGTGCCGCCACCGCGCATGATGGCAATAGCCAATCCCCAGTCAACGCTCTGCAACGGCGAATTGCCGTCGTCGGTCTTGTCGGGATCATAGCTCTCAATGAGTTTCAGCACCTCAGTGGCATAGATGTCACAGTTCTCGGAATAGACGGGATGGTTAATCTTCTGCGTCACAAACTCATGCTCCATTTCCTCGTCGACGTATGCCGCAAGGATGGGCTGCGTACTGCCACGCTTCAACTCGGCATAGGCATTCACATCGTTGAACGACATCGGCTGGAAGTCTGACACCAGCTCCTTCACAAAGTCCTCGTTCTCCCGCGAGCAGTCGCCCACCTCGATACCCTTGAACATACCTACCTGAAACAGGCGGTGATAGGCGATGCTGACCGTCTCGGCGGCCAGATCCTTCGATATCTTGAAGCGGTAGGCATTGGCGGTGTTCGGATCCACATAGCAGGTGACGTTCTCCGTCTTCAGGTCCTTGGCTATATACACATAGCCGCGACTGTCCACCTTTGTGCGTTCCTGACGGTAGTCGATATAGTCGAAGTCGGTGTCGTAGTCGCGCTTGGCACGGCGGATATTCTCCATCTGCTCCTTGCCGTCGCTTTCGGCAGAGTACTTCATGCGGACACCGGTAATCTTCTCGCTCAGCTTGTTCACCTTCAGCACCTCGCACGGCAAATCTATCGGCGCAAGGGCGTTACCGTTGCTGTCCTTCTGACGGAACACGTCGCGCAGCAGGTAGGCCGTCACCTTGTTGGCCTGATAGTCGTACTTGAATCGGATGCCGAACGAGTTCTCCAGACTGTTGATGATAGTCGATACCGATTCGTCGGGGAAGTTCTCGTTGGTGGCATACATCGTGCGCACCTTCGCCGTTGCATCGACACGACTCACGGTGCCGTAAGTCTTGATAGACTCAACCACTGAACCGGGAAAGCCTGGATAAGCCGAGCCAACGGCGATAGTGCCTTTCCCCGGCACACTGGCTTCTTCCACATTCTTCTCCGTGGCATCAGGAAACTCTATGCTACCGCCGCAACCGCGAAATTTCAGCCAGTTCTCAATCTGCTCCATATTGTTGAGCGTCTGCACGTCACTGTTCGGGTCAACCATATACTTACATTTGGTAGTGAAGAATGCCAGACGTCGCAGATCTTCTATCTTCATCAGGGCAGAGTTGTCGAACTGCACGCCAAGGTAGTTGAAGAGGCAGTCGAGGAAATAGAGCACATAGAAGCAGATGCCCGACTGCTGACGGTCGGCGTCCAATACCCAGTAGGGGCCGTAGTCCTCGTAAGTGCCGTAGTGGTCGTCCACCTTCTGAACCTCGTCCTTGGTCTCTCCGATGGTGCCGGCGATGTCCATATCTTCCTCCGTCTTGGTGACATCACGCGCCTTGTCGGTGTCGAGGGCATAGTGGGTATAGCAGACGCGGGCATTGCAATAACGGAACGTGCCGCTGGCGGGCACGCCATTATTCGACTCGTAGGCGTCGGTCACGTTGATATACGACTTGCTATATGTAGGCCTCTGAACATGAATACCATTTGGATATTCGCGTGGAACCGAACCGCTATAGACACCGGGACAACTGAATCCGAGTGCCTGCGGCTCAAACTTCGCCGTATAACCGTACATATTCGGATGGTCGAGTACTTCGGGGATGATGAAACCCGTAACCTTTGAGCGCACATCCACCTTGATGTCCATTGTCAGCTCCACGTCGCAAATCTTCTGCCCTATCGGTATCTTTTCATTATTATATAAAGGTACGTCCTGACATTTCAAGTCGCCGATAAGGTCATTGAACGACTGGCGGGCTTCGTCGATGTTAAAGGAGAAGGCGCCGTCGAGCTCGTCGTCCTCCTGAATGGCGATGGTGCCAGAGCGGAACGGGATGCCGCTGACGCTGATCTTCGCCGGCGTGTGCTCCAAGTCCACGGGGCGCTGGTGGCTCTGCGGGTCATCGACATTGCTGAAGATATGGCGGTTGCCCTCCATCGGCGCCTGCACGGGGTCCGAGTGCATCTCGACGTCGTGGAATAGCGGGTTCTCCTCCGTCACGTCGAGCGAGAAGTCCGGCGGCAGCGCCATCGACTGCCCGTTCACCTGAATATCAATCTCACTGTGCATAGTCTCATTTGCGTTTTGATTTCTATGCACAAAGGTATATCCGAGCCAGAAACAAAATGGGACAACACAAAAAGCCCCCGCCCGATCTTCACAGACCAAGCGGGGCGGTACACAATAAAGTCAATGGGGACTGGCTCCCTGATAGCAGCAAAGCGAAGCGAGCGAAGATCAGGTGCCTGTCCCCATTGACGGGAGGGTGCTTAGAACGGCAAATCGTCTTT
>Ga0247611_10006184_pt1 | contig 15480 bp, 12 predicted proteins | sample 177DNAGHGhighgp2_FD_192422 | JGI IMG/M metagenome (GOLD analysis project Ga0247611, IMG submission 192422) | Sheep rumen microbial communities from Palmerston North, Manawatu-Wanganui, New Zealand - 1770 DNA GHGhigh gp2 | ecosystem: Host-associated > Mammals > Digestive system > Stomach > Rumen...
CAATGCTGTGGCGGCGGGGAATATTGCCGAGGTGAACCGCCTGGGGCGGCAGGTGTCGCTCCACCAGTTGCTGGTGGCCTGTATGCTGCTGTTCTTCATTTGGATTAATCTGCCCCCCCTCTTTGCGCTTATCCCCAATGGGGCCGACTATGTTTCGGGCATGGGGGTGGTGCTTTTTCTCGGCATCGCCAATATTCTGAATTCCACGCTCAGCATTGCCACCAATATCCTCAATTTCTCTAAGCATTTTGCTTTCTCGCTGTTGTTCATTTCGCTGCTCACGGCTGCGGCCATAGGGCTGAATTTATGGTTTATCCCGATGTGGGGAGTGACGGGTTCGGCGTGTGCGACACTGCTGGCCTATGTGGTTTATTTTACGCCTTTGCTCGTGCTGCTGTGGGTCAGGATGGGGGTGGGTCTGTTCAGCCGCAAGCAGGTGTGGGTGCTGCTGTTCACTGCGGCCCTTTTTGGGTTGAATTGCCTTTGGGATTGGCTGGTGTCGCCATTGTTCGGCCTTTTGGGCGATTCGCTCTGGGTCATGGTGTTGCAGGCTGCGGTCCGCACTGGGTGCTTTGCGGTGATTGCGGTTGCCGGCATTGCCCGGATGGATGTGTCGGCTGAGGTGAATGCCCTGATTGGCAGGATTCCGCTGGTGGGCAAGAAGCGCTGAGGGGCAAAAGAAAAGAGAGACCCTTTTGAGTCTCTCTTGTGGAGGTCGCTTCCGGATTTGAACCGGAGTAGCAGGTTTTGCAGACCTGTGCCTAACCCCTCGGCCAAACGACCTTTCTGCCTTTAAAAGCGGATGCAAAAGTACGAAGATTTTCCCAATTGGCAAAATATTTTTTTATTATTTGTTGTGAGTGTCTGTGCCAGTGTCTTTTATTTTGGACGCGACAGGGCGCGCAGCCTTGCTGTTCTGGCGTGAATCGGGGTGCGGATTTTGGTTTTTTGAGGTTTGGAAGTGAGGTTACCTTTTCAGGAATTTAATCTCTTTGGCATCGATAAGGCCGTATTGCAGGGCTTTGGCGATTCGGGCACCTGACTTGTTGACAATATCCAGTTTGCGGGAAAGGTCTTTTTGGTGTTCCTGGATGTTTTTGTCGGTTTCGTGCAGGGCGGCGGCAATCTCGGAGGCGGTGCAGCCGGCGGCTTCGAGGAGCAGCAGTTTCCGCTCTGTGTCGCTGATGGATATGTCGTTGCGGCATTCGGCGGCACTCTTTATGAAGAGTTCGGCGGCTTCTTTGAGGGTGAGCATCACGGGGTAGTTGAAGTAGTATTTCTCGCCCCTTTCGAGCGATTCGATGGCCCGGAGCACGTTTTCCACGGAGAAACCGCCAGCGGCGTTTTTGCTGACAAAGGCTTGCGCGCCATGTTCGAGCGATTCGAACACCACGCGCCCAATCTCCAGCATGCGCTCGTGGCGGTTGCCCTCGTTGGGCAGCGGGTTGTCGAAGCGCCCGGAGAGGATGGCAATTTTGATGTTGGGGAATTTCTTGTGCACGCGGTCGGCCAGAAAGATGCCGCCTGTGGGTTCGCCTTGAAACTCCATGTCGAGCAGCAGATAGTCGGGCATTTCGTGTGGTGAGGGGCTGTCGAGAGCGGCCATCAGTTGCGCCCCGTTGGCGTAGGTGTCCAGCACGGTGACGCTGCGGTATTCGATTTCCCCGTCGTCGTTCATGCCGCAGGCTATGGTGGCCGGTTGGCTGTTGAGTTCGGTCTTGAGGGCTTTGCGGATGATGGGTTCGTCGTCAACAATGATTATCTTGATGGGTTCCATAGGCATTGTGTTTATCAGTGGGTGTTCTTGTCTTTGGTCCGGGGGGCGGGCCGAGAGTCTGTGTTGTCGCTTCCGGCCAACAGGAGGTGGAAAGTGCTTCCCCGGTTTGGCTCGCTTTCCGCCCATATACGGCATCCCCGCAGGGTGTTGTCGTCGTGGCGCTTGATGATGTATCGGCACAGTATCAGTCCGAAGCCGGTGCCGTGAGGGGCTGAGGTGTCGGCGGGTGTCTGCACTTTCTTGTCGGCCCGGAACAGGTTTTCCAGGGTTTCGGCATCCATGCCGGTGCCGGTGTCGTTGACTTCGATGTGGACGAATCGGCTGTCGTCGGCATAGACTTCGGCATGCACGGTGACTGTGCCTTTCGGGGTGTGCTGGAGGGCATTGTTCACCAGGTTGCGAAGCAGTATTTCCGTCAGTTGGCGGTCGCCCTGCACTTTTAAGGAGGTGGGGTGAAGAACAAGGTCAACATCGGGGTCCAGCCTGACGCACGAGGCCGCCACGCTGTCGAACACTTCGGAGAGTGCGAATGTGGACAGCTGGAACTGGAGGCCTGACGGGATGGACAGGTTGGTCCAGTTTTTGATATTGGCGAAGGTGCGCAGCAGTTGGTCCAGCACTTCCTGCCGCATTTCGGGGCTGAGGTTTTTGGCGGTGAGGTAGGAGAGGAAGGGGTTGATGTCGTGCCGCATCACCGAGAGGCATGTCTCAACATTGGCGATGCGCTCAATGTCTTGCCGTTTGGCTTGCTGCAGGGCTTTCTTCTCGTCGCGCAGCACTCTCGACCGCCGGCGCAGCAGCAGTACCAGGGTGGCCAGAATAATCAGGAATACCGAACCCACCACGATGGCGAGGATGTAATAGCGGTTGCGCGATTCGGACTGGAAGAGGCGGTCTTGCAGCATCAGGTCGGCGCTCTCGTTGCGGTTGATGAAGTCCAGCAGTTCCATCTCGCGGGCATACCAGCGGGCATTGTCCTCGGCCGAGGGGGAGTAGCCCATGCGGATAAGCCCATCGTAGAGCATGGACTCGAATTTCGGGGCCATGCCGTCGTGCCACGAAGGGTCTTCCAGTGCCATGGTGTAATAGTTGTAGGCCTCGTTGAGGGCGCCCACATGGCGGCAGTATTCGGCGGCGGCCACCACGGCTCCGAGGTGCTGGTAGGGGTCCACAGTCTGGAAGAAGAGGTCGGTGGACACGTCGAACATGTTCAGCCCGTAGTTGGGGGAGGACAGCGAGGTGTCGGTCGAATAGATGCGGAGCGTGGTGTGCATGAGTTGCATGAGCTTGGGGCGGCACAGAGGGTGGCGGGTATAGGTGTCGGGGTGGATGTTTGTGTCGGCCGCGATGAAGGCCTGGAGTTGGAACACGTTGGCCAGGTGGTAGATGCAGTATTGCCCAGGCATGGCCAGCATCTTGGCGTTGGCGTAGAGGTAGTCGTAGGCTTTGCTCAGCAGGCGGGGGTCGCTCTGCGAGGCGGCCGCCAGGCGGTAGTAGCTGTGGGCCAGGGCGTAGTTCAGCGACATGTCCTCCGCATAGTCGCATTTCAGTTTTTGGCGTGCCTGTTCGGCTTCGGCCAGGAGGCTTTTCATGGCCTCTTTGGTGTCGTCGGATAATGTGGTGCCAGACGATGAGGCCACGGCACTGTTGCGGTAATGGTAGTTCAGTGTCAACGAGGTGATGTAGTACTCCATTTGGGCAAAGGAGTATAAGTAGTTGTCGGGCTGGTGATTCAGCACTTTTGATTGGTTGATGTCGTAGAGCAGCTGGTAGGAGGCGGCTATGCGGCAGCTGCGTTGCAACAGCCGCACCTGCATCAGCTGGGCTATGACTCGTTCCACTTCGGCGTTGCGGTGGAGCGACCGCGGCCAGGGTCTTGGCTGGAGGGCTGACAGCGCGATCGTGCTGTCAGTATAAACTTGTGCCGAGTCGTGCTCGGCAAGCATGTAATAGCCGAAAGCTAAATTGTTGTATGCCCTCATCAGGCCGTCGTGGTAGTCGGGCAGCGAGTCGCGCAGCAGCTCGACCGCTCGGTAAGAACAGGCTATAGTCAGGCGGGGGTCGTCAAAGCGGTTGATGAAGGCCCCTTTGTTCAAGCCGTCGATGCGGGCGCGAAGACGCAGGTCTACCTGCCCGTCGGGATGCTGGCTGTTGCATCCGGCGGCCAGGGTCAGCAACACTGCAACCAAGCTTATATGACGGAATAACCACTTCATTGGAATTGCAAAAATACGAATAAATCTTGATATATGGTTAGAATTGTTGAAATGAGATGTGGAAAGTGGTGGACGAGGAACTCATTTGAGGCTATGCCAAGGGCTGGATTGTTGACGAGGGAAGGGTTCTGTAAGGGTGTTTTTTCGGGGTATGGCGTGCGGCGCGAGGTGGGTTTGCAGCACTTGCCCCGGCTGCTCGGCGAGTGGGGGGGGCTTTTGGCGGACAGGAGGCGGAGGTGGCATCGGACTGGGTTCGACAGATTAAAAAGTTGAGTCATGCGCTTTTTTTTTCACTATATTTAAAAAAAGTACTATATTTGCAAAGATAATAAAAATAAACTATCATGGAAGATAACGAAATTATGCTGTTGAAAAATAGCAAGATGTATGTTACCCGTGTGGGTAGTAGAATGAATGTTTTTTCTTATCTGGGCGTTGTCACAATGCTGTTTTTGGCAGTGGGAGCTGTTGCATTGCTCTTTGTGAGTAGCCAGTTGGATGTTGACACCCCGTTTTACATTGACAATATTTTAGGGATGGGAGGATTGGCTTTGCTGTTGATGGCTGCGGCTTTCATCCCCGTGATAGTTTATATGCGCCGTGCAGTGCGTATGGCCAATCAGTTAAAAGGTACCCAGGAGATTTATCCTACAGTTGATTTTTTGCGTGAGTCGCAGAAAATGTGGCGCTATGCTACCAATATCCTGGCCATCTTCTTGGTGCTGGGCGTTCTGGCTATGATTGTGGCAGCCATTTATCTGCTGCCTTATATCAAGAATATCTAATTCTGTCTTGCTGCTTAGGTTCTTATAATGAGATACGAAGTTGATTTCCTGGTCATCGGGTCGGGAATTGCGGGGCTGAGTTTTGCGCTCAAAGTGGCACCTTATGGCAAGGTGTGTGTCCTCTGCAAAGGGGAGGCCGCTGAGGGTTCGACACGATACGCCCAGGGAGGCATAGCCGCTGTGATGTATGACAGCGACAGTTTCGACAAGCATATACAGGATACGCTGGTGGCCGGCGACGGCATCTGCGACCGTGAGGTGGTGGAAATGACTATCCGCGAGGCACCGGATCGCATTCGCGAGCTGGTTCAATACGGGGTCAATTTCGACAAAAGCCGTGCTGGAGACCGTTTCGACCTGCACCGCGAGGGCGGACACTCGGAATTCCGCATCTTGCACCATAAAGATAACACAGGGGCGGAGATTGAACGCGGCCTGTTGGAGGCTGTCCACAACCATCCCAATATTGAGTTGAAAGAGCATCAATTTGCTATCGACATTATTACTCAGCACCATTTGGGACAGCGGGTTACGAAACACACTCCTGATATTGAGTGTTACGGAGTCTATGCCCTTGACTGCCGCACCAACCAGATTGATACCTATCTGGCCAAGGTCACACTGTTGGCCACCGGCGGCATGGGCAATGTGTACACAACCACCACGACCCCAATCGTCTCGACCGGCGACGGGGTGGCCATGGTGCACCGTGCGCGCGGAGTGCTGAGCGACTTGGAGTTCATGCAGTTCCACCCCACATCACTCTATAACCCCGCTGAGAAACCGGCATTTCTCATCACCGAGGCCATGCGCGGCGCGGGGGCTATACTGAAGGATTTCAGGGGCAATGAGTTTATGCAGAAGTATGACAAGCGCCTCTCGCTCGCCCCCCGTGACATAGTGGCGCGTGCCATCGACAACGAGATGAAAATAGCCGGTGTGGACCACCTGTATCTCGATGCCCGTGGCATTGACAAGAACGAACTCATCAACGGATTCCCCACAATCTATGCCAAGTGCTTGGAGCTGGGCATCAATATCACCAAGGATATGATTCCCATCCGCCCGGCGGCGCACTACCAGTGTGGCGGCATCAAGGTGAACAAGAACGGAGAGTCGTCTATCCATCACCTCTATGCCGCTGGTGAGTGTTCGTGTACGGGTCTGCATGGAGGCAACCGGTTGGCAAGCAATTCACTGCTCGAGGCAGTGGTATATGCCCACAACGCTGCTATGAGCGCTATAGAGCGGGTCAAAACACGCGAGATATGCCATGCTGTGCCCGACTGGAATGCCGAGGGAATGGTGCTCAATGAGGAGATGGTCCTCATCACCCAAACCAAACGGGAACTGCAGGAATTGATGTGGAACTATGTAGGCATCGTCCGCAGCGATTTGCGGCTGCAACGTGCTTTCGACCGCCTCAATTTGATTTTCCGCGAAACTGAAGACCTTTACAACCGTTCAGTGCTGACAGAGGAGCTGAGTGAGCTGCGCAACCTCATAGCCTGTGCCTACCTGATTATCAAGATGGCGCGAGCCCGGCGCGAGAATGTAGGGCTGCACTATTCCATCGACTTGCTCGGTGGTGACGAGAAAAAACGCGTTTGAAAGGCCTGAGCCGTTTTGTGCCTTTTTTTGCTATATACTGACTTATAATACTATATCCATCTGTGAAACAATACGATTTTGATGAAATAGTGCCACGCAAGGGCACCGACTGTGTGAAACATGACGGTTTGAAGCTCTTTTTTGGAAAAGAAGATTTGACCCCTATGTGGGTGGCTGATATGGATTTCCGTACCCCGGATTTTATAATGGAAGCGCTGCGCCAGCGTTGTGAGCATGAAGTTCTGGGCTATGCCCTTCCCCCCGAAAGCTATTGGGAGGCGGTCCGCAACTGGCTGCTGAGGCATTACAATATCGATAGTTCGCGCGAGGAGTTGCATTTCATTCCCGGCATAGTGTCAGGCATATCGTTTGTGCTGCAGGCCATGACGCAGCCGGGCGAGGGTGTGTTGGTGACTACCCCGGTCTACCCTCCGTTCCTCAACCTGCCCCAGGACGGACACAGGCAGTTGGTGTGCAGCCCGTTGAAAATTGTTGATGGGCGGTTCGCTATTGATTTCGAGGATTTGGAGTGGCGAGCCAGACAGTGCCGCTGGATGATTCTCAGCAATCCCCACAATCCCGGAGGCACCGTCTGGGGCGAGGAGGTGCTACGGCGGCTGGCCGACATCTGCTATCGGAATAACGTGAATGTCATAGCCGATGAGATTCATGCCGACATGACGCTGTCTGGTCACAGGCATATTAGTTTCAGCACGGTGAGCCAGCACGCCAAGGATATTTCCATCACCTTTATGGCACCCAGCAAGACATTCAATATGGCTGGTCTTGGCAGCTCGGTGTGCTATTGCCCCAATACCTCGCTAAGGAATCGTTTTTTTGGCTATCTCGACGGCTATGAGGTGGCGGGAGGTAACATCTTTGCCTACGTGGGAGCCGAGGCCGCCTTCACCCACGGTGAGGAATGGCTGAAGCAGATGCTCCGCTACCTTGAAGGCAATGTGGCATTCCTGCGCGACTACCTGTCTGCCAACTTGCCCCAGGTCAAGGCAGTGCTGCCAGAGGCCTCTTATCTGGCCTGGCTCGATTTCTCCGACATGGGTTTCCAGCATGACGAACTCAAAGACCGCTTCCTCAACCGGGCCCGTGTGGACATGAACGACGGCACCACCTTTGGCGGTAACAATTACCGTTGCCGTTTCAGGCTTAATTTGGGCTGTCCTCGGTCGGTTTTGGAGGATTGTCTGAACCGGATCTGCGACGCTCTGAAATAGTTTCGCTCATTCTGCTTTACTGGTTTAATGCCGGTAGCCTCTCTCGCAAGGGTGGGCAATCGGTGGTGTGTCCCTTTGCCAGACATTCCAACAACTGAATGACGTAAAGTATGCTGCAAATCAGATGCTTGAAAAAAATCTTGCATTGATGAGTGTTAAAAACTTGTGTACGTAAAATATTTTTTCTAATTTTGCGTGTTCAAAAGTAACCCCGACGGGGGTGGTGGAGGACAGGTATAGAATATTGAAACACATAAAAATACATTAATAAAACACATAAAAAACACAACTATGTCATTACTCATTTTATTACAAGCAGCTGCCCAGATGGCCTGGGGCTATTTCGGTGCAGCAGTCGGAGCAGGTTTGGCTACTATCGGTGCTGGTCTCGGCATCGGTAAAATCGGTCAGGGTGCAATGGAAGGTATGGCCCGTCAGCCTGAGGCTGGTGGCGACATCCGTTCCACCATGATTATTGCCGCCGCACTGGTTGAAGGTGTCGCCTTCTTCGCAGTGGTTGTCTGCTTGCTGGTTGTCCTCAAGTAGTGCCGACGCATCACAATCGGAAAGGGTGCCGGCGCGATTGGCACCGACATCCTTTCCTTTTCTTTCAAAAGCAAACTAAAATTGACATTAGATGAATAACCCGTTAATTAATCCTGGTTTAGGCACGTTTTTCTGGATGCTCGTTTCATTCGGAGTGTTGGTTTTTATTCTTGGAAAATGGGGCTGGCCGATGCTGCTCAAATCGCTGAAGAAGCGCGAGCAGGCTATAGCCGACTCCCTTAATGCCGCCGAGAAAGCCCGCGAGGAGATGCTCCAGCTCACTGCCCATAATGAGGATTTGCTGAAAGAAGCCAAGCTGGAGCGCGATGAGCTGCTCCGTAACGCACGCCTCACCAGCGAAAAAATCATCGAGGATGCACGCGCCAAAGCAACAGAGGAGGCTGACCGCATTGTCGAAAATGCCCGCGAGAGCATCAACTACGAGAAACTGAAAGCCATGCACGATCTCAAAAATCAGATTGCCAACCTCTCCATCGAGATTGCCGAGAAGTTGATGAAAGCAGAACTGTCCAACAAACAATCTGCTGACAGTCTGATTCAGCGCGAACTTGAGAATGTGCACCTCAATTAGTCCCCTATAGATAACCGACAGAAAACACTCACCGTGCAAGACTATAGAATCAATATCAATTACGCGAAGGCTCTCTACATGCTTGCAGTCGAGCTGGGCGAGCAAGACCGTGTGGCTCAGGACATGAGGCTGGTCAACGCAGTATGCTCCGAAAACCGCGTGTTCAGCACCGTCTTCCGCAACCCCGAAATCAAGGTGCCGAAGAAGGTGGCTATCATACACGACATTTTTGGTGCCCATGTGTGTAAAACCACCATGGCGTTTTTGGAGTTTGTGGTCCGCAAAAGCCGTTCGGTGAATCTGGGCGGCATCAGTGCCTCGTTTCTCGACCTCTATCGTGGTAGCCATAACATTGTCCTGTCCAAATTAACCACCGCCACTCCGATCGATGCCTCTATCGTCGAGATGGTTAACAAGGTGGTGGCTCAGCACACAGGCAAAGAGGTTGAGCTGGTAGAAAAAGTTGACCCCAAAATCATTGGCGGCTTTGCAATCGAGTACGATAACAACATCTATGACGCTCGTCTCAGCACCAAGTTGGTCAAGCTCCGTCAACAGTTCGGCAAGAACGTCTACGAGAGCAAATTGTAATACGAAATAACTAATACATAAGGATATATGTCAGAAATTAAACCTGCCGAAGTATCGGCGATTCTGAAGAAACAACTGGCCGATGTCAATCTGGATGTGGCGTTGGAAGAGGTGGGCACAGTCCTCACCGTAGGCGACGGCATTGCCCGTGTCTACGGCCTCAACAATGCGCAGGCTGGCGAGCTGGTCGAGTTCTCCTCCGGCGAGCAAGGCATCGTTCAGAATCTTGAAGAGGACAATGTCGGCGTTGTGATGCTGGCTGAAGCCAGTACCATCAACGAGGGCGACACTGTGAAGCGCACCAAGCGCATCGCCTCCATCCGTGTTGGCGAAGGGCTTGTGGGTCGCGTCATCAACACCATCGGCGAGCCTATCGATGGCAAGGGTGTCATCGGAGGCGAGCTTTTCGAAATGCCCATTGAGCGCAAAGCCCCCGGCGTCATCTTCCGCCAGCCCGTCGAGCAGCCCCTGCAAACCGGCATCAAGGCTATCGACTCCATGATTCCCATCGGACGAGGGCAGCGCGAGCTTATCATCGGCGACCGTCAGACAGGTAAAACCGCCATCGCTATCGACACCATCATCAACCAGAAGAACTTCTACGATGCAGGCGACCCCGTCTACTGCATCTATGTGGCTTGTGGTCAGAAAGGATCGACAGTCGCCAACATGGTCAAAAACCTTGAGGAGAAAGGCGCCATGGCCTACACCATTGTTGTGGCCGCCACCGCCTCCGACCCTGCTGCCATGCAGTTCTATGCCCCCTTTGCCGGGGCCGCCATCGGCGAATATTTCCGCGACACAGGGCGCAACGCCCTTGTCATTTATGACGACCTCAGCAAACAGGCCGTGGCCTACCGCGAAGTCTCCTTGCTGCTCCGTCGCCCACCGGGACGTGAAGCCTATCCAGGCGATGTCTTCTACCTCCACAGCCGCCTTCTTGAGCGTGCCGCCCGCATCATCCAGAGCGATGAAATCGCCCGCCAGATGAACGACCTTCCCGCATGTCTCAAGGACAAAGTGAAAGGTGGCGGCTCTCTCACCGCCCTCCCCATCATTGAGACTCAGGCGGGCGACGTCTCGGCATACATCCCCACCAACGTTATATCCATCACCGACGGCCAGATATTCCTCGAGACCAACCTCTTCAACTCAGGCATCCGTCCGGCCATCAATGTGGGTATCTCCGTTTCGCGTGTGGGTGGCAAAGCCCAGATTAAGTCGATGAAGAAAATTGCCGGTACACTCAAACTCGACCAGGCCCAGTATCGTGAGCTGGAAGCTTTCTCCAAGTTTGGCTCCGACCTCGATGCCGCCACCAAGGCAGTGCTCGACAAAGGTGCCCGCAACGTCGAAATCCTCAAACAGCCCCAGTACAGCCCTATGCCTGTTGAGGACCAGGTGGCCATTATCTACTGCGGCACCAACGGCTTGCTGCAGAAAGTGCCTACCGACAAGGTGCGCAACTTCGAGAGCGAGTACCTCTTCTTCCTCCATCAGAACCATGCCGACATTCTTGATAATCTCCGCAAGGGTAAACTGGTCGACCAAGACCTCGCAACCCTCAAGAGCGTAGCACTCGACATGGCTGAGAAATACGCAAAATAAACAAGTATGGCAAACTTAAAAGAAGTCCGAACCCGCATTGCCTCGGTAAGCTCCACGCAGCAGATCACCTCCGCCATGAAGATGGTCTCTGCGGCCAAGTTCCGCCGTGCGCAAAATGCCATTGTCGGCATGCGCCCCTATGCCAATCAGTTGGGCGAGATTGCCGCAGGCATTGATACGGGCGATGGCATCCAGACCCCCTACCACGAGGTGCGCCGGCTCGACAATGTGCTCCTCGTAGTGGTCACCTCGAACAAAGGGCTTTGCGGAGCCTTCAACAGCAACGTCATCAAGCAGGCCCAGGCGAGGATTGATCACTACAAATCCCTGTCCACCCCCGATCAGCCCGCACACCTTGCCATGATTACCATCGGCAAACGGTGCAGCGAGTTCTTTGGCAAGCGATTCGATAACGTGGTGGGTTCCTACGACGAACTCCTCGACAATGCTACTTTCGATTCCGTGGCATCCCTTGCCGACGAGGTCATGCAGCAGTTCTGCGATAAAAAATACGACCGTGTAGAGCTGATTTATAATCAGTTCAAGAATTCCTTGGTGCAGATTCTCAGCACCGAGCAGTTCCTCCCCATCGCCCCGGAAAAAACCTCCGCCGGAACATCTTCGGGCATGGCCAACGATTATATCTTCGAGCCCTCCAAGGAAGAAATCCTCCGCGAGATGATCCCGCTCACCCTCCGCTCCCACTTCTACCGTGTCGTCCTCGACTCGCTGGCCTCCGAACACGGCGCCCGCATGAACGCCATGCAGAAAGCCACCGATAACGCCACCGAGTTGCTCAAAGAACTGCGCCTCAGCTACAACAAAGCTCGCCAGGCAGCCATCACCAATGAGATTATCGAGATTGTCAGTGGCTCCGAGGCATTGAAAGGCTGAACCCTATGTACCCTCAGTACATCACCCTACAGCGCATGGGACCCCACGTTCCTATGCGCTCTTTTATTTGCAACAAACATTAATGTCCTTCTATATGGAAAAGAAACAAAATTACACTATCCCGATTATCGTGATGTTCTTGCTGTTCTTTATGATAGCATTCGTCACCAATTTCGCCGGTTCCATGGGAGTCATTGTCAAGAACCAATTTGGCACCAGCAATGCCGTAGCCCAGCTGGGCACCCTGGCCAACTTCATCGCCTATGCCTGCATGGGCATCCCTGCCGGCATCATCCTCCGCCGCAAGGGCTATAAGTTCACCTCCCTCCTGGCCGTCACCGTCGGCTTCGTTGGAGTGGGCATCCAGTTCCTCTCTGGCTATGCCGAGAGTTTCGCCGTCTATGTGGCGGGAGCCCTGGTGGCAGGATTCTCCATGTGCCTGCTCAACATCGTTGTCAACCCCATGCTCAACACCCTCGGTGGTGGTGGCAACCGGGGCAACCAGCTCATCCAGTGGGGCGGAACCATCAACTCCACCGGCGGCACCATTGCCCCCATCCTGCTGGGTTACCTGATTGGCGGTGCAGCCAGCCAGGCTTCCGTCAGCGATGCGGCGCCTGCCATGATTATTGCCATGGCCATCTTTGCCGTCGCCTTTGTGGTTATAGTCCTCACCAAAATCCCCGAGCCCCATCTGGAAACCAAAGAGATGCGTGCCGCCAAGCAGAAAGACACCCATTCTCCCCTCAGTTTTCGTCATTTCGTGCTGGGCGCCATCGCCATCTTCTTCTACGTAGGTGTCGAAGTAGGCATTCCCAACACCGCCAACCTCTACATGACCACCGGTGCCGAAGGTGGCGGACTGGGTTTGGGTGCCGACCTCGCGGGCTGGTTCATTGGAGCATACTGGTTCCTCATGCTCTGCGGGCGCTTCATTGGTGGTCTGCTGGGCAGCAAAGTATCCTCCAAAGCCATGCTGGCCACCGCTGCCACCATCGCCATCCTCTTCCTCCTGTGTCTCATCTTCATCCCCGCCACCGCAACCATCCAGCTCCGTGGTGCCGAAGTGCCTCTCAAAATTGTCTTTGCCACCCTTTGCGGCCTCTGTACCTCCGTCATGTGGGGTGCCATCTTTAACCTCTCGGCCGAAGGACTGGGCAAATACACCCCCATGGCCAGTGGCATTTTCATGGCCCTGGTGTGTGGCGGAGGCATCCTGCCCTTCATCCAGAACAGCGTTGCCGACAGCTTAGGCTACGTCAGCAGCTACTGGATAGTTGTCGCCGGCTTTGCCTACATCCTCTTCTATGCCCTCTGGGGCAGTAAGAATGTCAATAAAGACATCCCCACCGAATAAAACAGCCCAACAGCCCTCCCCTCGGTGCGTTCCCGACGCGCCATAGGGGAGGGCTTATTGCATCAGTCCCGTAGCGGAAACAAGCCTACACAAGAGGCCCGTAAACCATTGCCCCCTCCACCCAGACTTCCGTGTGCTGGCTGGAGGGGGCTTGCATTGCCGTTAGTCAAAAGGGGCGGGCTATAGCCGCTGACCCGAATCGGTCTTTTTGTACAACGTAGGTGATTTCTGTTCCTTCAGAGCCTTGCGCTCATTGAGGTTGCTGATGTGGAAATCCTCGCGTTTCTGCCATTCCTCCTCGCTTATTTCCAAGGCTTTCTCTATTACCTCACGGCTCGACATGTGGGGGTAATGCTTTCGGTAGTGCAGTTCATGCCGCTTTACCGATATGGGGTACTTGGCCAGCAGTGCCTGATATTCCGGGCTGTTTTCATATCCCCGTTTCTGCCTTTTCTTCCGCTGCTGTTTGAACATCTTGCGCCACAGCCCTGTATAGTCCCATCTCACCCACAGCCCGATGATGGTGCCGACCCCCCATACAATGCCCGCCACGGCAATGATAATCTTGATAATCAGCCTCTGATACATGTTCTGCACAATCCACAGGGGCAGCACACCCAATATTCCAATTAAGATGAACAGCAGCGTAATCCCTGCCACCTTTATACTTATGTTTTCGAGACTATTCTTTGCCATGATGAGATTGATAATTTGAACTTTTCGAGTTTTATCAATGAACGCCAATCCCGCCCTTTTATTGTTTCGCCCCCTCTTTTTCTCAATATTAACGGTGTGCCGCGCCCTCCCTCCGCTGCTTCATGGGTGCTGACGGCTGTGGGTGGCGGAGCGTTGATGCTTTTTTCATTGGCAGGGAAGGCCTAATTCTTTGTAATTCAAAAAAAAATCGTATCTTTGCTTCTCACATTGCGGTGTTCGTATTCCTGCCAATACGATAGAACCCAGTGCGTTAACCTAAGTTTCACCCGGTCGGCAGGGGCCACAAACACACACAAAACCGCACACATGGATTATAAAAATGTGCAGCCGATAGCAGATTTTGACTGGAGTGCTATCGATAAAAAAGAAGAAGTCAACAGCGAGCAGGCCAAACAAATGGCCGAACAGTACGAGCAAACCTTCAAATCCTTCACCGAACAGGAAGTCATCGAAGGCACCATCGTCAGCATCAGCGACCGCGAAGCCGTCGTCAACATCGGATTCAAGAGCGACGGCGTCATCCCCGCTTCCGAACTCCGCTACAACCCCGACTTCAAAGTCGGCGACAAAATCGAAGTCTACGTCGAAAGCCAGGAAGACTCCAACGGCCAGCTCCTCCTCTCCCACAAGAAAGCCCGCATCCTCAAGAGCTGGGAGCGCGTCAACCAAGCCTACGAGAACCAGGAAATCATCACCGGCTATGTCAAGAGCCGTACCAAAGGCGGTCTCATTGTCACCGTTTTCGACAATATCGAAGCCTTCCTTCCCGGTTCGCAAATCGATGTCAAGCCCATCCGCGACTACGATGTCTTTGTCGACAAGAGCATGGAGTTCAAAGTCGTCAAAATCAACCACGAATACAAGAATGTGGTAGTTTCCCACAAAGCCCTCATCGAGGACGAAATCGAAGCCCAGAAGGCCGAAATCATCAGCCATCTCGAGAAGGGTCAGGTACTCGAAGGAACCGTCAAGAACATCACCCCCTACGGTGTCTTCATCGACCTCGGTGGTGTCGACGGTCTCATCCACATCACCGATCTCAGCTGGGGTCGTGTGTCCGATCCTAAGGACATCGTCGAACTCGACCAGAAAATCAACGTCGTCATCCTCGACTTCGACGAGGCCAAGCACCGCATCGCCCTCGGTCTCAAACAGCTCACTCCTCACCCCTGGGATGCTCTCGATCCCAACCTCAAAGAGGGTGACCACGTCCACGGCAAGGTGGTCGTTATCGCCGACTACGGCGCTTTTGTCGAGGTTGTTCCCGGTGTCGAAGGCCTCATCCACGTCAGCGAGATGAGCTGGAGCCAGCACCTCCGCAGCGCCCAGGACTTCCTCAAAGTTGGTCAGGAAGTCGAAGCCGTCGTCCTCACTCTCGACCGTGAGCAGCGCAAGATGAGCCTCGGTCTCAAGCAACTCATGCCCGACCCCTGGCTCACCATCACCGAGAAATACCCCGTCGGCAGCAAGCACACCGCCATCGTCCGCAACTTCACCAACTTCGGCATCTTTGTCGAGCTTGAAGAAGGCGTCGACGGCCTCATCCACATCAGC
>Ga0247611_10006186_pt1 | contig 15477 bp, 18 predicted proteins | sample 177DNAGHGhighgp2_FD_192422 | JGI IMG/M metagenome (GOLD analysis project Ga0247611, IMG submission 192422) | Sheep rumen microbial communities from Palmerston North, Manawatu-Wanganui, New Zealand - 1770 DNA GHGhigh gp2 | ecosystem: Host-associated > Mammals > Digestive system > Stomach > Rumen...
CCCAAAACTCAAAGATATTACCAGAATCACTCCAGAACTGACCTAACTCATCTGGCTCAAATATAACATTACTATTATCAGTATATATATTATCAGAAACACAATCTGGAGCATACATACTAAATTCTAAAGCACCATTTATAAAATATATTTGTCTATATCCACCATTATCATTATATTGTTCACAAATAATATCTAATTTTTCTGAAAAATTATTCATACACCACTGCCAAACAGTATTATCATTACCGGTAACCTCATTGGTGAAACAGGTTTATCCAATTCATTCATAAAAGATAAGGTTTCAAAATGAAATTGATATTTCTTACCGTTTTTCTTATTGATAAGAATAAAGAGAGGTCCTTTAGCATTATATTCTTCGAACCAAGAATCATTATCTTTAGAAGCTGTACACCACTTTGTATTTGCTCCATAATAGCAATCAGCCTTATGAGTTTTAGGATGAATAATTAACCAATTAGGCGTTTCTAATACCTTTTCTGCTTCATCAGATTTTAATTGTTTAACTTGTTGTTTTTTAGATACATCTTTTTGACCTTCATAATCCTGAATAGCTTGTGCCAAATCTGGTAAAGTCTTATAAGACATAATATCCTTATTCTGAATCTTTTTAAGATTATCCTTGAAAGTTGTTAAATATTGTGGAACTTTATAAAAATCTTCATCTTTTAATTGACCTTTATTATAAAGTCCTAAAATCCATTTACCAAATTTACCTAAATTATCACCACCTTGATAAGTTGGGTCTAATTCAATAAGAGTTTGGATTTTCTCCTCTGGAACTTTCGGAAAATACTTTTTAACAGCTGCAATATCTTCTGTTAAGATATTTGATTCAAGAAGAACACTTAACATATAATTATTAACACTTTCTTCTATATCGTCATCATCTTTTATTTCTTCTTCCCAATAAACTTTTTTATCAACCAATTTTATGGTAGAAAGGTCAATAACAATATAATATGTAGAACCACCTTGTCCTTCATAAACAAGCCCATCTACGCCCATTTCTACCCATTTTTCATAGTCAATATTACTATCCTGACCTTCACTATCATATTCATCATCTGTTAAATAATAAGGATTATTAAATGTTCCTTTAAAAGTAAATACAGTAGGAATTTCACCTTCATATAATCCATCATCATATACTTCTCTACGGGCAAACAGATGAGCCAAATCATAATCATCAGTTAAATAAAAAGCTCTTCCCTCATCTGGTGTCATATCAGGCTCAACACCACCGTGATAAGCAGTAAATGAAATTGGTTTATTAGCCAATCCTTCACAAAGACTTTCTGTTAATGGTTTATATTGCTTTGATTCATACATATCTACATCATCTTCATCATAATCATCTGAATTTAATCTTTCATACCAGAAAGTACCGTTTGTATCTATTCCTTCTTTATATTGTTCAGGAGTATAATATTTTTCAGAACGACAATCATAATACCTTACCACATAATCAACAATATTATTCATACTCCATATAATATATCCATTATCTATATACATTAAATCTTCTGAATCTTCTAATGATTTTATTGAATCATATCCTTGTTTTTTTATTTCATCAATAATATCTTTCCAATTAAGATATATATCATCTTTTATACTATTAAAACCACATTTATCTATTATTGATAATTGTCTTTTTAATTCTTCTCCTTTATAATATTGTGGTAATATTTCCTTTTTCATTTTATTAAAGAAGTTAGGTAATACTGTATGTAATACTTTATTATCGGTTAAATCACACATATTATTCAATTGTAATTTTGCTTTTACAACCCAAGAACCATATGTCGTTGAAATACAACTATAACAAGAAAACCATTGTGGAGTACCCTCTTCAAAATAATATTCTCCATTATATTTTTTAAAGAACTCGGCATACTCATACCATTTTAATTTATCAGAATTAGGTGGTAATTCAAGACCTCTATAAGCAACAACTATTTCTTTATTTCCTACTCCTTCACAAAGACTTTCCATAGCATCTTCTCTATTATTTTTCAAAGTTTTAATGATTTTACTACCATTAATCATTTTTCTATTAAAAACATAATAGCAATCTACACCACTATCATCAAACATTACACCATCATATCCACAATCAGCAAGTTTATTACATACTTGATTATCCATTACTGTATCACCACCCAAATCGCAAATATATTCAGCCATATCTTGCCAATCTTCATCATCTTCAAAAACACTCATACATTCATATTCATTGGCAATATTAGCATTATCATCTAATTCAACTTCTGCTACTGCACCATTTTTAAACATATCAGCATAATTTTTAGCATAATCAAAATCATCAGTCAACCAGATACCTTTTTGTTCTGATTTTACACCAAGATTAGGATAATTATTATTGAAACCACGATATAACTTCATAGGATTAGGATATAATTAAAAACTCATATATCCATATTTATCATTTTTAATAGCAGATGGTCAATTCATAACCGTTTGGATATATCTTCTTAAACAAATCATCATCAAGTTCTTCGGCTAATTTTAATGATGAAGATGCTTCACCATCATCTGCTAATGCTTCCCAGATAGAAATACTATTATCAGGATTAAATACACCAACTACATTACGACCATCTTTTGACCAATCAAAATCAAGCATATCAAAAACTTGTTGGTGCATAAAACCACTTTCAACAGTAAATACATAAAGTTTATTCTTATCTATTGAATGTAAAAATCTAAATCCACCAGCTTCTTCTAATTTATTTCTAATCCAATCAATAGATGGATTTACCCAAACTGTTAATTTTCTATATTCTTCTTGAAAATCATCATATACTTCATCATTAAACATTATAGATTCATTTAACTGCTTACCCTTAATTAACTTACTTTCATTACTAATTTTAGTTAAAGAAGCACTACCGCCATCTATAAAAGCAGATGCTAAATCTCCTCTTTGATGATATACATCTAAACATCTGTTAATCAATACTAAAACCTGACCAGCGTTCATACTATCATTATATTCATTAAGTATATTATATAATGGTTTTAAACCATAATCAGACCAAGCATCAGAACCATCAGGCAATTTACACCAATCATAAAAACCTTGTTCTTCTAAAAATGATGAAAAATCATTCCAGTTTTCTGGTAAATCCTCTGTTTCTTCATAGGCATCTTTTACTTCATCATATGGGAACCACTCTGTATGACCTGCTAATTGAGTTATAGAATCAATTAAACAAGTATTTTTGAATATTATTTTTAACCAATTATAAATCTTATCTTCTGGATAACGAACAATCTCACCATATTTCATAAATTCGTTTAAGGCTTGTTTATATTCGGTAGGCTTAATTAAAGGATACCAAATATTATTTTCACCAGATTTATACATCATCAAAACATCATAAGGTCTTGTTTCTTCTTGAATATCAAGAAAATCATCTACATCTGACCAAGATTCAGTAAGATTTTTAGGCTGTTCTCCTGCCTTGTTAAAAGACTCATTTGCTACTTTTTTATCTTCATCACAAACTCTTATTGATTCATTCAAGCTCAAAGATAAATCTTCGGCATTTGCTATATAACTTCTTAACTTATCCAAATAACCCCTATTACGCAAAGCCTTAAATAATAAGTTTTCAAAAGCAAATTCACCATTATTAGCAAGACCTGTTTTACGCATTTCGTATATATGATTTAATAATTCATTAGCTTCTTCAATATTACCATCTGTCATACAAACATTTTCAACTTGTGTAATAAGGTCTTGTAATTCTTCTGTTCCTACAACATCTTCAACCTCAAAATCAATCTTCTGTGGAAATCTTAACCATTTACCCTGTAATAATGAATATTTACCACCAGCCAATGATGGAGCAGTTGAATCTTCTACATATAATTCTACATCATAACCATAAATTTTAATATTATGTTTATCATTATAAATTTTCTTTTTGGCTTGAAAATACTCTTGTGATAATATCGGACAGTTAGTAGGAAGTTTAGCATAATCACAAATAATATGTAAATCTATATCAGATTGTTCAGTATAATTATAATTAGCCATTGAGCCTGTAATTATAATATCTTCTACAACAAATCCTTCTGTATCAAGATATGCCACAAAATTTGAAGCAATTTCCATCAATTTCATAGCAACTTTGTCTTTTAATTTATTACCTTCCCAAATAGCTGGATTTAACTCATCATGAAACTTCATTTTCTCTTCATTAAGAGTTTTATTCAAAATTGATATAGATGACATTTTATATGAATACTAATTTATATATCCATATTTATCATTTTATTATTTATTGATGAATTTTTATAAGGTTTGCACCAATATTTAATATATATGTATTTATTAAATATTGGTGCAAAGTGTAAAACAATGAGCATTCGATTAGGTGAAAATATTATTTCCGGTAGTGGTGGAAGTAATAATGATGATATATCAATAACCAAAAATACATCAAATAAAATACAAACCATTGGTGTTATTAACCAAAATGATACAACAAACGCTGTCAAATGTTGGATGGGAACTTTAGCAGAATATAATATTCTTGTTCAAAATGATGAAATCAATGATAATACCCTTTATAATATTACAGATGATATAAATCCAGAACATCAAGATATACAACTTAATAATCCGTTTTCATTATTGGATTATAAATTTAGCGAGTATGAGTTAAATAACGCTTCTTGGTTACTCTCAAATGGACAATTTAATTCTGGCGTTACTTATCAATCAGTTTATGACCTGTTGTTACAAGAGCTAAATGGAACTTCTAATAAATTACCATATAGGTCTTATGTTAATACTATTGGTAATGTTGTAGATACTGATGGTGTTTTGAGTGGATTTGCTGGAGGTGTGTATGCAACAATAGATGAAGTGCCATATTCAACAGCAGATTCTATTGAAATTTTATTAAAAACAACAACTGGGACATTAGATACTTCTAATTATAAATGCTTTTACTCTCCTGTTATTAGTAATATGAGAGGTGTTAATTTACAAGTAACCCCAGCTAATAAAATAATGCTATATGTAAGTAGTAATGCTGGTAGTAGTTGGGATATAGTTGATGGAAGGGTTGGTATTACTACTTTACAATCAGATACTCAATATTACTTTAAGTATGTATATACTGGAGCTAATCATATTTTATATATGTCAACAACAGGAGCTTTTGCAGGTGAGGAAACTACAGAGGTAAATGTTACAAATTCTGGTAAACCGTCAAATTCTGCTGTATCATTAGGATTGCAAGCATGGGCAACAACTCAAAGTTCTTATTACTGGAGAGGCACTATCGACCTTAACGAATCCTATATCAACATTAATGGTGAACGCTGGTGGACTGGTCGTAGAAAGATTGTTACAAGTTCTGATAATTATGCCAATACCGATTTTGTAATCAATACAGCTGATACCACTTTCAGATTACCTATTAAGGTTCTGTTAGCAGGAAGTAAGAGAGTAGCTGGTAATGGTATGACTTTAGGCTTGACAGATGGTACGGATTTGTCTGTAATGTCACACAGTTCAAGTGGTCAATGGACTACATATCCTGACCTTTATGGCGCAAATGTTGGCACTACACACACTGGAAGTACTTCAACTTCACAAAAAGCTTATGGAGTAACAACAGACGAAACTAAATCTGGTATCGAAACCTCATCAACTGGTCTATACCTTTACTTCTATGTCGGTGAAACTGTTCAAGATGCCAACATCATCGCGGCAGCTAGTGTGTTGACAAGAATTGCTGAATTAAGTGATAGTTATATATCTGGTCTTGGTATGCCAAGTGATAGGTATGAGGATTTGACACTTCTTGTTTCTGGGCAATCATATACTGCACCAGCAAACGGGTATTTTGTAATAGGTGGGACAACAAATACAGAAAATAACCAACACGCCTATTGGTTTTCCAAATATGGGATAAGATGGACTGAAGTCACAACTAACCTTGCAAACAATGAAATATATTGCTTTTGCCCTTGTACAAAAGGAGAAAGCGTAATAGTAGATTATGGTAGAATAGCATCCCACTCGTATTTTAGGTTCTATTATGCACAAGGAGAAGAAAATGTATAAAGTAATAAAAGAAGAAAAGATTATTGGTATAGCAGAAGATTATCCTAAACTTCTTGATAGATATGAGGTAATAGAAGACAACGAACATGAAGTAGCTGATTTTGTAATGGCAGAAAATGAGTTTGTTCTTAAAACCGATGACAAGGCTATTGCCAAGCAAAAGAATGAAGTTCGTAGAGTGCGTAATTCTTATCTCGAAACCTATGTTGACCCTAAACAGCTTGTAATGGTATGGAATAGTCTGACAGCAGAAGAACAAGAACTTTACAAAGACTATCGACAATACTTGCTAGATTATCCACAGACTGAGGGGTGGTGGGAGCAGAATCCTGATGATTGGGAAAATTGGTTAGTCGCTCATAAACCTGTTTCAGAAAAATAAAAACAAAGAGAGTCAAAACTGACTCTCTTTTTTAAGGTTATCATATAGATAACCAAAAGGGTTAAGTTTATCAACGGCACGGAGTTAAACGATTATAGCCACTTGTTGATTACTATGAAAGGTAGTAGCCTTAACCCTTAATTATTTATATTTTAACACTTTTTTAACTTTATGTCAATATCCTTTTACCGTTTTTACTAAATTTTTACCATCAGCTTTATTAACATATGCAATTTTGAAACCTTGAACTGTTTTCTTTGCCCAACCAATAAAATTATCAACGTCTTTAGTAGATTTTAAGCTATGGCAATATGCTTGAATACCACCTTCGAAATAAAACTGTACCATATACTGAGCCTTTTCTGGTTTAATAGGGCTTAATCCTTGACATATTTGATTGATATAACTTTTCTTACTTAATCCAAACATTTTAATAACTCCTTAATATTCACCATTCCACAACAATACTTTATCTTCTGCATAATAGAAGAAAGTCCAATCTCCTTCAGGACAATCAGTATATGTATAATCTTTAGTTAAAACTACTTCGTCATTATCATCTTTGATAATCAATTGAGCGGTTTCATCAGCGTTTACAACCAATTTAACAGTAAACATATAAGTTTGAGGACTTTTTTTACGAATTTTCGGAATATATGAATAAAAATCACCAATAAACCAATAAGCATCGGCATTATCGGCAAAAGCTTTAGCACCATCTGTTAATAAAATCTTAAAACTTGGAATAATAGCATAACCATGATATGCTTCTGTTCCATAGTAATTAGCCATTAAACTTTTTAATTCATTAGAATTTAACATTTATTTCCCTTTCAAATAAGTTTTTTATCGTTTAACTACTATTACTATAACATAGATATTTTTAGTTGTCAAGCATAAAATTAAGATTTTTTATAAGAATCCCACTCTTTATCATCAATTCCTTGTAATATAAGGATTTCTTCTATATCTTCATCTGATAATTTATTAAGATAAATCTCAACTTCATCTTCCGAACAATCAAAATGTTTTCTAATTAAATCAGAAAGTTTATTATTTATTTTAATTGCATTTGATTTTATCCAATTATGTCCAGCTGGTTTACCCATACCACACATAGCTAGTAATTTCATTTGAAGTTCTTTGTGATTAGCCAATTCCCAAAAGTGCATATTAACATAATTATTAACAGTGTAAACATAGTATCTTGTTAAATCACCATTCCAACAAGAACTCATCCATCTCATTATAATCAACGGAGAAATTGATTTTTTATCTTCTTCAGATAATTTTTCATATCGTTTATAATCTCTTGAATCTAACGATTTCAAGAAATCTATTATATTCAATGAATATGATTTTTTATTTGTTTTAGCCTTTACAACCATCATACACCACAAAATTTAATTTATAAAAAAGCTTTAAATTTATCTTTTTACATATTCTTTACCTATATTCTTTTCAATCCAAGCATCATACATTTGGTCTTTTCTTAAAAGAATATCACAAACCAAATGGAGTTTTTGTTTCAATTCTTCAACTTGGTTTTCGGCTGGAATTCTAAACACAGCGTCCTGATAACATACACCATTAGGTAAATATTCTTCTTCGGCTACGCCATTATCAATATTTGAGAATATATTATTCATTAAACAACTCCCTCATCAATATATCAATAAACGGGTATAAATCGTTTATTGTTCCGTTATTATCCAAAATAGCATCAGGGCGGTCATATCCAATCCAATCCCATTCTGATTGATGAACATTTTTAAGTTCTGGAACAAGTTCTAATATTCTTTCAGGGCTACAACCAGATTTATTAAGTTTTGATACAGTATCAAACCAATCTGGTAATTCACCCCGTTGTATTCTTACTATTTTAGCACCAATATTTCTAAACATATCAATTTCGTTCTTAAAACGACAATCAGTTATAATAATATTTTTTTCTGATTTTTCAATTTTAAGTCGTAAAGAATCAACCCAAATATTTTTATGTAGATGATTTCTTAATACTTCTGTACCAAATTTTTGAAGCATAATACGAGGGGTTATCTCATATCCAAAACAATTAGACCAATATTCATCTTTGGTTTCTCTGATAACTCTATCTTCTGGAGTTTCACCAGCAAGCATTTTTCTATCCCAACTAAAAATAGCTGATACTGCGTCTTTTAATGTTCCGGCAAAACTATCTTTTTCCCAATTCTGATAATTTCTTACGATATAATCACCAGTTGTATCCTTACCAGAACCTTTTAATGCCGTTAAAACTAAGATTTTCTTTTTCATTCTTCTATCCTCGTAACTGCTAAAATCAAAACCTCATCAACTTCCGGAAAATATCCTTCATTTGTATATTCTTCAATGGTAAACATTTCTTCCAACTGTTGCTCAAGGAGTTTACTTACTTTTTGAATAAATTCTTCGGTAATACTATAATTTTCTGTTAAAGTTATAAACCCTTGTGTTATCTCATCTTTTATAACTTCAATAGTATGTTCACCATTGGTCATAGATAAACTAAATTTATAAGCTATTAAATATTTCAACTTAGCCCCCATCTATCATTAGCATTATCCAAGTATCTTATTCTAAAATTACTTATTTGATATTCTCTAAAAGTATTTTCTACTTCTATTGGGAAACCATCAAATTTAATATCAAATACTTTATATGGTTTACCAAAAATTGTTGTTTTAAGGGTTTCAGTAATTTTAAAACAACTTGGAAACTTATCAATTTTTTCTTTAACCTTTTGATAATTATCGTCATTTTCAGATATACAAAATTCTCGTCTACTATAAAAACAGCAGCTATCCCAAGCAACATAATCAAAAGCTGTATAATATGAACATTTACGACCATTAAACCAAAACAATGGTTCGGAATTAGATGGTATATGTATATCTGCTATCTTTTCTATTCTATATACTCTGGTTTCATTAGTACATATCTTTGCTAACCATGATTGAGCTACTACTTTATTCGGGTTATAAAGAATAGCATAATTCATAATACCTTCATCATTTCCAAGTTCAAAAACCCACATTATGCCGCCTTAATTTTTTGTTCTAACCAATCTTCAAACTTAACAAAATTACTATAATTCATATCAATAATATAGTCAAAATTATTTGAAGAAATCTGCCAGAAACCATTAACAAAGGTTATAATCCCACACCAGAATTGGATTTCATTATTTTTATTATAATTATCACACCATTCCTGTAATGCTTTAATCTTGGCTCCAGTAAGACCAGAATCATCAAGTGTCATACCTGCTTTAGTATCAACAATCAAATAAACATCTTTATCTAATCGTTTATCCTTAATCTTAATAATCCAGTCAGGATAAAAACCTTGTGGTAAGCCTTTTTTATCAACACAAGAAACAGAGAAATTGGCTTGACCTAAATCACCATTCTTAGTCCACCACTCAACAAATGATGAATTTTCAAGATAATTCATAAATTGCTTTTCTGTTTCAGGATTTAGCTTTTTACCATATGTATAAGCACATTTTTTAGCTTTAAAATATTCAGATGCTTTAATATTACCATTTTCAGGAGTAATAGCCGGTATAAAAGCATATTTTTGAACAAGTTTTCTTGTTTCAATTTTTTCTTTATGCTTTTTACAATATTCAATAATAAAATCAGCTACAATTTTTCCAGTTATCGAAAAGTTAATATTTTTCATATCATTAACAATAGCAATACTCATATCAACATTATCAAAATCAGGTCTATATTTAATTAAACTCATTGCATAATCACAAATCATATTTCTTGATTCACGACTAATTTTTAATTCCTCTGATAAGATAGTATTAGAAATAAACTTGTTAATCAATCCTCTGGCTTCACACTCTAATTCTTCAGGATTGACATCAATAGCATACCCTATATTAAAATCATAATTATTGTAAGCTTTAATAAATGAGTCAATAAGAATTGGTTGTTTTTCTTTAATATTTGATATATTTGAAAACTTACGAGAATATTTTTTGGCAATTTTGACAAAAAGTTCTCTATTTTCATTATTATCTTCAATATCTCTATATTTAACAGATTCTAATCCAGAGCAACTAACAGTAATTTGTTTTACACCATTTCTAAAATCATTGGAAATAAGTGTCGTAGATGGCTTTATAAAACTAGGTATTAAACTTTTTTTAATTACATCAGGGGTATCATAAAGATAAAGATATTTATATCCATATTGTTCATCATCAGATATAACTTCATTTTTGAATACCTTTTTAGTTAATTCAAATAAAGTATTTGGAGAACACGTATTCTCAAGCATAGTAATTACTTGAAACTTTTCCATATTTTCCGTCTCTAAAAATCTATTACCATAAGCAATAATAACATCAGCATCATTATTATCTAATCTATTATTAGTAATATCATATTCATCCGAAATATAAGTATCATTATCATTTCCATAATCATATAAATATTCTTTTGCTTTAACTGCTTCTGCTTGATTTTTTACAACTATTAAATATTTAATTCCTAATGATTGATTTCTTATCAACTTTCCATTAGTAGTAAGTATCTGATTTAATTCAATAAATTTTTTATAACCACAATAAATAAGTCTTTTTGGTAATTCATCATAATCAAATTCTTTAAGCTCTTCACTTGGATTAACCATGAAACCCTTGACAAACTTCTGAGTATCATCTTTATTAGCATCAATAAATATGTATCCCACTTCTTTCGTAGTAATTGTCATTAACTCATGTTCTGTTAATCTTGGTGTATAAACAAGACTTAATATCTTAGTAGGCGCAATCAATTTATTGATTTTGTTCAATGTCATTGATTTTAATGACAGACTACAATCGTTAATCAAAAGAATATGGCAATCACTATCTAATTTTTTAATCTTTTTATCAAGATTATCTTCTGTTGCACTAATAATCGTTATAGTGTTCGGTTCAATATTTTTATAAACCGTTGAAATTTTATATTTTTTTACTTCTTTGAAATAATTTTTAATATATGAAATAGACTCACCTGAATCTACATTATTAACTAAATAAACAATCGCACATTTTTGAGTTATTTCTTTTAAAAATTCTTTAACAACATATAAATGCCCGATTTGTGGTGAAACATCTAAATATACAGTTTTATAATTATTAAGTTCATTTCTGATTTTTTCTAAAGATTCATCAACAATTTTGAAATCGGACATAATATAAAAACCCTTTCATTTTTAATTTACTTTTGAAAAGGTTTTTAAGATAATTTTTTAAAAATGTCAAATTATTTTTGAAACTTATTGACTTTTTTCTCTCCAATCTTTGCGTTCTTCATTAACCATATCAATTTTTTTCTGATATAGACTAATCTGTTTTTTGAAAACTTCTTGATTATTTAGGTAACATTTAAGATTTGCTTCATCAAAACCTACTATAATCTTATCATCAACCACAGGTTCAAACTTGCAAATTTCAGCTCTTAAAGTCTGTGGATAAGTTACGTCAGGTAAATTTGGATAAACCGGCTTATAAACATACTCAGTCTTAATCTTGGTACAACTAAAAGAAAGTAAAATTGCTAAAATAAACACAATCCAAGTAATTAACTTTTTCATTGAGCACCACCTTTCAGTAAAGATGAACAACTAACAGAATTATTAAAATTCTTAGCAATACATTCATTATACTTATTTAACTTATCTACCAATAATTCTTTTGGTTCTTTAACTACTTCTTCTATGGTTTCATTATACTCAATTAAAGATTGTTGAGCTTCTTGGTGTTCTTGATTATCCTTTTCTTTCTCATTCTGAGCTATTTGAGTATCTTCTTTCAAATGATTGATGCTTTCTTTATACTGTTCAATAATATTATCACGAGTTGAAACTTCAATATTCAAATCATCAATTTTATTATTTAAATGACCAATCCAAAAATAACCAACTATTGCCATTACAACTATAACAATATAAGGAATAGTTTTAATTAAAAGTTTTTGAAACATAAATCCTTACCTTTCAGAACAAAATGATATTATTCTTTATCCCAAATATTTGAGTTTCAGAATCTTATCATCTCTTTGTAAATATAAATAATCATCAGCTTCATAAAATTGATGATATGGAAAGGCTTCTACTAATGTTAAATAGCTAGGACTTCCAGCTTCAACAGCATTTTCAATTTCTTTATCAAATTGCTCTTCAGAAATAAAGCCTTTAATCTCCCAATCATAACGGTCAAATTTATCTTCTACAATAATGACATTACCATTTCTGCGATATGTTCCAGTCTCTAAAAATTCCTTAATCTCTTTTTCTTTATCCTCTTTAGAAGCATCTTTAATATCTTTAACAATAAGAGGAGTAATACGAATATTAGAAATTAAATTTTCTTTAGTAATCTCAAGACTATCATCAGAAACAAGGTCTGATTTAAAATACCATTTTTTAAGACCGGTTAAACGAGAAAGAGTTTCTACAATATCTTCTATAATCTCAAATATCTGTTTATTTCTTTTAAATTCAATGAATACAGTATACTCGCCAGCAGTTGTCATGTTATCAGATACTTCAATATCTTGAAGTTCTTCAATAAATAACTTAGTCAAAAGCATATATAACTCTTGAGCAGCATCTTTATCATTGATATTGATACCAATAGTTATATCATCAACCTTGGTTTTAGAAGTATATTGGTCAATTGATAGAATATCAGATACCATATATTGTAAATCATTAGGTCTTAAAGTTTCCAATAAATTTAACATTTACGCTTCTTCCTCTTCCTCTTGTTCCATATAATCTTGAATCGCATCTAAATCAAACAATTCTTCATTTTCAATATACTTTCTTGGTATCATTATATCAACAAACCAAATGCGAGAACGCTTAATTTTATTTTTTCTTTCACCCGTTGTTGAATCAATATATGTTTCATCTTCATTTTCAACTTTTTCTATTGGCTCATAATCATGCATCTCTTTAAAGGCGACTTTGCAACCAAAAGATTTTAACAACTTAATAGCTTTTGGGTCAGGCATTTCTTCATACTTGTATTTAAGCATTAAATTAACATAATATTTATAAACTCTACAACCACATACTTGTCCTTTCTCCCAATTTAAAAAGCTGTATGTTCCACAAATATCTAAAAAATCTTCAACAGATATGAGAACATCCAATAAATCATTGTGCTGAAAAAGTTGTTTAGTAAAATTAAGTTGTTGTAATATGAATAGATTCATTTTTTGATTATATTCTACAATATACCATTATTTATCATTTTTTAATCAAAAGACATAATCTGAGCCACGCTCTTTAAGAACCTTAATAAATTCTTCAACTTCTTTAGGCTCAGTCATTTTATATTCTTTATTATTTTCCAAATCAGCAATCATATAGTCAGAAATACCCTTAGCTGCTTCTACATATTCTTCGATTTCAGCACCTTCTTCAGGCAATAAATCATCACCCTCAATCAACGGAACAGGATATAATTTAAGTAATCTTAAAATTTGAGATGATGATAATTCTGTTTTGGCATGAATATGATTAGCTTTGAAAATATTAGTAAAATAAATATCTTGTAAATTATGTTCAGCCTTTGCTTGGTCTGCTTGTAAAGCAACAATGGCTTTAGTTACAATATCACCAATGGCTTTTTGAATTAAACCAATATATTCTTCATCATTTTCTAGTTCTTCAGGGAATTCTTTAACATCAAAGAGGATATTACTACCATTATCATCCATATGAATATTACTAACTTCTATTACATAATTAGTATATTTTTCATTTAGTAATTTAAGAACAACATTACCTTTTTGATTCATATATGACGAATACCAATCTTCTTTATTTTCTTCCATAGAAAAACCCCTAAAACTCATTATTTAATTAAAGAAATTTTAGGGGTTTTAAATAAAAAAGTCAAAATTATTCTTTTGATGGAGTTAATTTAGTAGCAACCATATTTAAGAACTTATTTAACTGTTTTTTATCACAAGGTAATAAATCATCAATATTTTTATAGCTCATATGATTTATAAGGTCATGATAGCAACCTTCACATACTTCTATACCACAAAGATTAAACATTCGTTCTGGCTCTTGCTTAATTTTAACAATCTCATTATTTTTATCTATAAAAGTAGGCATATTGTTAATTATATCAGAACAAATAGGACAAATACCCATTTTTCCTGTGTCATCTCTTTCAGCAGGTAATTTTTTATTAAATAACTTCTCAAACATTTTAAATATCCTATTTTTATGTCTTTATTTATCATAATTAAACTTCAGACCAATCAATTCCCAAATCATAATCTTCATCAATATTTGTATAAACCAATGTCAAGGCATTCTCTTTAAGGTCAACAATCAGACGATTATTTTTATCTAACCATTCCATTTGTTTACCTAATTCAAATGCTTTATCAGGCAAACTATCAATCATTGGATAAGGATTAAATTTTCTATCCACAATTACATGATAACCAGAAATTGTTTCAAAAACAATCGGTTTATAATCCTTACAATAATCACATAGGTAATCAACCAAAGATTGACTCTTGGTATCTATATCAAATAACCATTTTCTATAATTATGGTCTGAACTATTATCAATAGAAGAGCAAGAAGCTGGAATTTTATTGATTGCCTTAACAGAACAACTTGAATTATTTGAAAAAATAAATGGGTCAACATAATCACTACAAGTATTTCTCATATTAACCAATGTTTTTAACGTGCTTTTACGGTCAACACACATATAAAGCCTGCCTTTAACTAAATATGTTAATCTTGTCATATCTGTCCATAATTCATCTAATTGTTTATGGTTATCAATAAGCCATTGTTTCACTAAAATTTCTTGTTTCTCTTTGGCTTTTAATACCATTTTATCAGGATTATCCTTAAAATCCTTAAATCTTACCAAGCATACGAACTTATAATAAGATTT
>Ga0247611_10006188_pt1 | contig 15476 bp, 28 predicted proteins | sample 177DNAGHGhighgp2_FD_192422 | JGI IMG/M metagenome (GOLD analysis project Ga0247611, IMG submission 192422) | Sheep rumen microbial communities from Palmerston North, Manawatu-Wanganui, New Zealand - 1770 DNA GHGhigh gp2 | ecosystem: Host-associated > Mammals > Digestive system > Stomach > Rumen...
ATCTGTTTGATTTGCTTAGATTTGAACGATTTCTCGCCGCAGGCGACTGAATACCTTAACCTCGCTTACATGTGAGCCAATGGCCGTTTTCCCTACATCCGAACCGAAGACCGACGGAGTCAATGTTGTAATCATCATTTATGAACAGTTACTCCATGAATTTTGAAATCAACTCAGTACCCCATAGCATTTATTTCTGCGACTGAGAAAAGAGTCGCCTGCGGTGAGAAATCTCATAAAGCTTTTCAAAATCTCTCAAATCTATGTCACTTATTAGTTGGATTTTGTTTGTTCGATTTGTTCAGATTTGCAAGATTTCTGCCCCGCAAGGGGCACTCCTGATAATATTCTTATTGAGGGGGCTGAGTAGTTGCTCCATGATTTTTTAATGAATGGGAAAAATGAATTATATGTAAAATTGACTTTAGTTTGGCATCGTCGGCCTTCGGTTCGCATCAGCTGGCCACATTTTGTCTTTTCATGGCGGCAGCCCTCGGTTGCGATGAAAAAAATAGAAGAAAATATTTGGCAGAATAAAAAAAAAGTTATAACTTTGCACTCGAAAAGGTGAAGCTTGCGCTGACATTTGTTATCAACTCACTGAAAATGAACGCCTTAGCCTCTACGGAGAGGTACTTGGGTCGGTTCACTTTTTGTGTGTGCATACGAACGAAGGGCTGGCAAAGCCGCAGAGAGTAGAAATATTTTTAAGTAACATTATTAATAAATTTAATTGAAATGCCAGGATTAATTGGAAGAAAAATCGGAATGACATCCGTTTTCAGTGCCGACGGTAAGAATGTACCGTGCACTGTTATCGAAGCTGGTCCTTGTGTTGTAACCCAGGTGAAAACCGTAGAGAAAGATGGTTACAAGGCCGTTCAGTTGGCTTTCGGCGAGGCTAAGGAGAAGAGAACTACCAAGCCTATGCTCGGAGTGTTCAAGAAGGCCGGCACAACACCAAAGAAACACTTGGCCGAGTTCAAATTTGACGAGGAGCACAACCTCGGCGACACTATCACGGTAGAACTTTTCGCTGATGCAGAGTTCGTAGACGTGGTTGGTACGTCGAAGGGTAAGGGCTTCCAGGGCGTTGTGAAGCGTCATGGATTCGGCGGTGTAGGACAATCTACCCACGGTCAGGACGACCGTCTGCGCAAGCCGGGTTCAATCGGTGCCTGCTCATACCCCGCAAAGGTATTCAAAGGTATGCGCATGGGCGGACAAATGGGAGGTGACAGGGTGACAACTCAGAACCTCAGAGTGTTAAAGGTTATTCCAGAGCACAACCTGCTCCTCGTGAAGGGCAGCGTGGCTGGATGTAATGGTTCAACTCTTTTAATTCAGAAATAAGAAAATGGAACTCAACGTATTAAATATCAACGGCCAGGAAACCGGCAGAAAGGTTGTCCTGAATGAGGCCATCTTCGGAATTGAGCCTAACGACCACGTCATCTATCTCGACGTGAAGCACTATCTGGCCGCACAGCGCCAGGGTACAGCAAAGGCAAAGGAAAGAAGCGAACACGCCGGTTCAACCCGCAAGCTCGGACGCCAGAAGGGTGGCGGCGGCGCACGCCATGGTGACATCAACTCGCCCCTGATGAAGGGTGGCGGACGTGTGTTCGGTCCGAAACCTCGTGACTACAGCTTCAAGCTGAACAAGAAGGTGAAGGCTCTTGCCCGTCGCTCCGCTCTCTCGTACAAGGCTCAGGAGAATGCCATCATCGTTGTCGAAGACTTCGGTTTTGATGCACCCAAGACTAAAGATTTCATAAATATTACTAAAAATCTTAAAGTTGAGGGTAAGAAAATCCTTCTCGTTTTGTCAGAAGCAAATAATAATGTATATTTGTCGGCCCGAAACCTGCAAAAGGCAGAGGTGATGACCGCAGCTACAGTCAATACCTACAAAGTGTTGAATGCAGATGTGCTTGTCGTGACTGAGAAGTCGCTCGACGTTATTGACGGAATCTTAAACAAGTAAAAAGGAGACATTGACTATGGCATTTATCATCAAACCGCTGGTCACTGAGAAGATGACCAACATCACAGAGAAGCAGCCCAACCGCTTCGGTTTCATTGTGCGTCCAGAGGCCAACAGACTCCAGATTAAGAAAGAAGTCGAAGAACTTTACAACGTTACCGTCGTCGACGTCAACACATGCCGCTACGCCGGCAAGCGTCAGGCCCGCTATACCCGCGCCGGACTCGTAAGAGGCCAGAAGAACGCATTCAAGAAAGCTATCGTCACGCTCAAAGAGGGTGAGACAATCGATTTTTACAGCAATATCTAAATAAAAAATGGCAGTACGTAAATTAAAGCCGGTTACACCCGGTCAAAGACACAAGATTATTGGCACGTTCGAAGAAATCACTGCATCCGTGCCAGAGAAGTCTCTCGTTTACGGTAAGCGCTCTACCGGCGGTCGTAACAACACCGGTAAGATGACAGTCCGCTATCGTGGCGGCGGTCACAAGAGAAAGTTTCGTCTTATCGACTTCAAACGTGAGAAAGATGGTGTTCCAGCAGTAGTAAAGACTATCGAATACGATCCGAACCGTTCGGCTCGCATCGCCCTTCTCTTCTACGCTGATGGTGAAAAACGTTACATTATTGCTCCTAACGGACTGCAGGTGGGTGCTACCCTGATGTCGGGCGCTGATGCCGCTCCCGAAGTCGGTAACTCACTTCCCCTGGCAAACATCCCCGTTGGTACGGTAGTCCACAACATTGAACTCCGTCCCGGACAGGGTGCCAAGATGGTTCGTTCGGCTGGTAATTTCGCTCAGTTGACTTCTCGTGAAGGCAGCTACTGTGTTATCAAGCTTCCTTCGGGCGAAACCCGTAAGGTGCTCTCTTCATGTAAGGCTACGGTAGGTAGCGTCGGTAACTCCGACCACGCACTCGAACAGTCAGGTAAGGCTGGTCGCACCCGCTGGCTCGGACGCCGTCCCCACAACCGTGGTGTCGTCATGAACCCGCACGATCACCCGATGGGCGGTGGTGAAGGACGTCAGTCTGGTGGACATCCCCGTTCACGCAAGGGCCTGTACGCTAAGGGTCTTAAGACACGTGCACCGAAGAAGCTTTCGAACAAGTACATTATTGAGAGAGCTAACAAGAAGTAAACAAGTTAAACAAAGAGTAAATTATGAGTCGTTCACTTAAGAAAGGTCCATACATCAACGTATCACTCGAGAAGAAAATTCTCGCAATGAATGAGAGTGGTAAGAAGAATGTCGTCAAGACATGGGCCAGAGCATCAATGATCTCACCCGATTTCGTGGGACACACTGTTGCAGTTCATAACGGTAACAAATTTATCCCTGTTTACATTACTGAAAACATGGTCGGACACAAGCTCGGCGAGTTCTCTCCCACGCGTAAGTTCGGTGGCCATGCCGGTAATAAGAAATAAGGCAGGATGAACCATTTAAAAACAAAGCAATAATGGGAAAAAGAAAACATATCGCGGCTGAAAAGAAACAGGAAGCCCGCAAGAATTTGTACTTCGCCAAGCTCGTCGGAGTACCTTCGTCTCCCCGGAAAATGCGCTACGTCGTAGACATGATTCGCGGCATGGAGGTGGAACGCGCACTCGGAGTGCTGAGATTCTCGAAGAAGCACGCTGCCGCAGACGTTGAGAAACTGCTGCGCTCGGCTATCAACAACTGGGAACAGAAGAATGACCGCAAGGCCGAAGCCGGCGAACTCTTCGTCAGCAAGGTCTTCGTCGACGAAGGTGTCACCATGAAGCGTATGCGCCCTGCCCCCCAGGGTCGCGGCTATCGCATCCGCAAGCGCTCAAACCATGTGACACTGTTTGTAGATACCAAAACTAATGACGTAAAAGAATAAGTATGGGACAGAAAGTTAATCCAATAAGCAACCGACTTGGTATTATCCGTGGTTGGGATTCAAATTGGTTCGGTGGCAAGAACTTCGGAGACAACCTCGTTGAGGACCAGAAAATCCGCAAGTATCTTAACGAGCGTCTGGCAAAGGCCAGCATCTCCCGCATCGTCATCGAGCGCACGCTTAAGCTCGTTACCATCACTATCTGCACAGCCCGCCCGGGTATCGTCATCGGTAAAGGTGGTCAGGACGTTGACAAACTGAAGGAAGAGCTCAAGAAGCTTTACAAGAAGGATATTCAGATTAACATCTTCGAAGTAAAGAAGCCCGAACTCGACGCAAACATCGTAGCCAACAATATCGCTCGCCAGGTCGAAGGTAAAATCGCTTACCGTCGTGCCATCAAAATGGCTATCCAGAACACGATGCGCGCCGGTGCCGAAGGTATCAAGGTGTTAATTAGTGGTCGTCTGAACGGTGCCGAAATCGCACGCAGTGAAATGTTCAAGGAAGGACGTACGCCGCTGCACACGTTCCGCGCAGACATCGATTACTGTCAGGCAGAAGCCCTCACAAAGGTCGGTCTGCTGGGTATCAAGGTGTGGATCTGCCGTGGAGAAGTCTATGGTAAGCGCGACCTCACTCCCAACTTCGCCCAGGACAAGCAGACTGGCGCTCGTGGAAACGGACGTCCCAGCCGTGGCGGTAACCGCAAGAGAAACAATAACCGATAAAAGCAACAACAACCATGTTACAGCCTAAGAGAGTAAAATATAGAAGACCTCAAGATGGACGCGGCAATAAAGGCAACGCCCACAGAGGTACACAACTCGCTTTCGGTTCGTTCGGCATCAAGACCCTTGAAGCCAAATGGATTGACAGCCGACAGATTGAGGCAGCTCGTGTGGCCGTTAACCGCCGCATGAATCGTGAGGGACAGGTTTGGATCCGTATCTTCCCGGACAAACCCATCACACGCAAACCTGCCGACGTACGTATGGGTAAGGGTAAGGGTGATCCCGCAGGATGGGTGGCACCTGTAACCCCAGGCCGTATCCTCTTCGAAGTAGAAGGCGTGCCCTTCGACGTTGCCAAGGAGGCCCTCCGCCTCGGCGCGCAGAAGCTGCCTGTTAAGACAAAGTTTGTTATTAGACGTGATTACGATAAAAACGCTTAAGCTATGAAGATGTCAGAACTGAAAGAACTCGACGCCAAGGGATTGGCCGAGAAACTGGAGAATGCACAGGCCCAGCTCAACCAGCTGAAGCTCAACCACACTATTTCTCCCCTTGAGAATCCATCGCAGATTAAGGCTGTTCGTCGTGATATCGCACGTATGAAGACAGAACTTCGCCAGAGAGAACTTAATAAATAACAATGGTCCAGATGGAAACAAGAAATTTAAGAAAGACAAGACAGGGTGTGGTGACAAGCAACAAAATGGATAAAACCATTGTTATTGCCGCTAAGTTCAAAGAGAAGCACCCAATCTACGGTAAGTTTGTGCAGAAGACCAAGAAGTACCATGCACACGATGAAAAGAACGAAGCCAACATTGGTGACACCGTGCTCATCATGGAAACCCGTCCTTTGAGCAAAACCAAGAGATGGAGATTAGTTTCAATAATTGAAAAAGCTAAGTAATTATGATACAGACAGAATCAAGACTTACAGTAGCCGACAACAGCGGTGCTCGTGAGGCACTCTGCATCCGCGTGCTGGGAGGTACCCGCCGCCGCTATGCAAGTGTTGGCGACGTGATTGTCGTAGCTATCAAGAACGCAATCCCCACCAGTGAAGTGAAAAAGGGTGCAGTATCAAAGGCTCTGATCGTACGTACCAAGAAAGAAATCCGCCGCGCAGACGGTTCCTACATCCGTTTCGACGACAACGCATGTGTGTTGCTCAACAACGCCGGCGAACTTCGTGGCAGCCGTATCTTCGGTCCCGTAGCACGTGAGCTTCGCGCCGTCAATATGAAAGTTGTATCCTTGGCACCCGAAGTCCTTTAATCATTTTAAAAACTGAAACAGAAATGAGTAAGTTACACATAAAGAAAGGTGACATGGTCTTGGTCGTTGCCGGAAGAGACAACTATAAGATCAAGGGCAAGACCCCACACAAGGTGCTGAAGGTCCTCGTCAAGGAACAGAAAGCCATCGTTGAGGGTGTTAACATTGTCTCAAAGAGTGCTAAGCCTTCAGCAAAGTATCCTCAGGGAGGTATCGTAAAGCAGGAGGCTCCGATCCATATTTCTAACCTGATGCTCGTAGACCCGAAGAGCGGAGAGCCTACACGTATCGCCATCCGCATAAAGGAAGACGGAACGAAAGTGCGCATCGCCAAAAAGTCCGGAGAGGAGATTAAATAATGAATACTGCACAATTAAAGAACGTTTATAAGGAGCAAATTGCCCCCGCACTGCAGAAGCAGTTTAACTACACTTCTGCAATGCAGATTCCTGTCCTCAAGAAGATTGTCATCAATCAGGGACTGGGAGACGCTACACAGGACAAGAAACTGATTGAAGTGGCTATGAACGAAATCACTGCCATCGCAGGTCAGAAAGCTGTGACAACCTATTCGAAGAAGGATATTGCCAACTTCAAACTGCGTAAGAAGATGCCTATCGGTGTCATGGTAACACTGCGCCGCGAGCGTATGTATGAGTTCCTTGAGAAACTCGTACGCATCGCATTGCCCCGTATCCGTGACTTCAAGGGTATTGAAACAAAGTTCGACGGACGTGGCAACTATACACTGGGTATCCAGGAGCAGATTATCTTCCCTGAAATCAACCTCGACCAAATCGACCGCATCCAGGGTATGAACATCACTTTCGTTACATCTGCCCAGACTGACGAAGAAGGCTATGCTTTGCTCAAGGCTTTCGGACTTCCTTTCAAAAACGCTAAAAACGATTAAGAGATATGGCAAAAGAATCAATGAAAGCCCGCGAGGTAAAGCGCGCCAAGCTCGTTGCCCGCTACGCTGAGAAACGTGCAGCCCTGAAGAAAATCGTTGCAACGGCAGAAGATCCCGCTGAAGCCTACGAGGCAGCCCGCAAACTTCAGGCTATCCCCAAAAACGCCAACCCTATCCGTCTGCACAACCGCTGCAAGATTACAGGTCGTCCGAAAGGATATATCCGCCAGTTCGGACTCTCACGTATCCAATTCCGTGAGATGGCATCGGCAGGCCTTATTCCTGGCGTGAAAAAGGCAAGCTGGTAAAGAAAAGATTATTATTTAATATTGTCGGGGCAGTCCCGATTAATTAAAACATTTATTTTATGACAGATCCAATAGCAGATTATCTGACCAGGCTCAGAAACGCCATCATGGCTCACCACCGTGTCGTGGAGATTCCTGCGTCTAACTTGAAGAAGGAAATCACAAAAATCCTCTTCGAGAAGGGCTACATCCTGAACTACAAGTTCATTGAGGATGGTCCTCAGGGTACTATCAAGGTTGCCTTGAAGTATGACCCTGCAACAAAAGTGAATGCCATCACTTCGCTGAAGCGTGTGTCTACACCAGGTCTTCGCAAGTACACTGGCTACAAAGACATGCCGAGAGTTATTAACGGATTAGGTATCGCAATCATATCTACATCCCAGGGTGTAATGACTGACAAAGAGGCTTCCGCACTGAAAATCGGTGGTGAAGTACTTTGCTACGTTTATTAATTGGAGGACTGAATATGTCAAGAATAGGAAAATTGCCAATTAATATCCCCGCAGGTGTTACCGTAACACAAAAAGATGGTGTCGTCACCGTAAAGGGACCCAAGGGAGAACTCTCACAGAAAGTGGATGCTTCTATCCAGATGAAGGAAGAAAACGGACACCTCGTGTTCGAAATCGACGAGAACAGTCCCGTTAACATTAAGCAGAAGCAGGCCTTCCATGGTCTCTATCGTGCTCTTGTCAATAGTATGGTCGTAGGTGTGAGCACCGGTTATACCAAGGAGCTTGAACTCGTTGGTGTCGGCTATCGTGTTTCCAATCAGGGCAATCTCATTGAGTTCTCGCTCGGATACACCCACCCCATTTTCCTCCAGCTCCCCAAAGAGGTGAAGGTAGAGACAAAGTCGGAGAGAAACCAGAACCCCGTAATCATCCTCGAGTCATGTGACAAGCAGCTGCTTGGTCTTATCTGCGCTAAAATACGCTCCTTCCGTAAGCCTGAGCCTTACAAGGGTAAGGGTATCCTCTTCAAGGGAGAAGTTATCCGCAGGAAGTCTGGTAAGAGCGCTTCAGCTAAATAATTTTAAATTTTTACGATTATGACAACAAAGAAAGTAGAAAGAAGAATTAAGATAAAGTTCCGCATCCGCAAAAGCGTAAACGGAACAGCTGAGCGTCCCCGTCTTAGCGTCTTCCGCTCCAACAAGCAGATTTACGCTCAGGTTATCAACGATTTGACAGGTACGACCCTTGTTTCAGCCTCCTCTCTCGGTATGGAAGCCATGCCTAAGAAAGAACAGGCCGCCAAGGTTGGTGAACTCGTCGCAAAGAAGGCCGTTGACGCCGGTATTGAGAAAGTAGTATTCGACCGTAACGGATATCTTTACCACGGTCGCGTTAAGGAACTGGCTGATGCAGCCCGTAAGGGTGGACTTAATTTCTAAACGATTATGGCAATGAATAAAGTTAAAATTAATAGTGACGTTGAACTGAAGGACCGTCTGGTTGCTATCAACCGTGTTACCAAAGTAACGAAAGGTGGTCGCACATTCACATTCGCTGCCATCGTCGTTGTTGGCGACGGCAATGGCGTTATCGGTTATGGACTTGGAAAGGCTGGTGAAGTAACAGCAGCTATTGCCAAAGGTACGGAAGCCGCCAAGAAAAACCTCGTTAAGGTTCCCGTTCTCAAGGGTACTATTCCTCACGAAATGGAAGCAAGCTTCGGTGGCGCAAAGGTGTTCCTCAAGCCTGCAGCTGAAGGTACTGGACTCGTAGCCGGTGGTGCTATGCGTGCCGTGCTCGAGAGTGTCGGTGTGAAAGATGTGCTGGCAAAGTCGAAGGGTTCCTCTAACCCCCACAACCTTGTGAAGGCTACCATCGCTGCCCTGAGCAACATTCGTGACGCCTACACCATTGCTGGCGTTCGTGGCATCAGTATGAACAAAGTTTTTAACGGATAGGAGATTACACAATGGCAACAATTAAAGTCAAGCAGATTAAGAGCAGAGTCGGTGCGCCGAAAGATCAGAAGGCTACTCTTCTCGCCCTCGGACTTCATAAGATTTCTCAGGTTGTTGAAGTGGAGGATACTCCCAGCATTCGTGGAATGATCCGCAAAGTCCATCATCTTGTAAACGTTGTAGAATAATTTATTTAAAGTAAGTAATTATGAAGTTGAATAATTTGAAACCAGCAGAGGGCTCTACCCATTCACGTCGTCGTATCGGCCGTGGTCCCGGCTCAGGACTCGGTGGAACTTCTACCCGTGGTCACAAAGGTGCAAAGGCTCGCTCTGGTTATAAGAAGAAGATCGGATTTGAGGGAGGTCAGATGCCTCTCCAGCGCCGAGTTCCTAAGGCAGGCTTCAAGAACATCAACCATAAAGAGTACTATCCCGTCAACCTTTCGACACTTCAGGCTCTTGCTGAGCAGAAGAATCTTACCAAGATTGGTATTCAAGAACTCGTTGAAGCCGGTCTGACAAATGGCAAGAAACTTGTGAAGGTGTTGGGTACGGGCGAACTCACTGCAAAACTTGAGGTCGAGGCTAACGCATTCTCAAAAACTGCCGAAGAAGCAATCAAGGCAGCAGGTGGTAACACAACTATTATTTAAGGTCAATGAAAAAGTTTATTGAGACACTGAAGAACTGTTGGAAGATTGAGGATCTGCGTCAGCGCCTTCTCATCACCCTTTTGTTCACGGCGATTTACCGTTTCGGTTCGTTCGTGGTGCTTCCCGGCATCAATCCGAACATGTTGGCAAACCTCGCCTCGCAGACACAGGGTGGTCTGATGTCGCTGCTGGATATGTTCTCAGGCGGTGCATTCTCTAATGCGTCTATCTTCGCACTTGGAATCATGCCTTATATCTCAGCTTCCATCGTCATGCAGCTTCTTGCTGTCGCTGTGCCTTATTTCCAGAAGATGCAGCGCGAAGGAGAAAGCGGACGTAAGAAAATTGCGTGGTACACCCGTATCCTTACGGTATTCATCCTGGTCTTCCAGGCTCCGTCGTACCTCTATAACCTGCAGGCTCAGGCACATGGAGCTCTTGCCTCGGGTATTTCATGGACAGTATTCATGTTCCCCGCAACGATCATTCTTGCCGCTGGCAGTATGTTTATCCTTTGGCTCGGTGAGCGTATCACCGATAGGGGTGTGGGTAACGGTGTTTCGCTCATCATCATGATCGGTATCATCGCCCGTCTGCCACAGGCTTTCTTCCAGGAGTTCACCTCCCGTTTGGAAGCACTCTCTGGCGGTGGTCTGATTATGTTCATTGCTGAGTTGTTGGGACTCTTCGCCATCGTATGTGCCGCTATTGTGCTCACACAAGCCGTACGTAAGGTTCCCGTGCAGTACGCTAAGCGTCTTGTAGGAAACCGTCAGTATGGTGGAGCTCGTCAGTATATCCCGTTAAAGCTCTTCGCTGCCAATGTGATGCCGATCATCTTTGCTCAGGCTCTGATGTTCCTTCCCTTGGCATTCGTTCGCTATAACTCTGAGAGCTCTTCTTCTATTCTCCGTGATCTGATGGATAACCGCAGCTTACTGTATAACATCGTCTATGTGATTCTGATTATTGCATTCACCTATTTCTATACAGCAATCACGCTGAACCCCACTCAGATGGCTGAGGATATGAAGCGCAACAATGGTTTCATCCCCGGTATCAAGCCAGGTAAGGATACTGCCGAGTACCTTGACACCGTCATGTCGCGCATCACCCTGCCCGGTTCACTGTTCATTGCCTTCATTGCTGTAATGCCGGCTATCGTAAGCCTCTTCGACGTTCAGCAAGGCTTTGCCCAGTTCTTCGGCGGAACATCACTTCTGATTCTTGTCGGTGTCGTTATTGACACCCTCCATCAGATAGAGAGTCATTTGCTGATGCGTCACTACGATGGTTTGCTCAACTCGGGACATACCCGTAATGCCAGTGGAGTAGCCGCTTATTAATCTGAGTTCTTGCAGAATGAAAATCTTTCTCAAGACTGAAGATGAAATCGAACTGATGCGCAAGGCGAACCAACTTGTTGGTGCCACCCTTGCGGAATTAGGAAGACATATCAAGCCAGGAATAACGACCCTCCATTTGGATACCATCGCAGAGGAGTTCATCCGGGATCATGGTGCAATACCAACCTTTAAGAACTTCCCCAATCCATATGGAGGGCCATTCCCCGCCAGCATCTGCACCTCTGTCAATGAAGTTGTCGTCCACGGAGTACCCAATAAAGATACGGTCCTTAAAGAAGGAGATATTATCTCTATTGACTGTGGGACGCTGCTCAATGGCTATAATGGTGACAGTTGTTACACATTTTGTGTAGGCGAGGTCTCCGACGAAGTGCGCCAGCTACTTCGCGTCACCAAAGAATCCCTTTATAAAGGAATAGAACAGGCAACAGCTGGGATGCGTGTCGGAGATATAGGATGGGCCGTTCAAGGTTACTGTGAATCTTATGGTTACGGTGTCGTTCGCGAGCTGACCGGTCATGGTATCGGGCGTGAGATGCACGAACCGCCCCAGATACCAAACTACGGAAACCGCGGGAACGGTCCTTTGCTGAAGGCAGGAATGTGTATCGCTATCGAGCCAATGATAACAATGGGCAGTCGGGCGATAGGTCTGTTGCCAGACAAATGGAGCGTAGTAACTCGCGACGGGAAGCCGGCAGCTCACTTTGAACACACGATCGCCATCCGGAAAGGAAAGGCCGAGATATTGTCTACATTTGATGAGATTGAACAGTTAGAAGGGAAGATATATTAAGTATGGCAAAGCAATCAGCGATTGAACAAGACGGAACCATTTTGGAGTCTCTTTCCAATGCCATGTTCCGTGTTGAGTTAGAGAATGGAGTCCAGATTATAGCGCATATCTCTGGTAAGATGAGGATGCACTATATAAAAATCCTGCCAGGCGACAAGGTGAAAGTAGAGATGAGTCCCTACGACCTGACGAAAGGCAGAATCGTTTTCAGATATAAATAATTTTTAGAGATATGAAGACAAGAGCATCATTAAAGAAGCGTACCCCTGATTGCAAAATCGTACGTCGCAAGGGTCGTCTGTTCGTTATCAACAAGAAGAACCCCAAGTACAAAATGCGTCAGGGCTAAGTTAAAAAAGTGTAAATGTTCGCATATTTCGTTTTTTATGTGTAACTTTGCGTGCTTTTTTGGCTAAGTAGAATTTTAAAGTATTATTTTTTAATTTCAAAACAATGGCAATAAGAATTGTTGGAGTAGATTTGCCCCAGAATAAGCGTGGCGAAATCGCATTGACTTATATCTATGGTATAGGTCGAAGTAGTTCAGCAAAGATATTGGACAAAGCAGGCATTAGCCGTGACCTCAAGGTCAACGAATGGACTGACGACCAGGCTGCTAAGATCCGTGAAATCATCGGTGCTGAATTCAAAGTAGAAGGTGACCTTCGCAGTGAGGTCCAGATGAATATCAAGCGACTGATGGATATCGGTTGCTATCGTGGTGTACGTCATCGTCACGGTCTTCCTGTTCGTGGTCAGAGCACCAAGAACAATGCCCGCACCCGTAAGGGAAAGAAGAAGACTGTTGCTAACAAGAAGAAGGCTACTAAGTAATTTTGAAGGAGGAAATTAATTATGGCAAAGAAACAAGCAACATCTAAGAAAAGAAATGTTCGTGTTGACGCCGTTGGCCAGCTTCATGTCCACAGTTCGTTCAACAACATCATTGTATCTCTGACCAATAGCGATGGTCAGGTTATTTCCTGGTCATCCGCAGGTAAGATGGGCTTCCGCGGCTCAAAGAAGAATACTCCCTATGCAGCTCAGACAGCTGCTGAGGATTGTGCAAAAGTAGCTTACGACCTTGGTCTCCGCAAGGTGAAGGCATATGTGAAAGGTCCCGGTAACGGACGTGAGTCTGCCATCCGTGGCGTGTATGGTGTCGGTATAGAAGTGACCGAGATTATTGATGTCACTCCGCTGCCCCACAACGGCTGCCGTCCTCCGAAGCGTCGTAAGGTATAATCATTTTCAGAATATTTTTTTGTATTATGGCAAAGTATATAGGTCCGAAATCTAAGATTGCGCGCCGTTTTGGAGAACCCATTTTCGGTGCTGACAAAGTTTTGTCCAAGAGAAACTTCCCTCCTGGACAGCATGGCAACAATCGTCGTCGCAAGATGTCTGAGTACGGTGTCATGTTGGCAGAGAAGCAGAAAGCCAAGTATACCTATGGTGTGCTTGAGCGCCAGTTCCGTAATATGTTTGAGAAGGCAGCCAAGGCCAGCGGTATTACCGGTGTCGTTCTTCTTCAGAATCTGGAGAGTCGACTCGACAACGTAGTGTTCCGTCTTGGTATTGCTCCTACCCGTGCCGCAGCTCGTCAGCTCGTCGGTCACAAGCACATCGTTGTCGATGGCAAGGTAGTGAACATTCCTTCTTATTCAGTGAAGCCCGGTCAGGTTGTCGGCGTTCGCGAGAAGGCCAAGTCCCTCGAAGTCATCGAGGCAGCCCTTGCCGGTTTCAACCACAGTAAGTACCCCTGGATCGAATGGGATGAGCAGAGCAAGAGCGGTAAGTTCCTGCACAAGCCCGAGCGCGAAGACATCCCTGAGAACATTAAGGAACAGTTAATCGTTGAGTTGTACTCTAAATAAATCATTGAATTAATGGCGATATTAGCATTTCAAAAACCCGACAAAGTTGTAATGTTGGATGCCAATGACAAGTTCGGCAAGTTCGAATTTCGTCCTTTGGAGCCAGGCTTCGGTGTTACCATTGGTAATGCCCTTCGCCGCATTCTTCTTTCGTCGCTCGAGGGTTATGCCATCAACACCATCAAGATTGGCGGTGTAGAGCATGAGTTCTCCTCGGTGCCAGGCGTTAAGGAGGATGTCACCAACATTATTTTGAATCTCAAACAAGTTCGATTCAAGCAAGTAGTAGAAGAATTCGAGAACGAGAAAGTTAGTATCACCGTAGAGAATTCCACCGAATTCAAAGCTGGTGATATCGGTAAGTATCTGACTGGATTTGAAGTGTTAAACCCTGATTTGGTGATTTGTCATTTAGATGCCAAAGCCTCGATGCAGATTGATCTCACGATAAACAAAGGCCGTGGCTATGTTCCCGCCGACGAGAACCGTGAGTTCTGCACTGACGTCAACGTACTCCCAATCGATTCAATCTACACCCCAATCCGCAATGTGAAATACGCTGTTGAGCCCTATCGTGTCGAGCAGAAGACAGACTACGACAAGCTCATCATCGAAGTCACCACGGATGGTTCCATTCACCCGAAAGATGCACTGAAAGAAGCTGCAAAGATCCTTATCTATCACTTCATGTTGTTCTCCGACGAGAAGATCACGCTTGAGAATCCCGAGCAGGACGGCAACCAGGAGTTCGACGAGGAAGTATTGCACATGCGTCAGTTGCTCAAGACCAAGCTCACCGACATGAACCTCTCTGTCCGCGCCCTCAACTGTTTGAAGGCCGCCGACGTAGAGACCCTCGGCGATTTGGTTCAGTTCAACAAGACCGACCTCTTGAAGTTCCGCAACTTCGGTAAGAAATCGCTTTCTGAGCTTGATGATTTGCTCGAGAGTCTGAATCTGTCGTTTGGAACCGATATTAGTAAATACAAACTGGACAAAGAGTAATAGCCTTCTCGGTCATTAACGATTTGTTCACAAACAGTCAAAACAAAAAATGAGACACGGAAAGAAATTCAACCATCTGGGCCGTACTGCAGATCATCGCGCAGCCATGCTTGCCAACATGACTATTTCGCTGATCCTGCACAAAAGAATCACTACGACCCTCGCCAAGGCAAAGGCACTCAAGAAGTATGCAGAACCCCTCATCACGAAGGCCAAGGAAGATAGCACCAACTCTCGCCGCGTAGTTTTCAGCTACCTGCAGAACAAGGAAGCTGTCAAAGAGCTGTTCGGAGTCGTTGCCCCGAAGGTCGGTGACCGTCCCGGTGGCTACACCCGCATCATCAAGCTCGGCAGCCGTCTCGGCGACGGTGCTGACATTGCCTTCATCGAGCTTGTAGACTTCGATGAGAACATGGCTAAGGAAGGAAAGGCAGCTAAGAAGACACGTCGTAGCCGCAAGTCCGCTCCCAAGGCTGAAGCTCCTGCTGCAGAGGAAGCTCCCGCAGCTGAAGAGGCTCCCGCCGCTGAAGAAGCCAAGGCAGAATAAAGAAGACTTAGTCTTTATACAAATAAAGATCGCTCCCAGTTCCTTGAGAACCGGGAGCGTTTTTTTGTCGTTTCATGACCATTGGACACATTATTCATCTGGTTTCAATAGGCTTATCACTAAGTAACCGTTAAAAAATAAGATGGTATGATTTTACCTCAGATTTTTAGGCTATTTTCATGTTGTGAAGAGGGAGCATAGCGGGCTATGTGACCGATG
>Ga0247611_10006189_pt1 | contig 15474 bp, 12 predicted proteins | sample 177DNAGHGhighgp2_FD_192422 | JGI IMG/M metagenome (GOLD analysis project Ga0247611, IMG submission 192422) | Sheep rumen microbial communities from Palmerston North, Manawatu-Wanganui, New Zealand - 1770 DNA GHGhigh gp2 | ecosystem: Host-associated > Mammals > Digestive system > Stomach > Rumen...
ATCTTCGCCCAGCGCGTGATGAACGCCCTCATCGGCAAGGGACTGACCCGCGAGCAGGCCTACGACACCGTCCAGCCCATCGCCATGAAGGCCTGGACCGAGGGCCTGGACTACCGCACCCTCCTCAAGGAGAGCGACGCCGTGATGAAGCTCCTGACCATCGAGGAACTGGAAGGCTGCTTCACCCTGGATTACTACTTCAAGAACGTGGATTATATCTTCAAACGAACTGGCATACTATGAGTAAGGTTGACGTGGTCCTCGGCCTGCAATGGGGCGACGAGGGCAAAGGAAAGGTGGTCGATGTCCTGACCCCGGATTACAAGGTGATCGCCCGCTTCCAGGGCGGCCCCAACGCCGGACACTCCCTCGTCTTCGACGGGGACGGTTTCGTGCTGCACACGGTTCCCTCCGGCATCTTCCGTCCGGATTCGGTCAATATCATCGGCAACGGCGTGGTCATCGACCCGGTCATCCTCCAGGATGAGATCGAGGCCATTGAGGCCAAGGGCGTGGACATCACCGGAAAGCTCCTGATTTCCAAGAAGGCCCACCTGATCCTTCCCACCCATCGCATGCTGGACGCCGCTTCCGAGGCTTCCAAGGGCAAGGGCAAGATCGGCTCCACCCTCAAGGGCATCGGTCCCACCTACATGGACAAGACCGGCCGGAACGGCCTCCGCGTGGGCGACATCCTCTCCCCCGAATTCCTCCAGCGCTATGAAGCCCTGAAATACAAGCACTTCGGTCTGCTTTCCCAGTACAAGTTCCCCTTCGACATCACGGACTATGAGGTCAAGTGGTTCAACGCCGTCGAGAGCATGAAGCGCTTCACCTTCATCGACAGCGAATTCTGCGTGAACCGTTATCTGGACGAGGATGTACCCATCCTCGCCGAGGGCGCCCAGGGTGCGATGCTGGACATCGACTTCGGCACCTACCCGTTCGTCACCTCCTCCAACACGATGACGGCCGGCGTCTGCACGGGTCTCGGCGTGGCTCCCTGCCGCGTGGGCAAGGTCATGGGCATCTTCAAGGCCTACTGCACCCGCGTGGGCAGCGGGCCGTTCCCGACGGAACTCTTCGACGCCGACGGCGAACGCCTCCGCCAGATCGGACGCGAATACGGCGCCACGACCGGTCGGCCCCGCCGCTGCGGCTGGCTGGACCTGGTGGCCCTGAAATACGCCGTCATGATGAACGGCGTGAGCGAACTGATCATGATGAAGGCCGACGTCATGAACGGCTTCGACACGGTCCGGGTCGCCACCGCCTACGAGATCGACGGAAAAGTCACGCAGGACTTCCCGTTCGAGTGCCCGGATGACGTCAAACCGGTCTATACCGACTTCCCGGGCTGGAAGGAGGATATCACGAAGGTCCGCCGTTACGAGGACTTCCCCGTCGCGTTCAAGAACTATGTCGATTTCATCGAACGGGAAACCGGCTGCCCGGTGAAAATCATCTCCGTAGGCCCGGACCGCAGCGAAATCGTCATCCGATAATCCCATGGACAGGAAGGTCGTCATCATCCCCACCTACAACGAGAAGGAGAACATCGAAGCCATCATCCGCAAGGTGTTCTCCCTCCCGCTGGAGTTCCAGGTGCTCGTCATCGACGACGGCTCCCCCGACGGAACGGCCGGCATCGTAAAAAAGCTCCGGGAGGAATTCCCCGAACGGCTGCATCTGCTGGAAAGGAGCGGGAAGCAGGGGCTCGGCACAGCCTACCTCACCGGATTCAAATGGGCGCTGGAGAAGGGATATGACTACATTTTCGAGATGGATGCGGACTTTTCCCACAATCCGGACGACCTGCTGCGCCTGTACTCCGCCTGCGCGGACGACGGGGCGGACCTTGCCATCGGTTCCCGCTACTGCCACGGCGTAAGCGTCGTGGACTGGCCCATGAGCCGGATCATGATGTCCTACTACGCATCGGCCTATGTCCGGGGCGTGCTGAACCTGAAGGTCTTCGACACCACGGCCGGATTCGTCTGCTACAAACGGAAAGTATTGGAAACCATGGATCTGGATGCCATCCGGATGAAAGGCTACGGTTTCCAGATCGAGATGAAGTACACGGCGTACAAACTGGGTTTCCGGATTCAGGAAGTCCCCATCATCTTCACGAACCGGCAGGTAGGCACTTCCAAGATGTCCAGCGGCATCTTCGGAGAAGCCTTCTGGGGAGTCATCAAGCTGAGGTTCCGAAAACTGAAGAGGCGCTGAAAAAAAACGAAGGATCAGGCATCCTTCGTTTTTTTTGCGTTCCACTGCGTCAGGACCAGGCCCACACAGGCGATTCCGAGTCCGACCCACTGCCATCCGCACAGGATCTCGTCTCCCAGCAAAAGTCCCCATACAGCGGTCGCCACCGGAATCATCGCGAGGAAAATCGTGGATTTGGCGACGCCCAGGTTCTTGATGGAGAAAGCCATTAAAGAGAAGGCAAGGCTGGAACAAAGGATGGTCAGGGCCAGGAGAGGCTTCCAGACGTCCCAGGACCAATACAAGACAGGGTCGTAAGTCTCCAGGCCGCGGGCCAGGAAGAACGGGAAGAAATAAACGGCACCGATCAGGAACTGGTACATGACCACGACCGACGGTGCATAACCGCTGGTCAGCGCTTTCGTGCAGCTGGCATGTCCCACCTCGGCGAATACGGCGATCAGGAGCACCAGGATGCCCAGGACGAAGAAGCGGCCTGTTTCGGAACGCGCATGACTGACCAGGAAAAGCCCGCCCAGACAGATGGCGATGCCCAGGATGTTCAGCGGCGAAACCTTTTCCTTGAAGAAGAACAGGCCCGCAAAGACGGCGACGACCGGGGTCGATGCGATCACGAGCGCACTGATCGTGGGAGAGCCCGTGAGCTTGATTCCGTAGGTTTCACAAAAGAAATAGATGAAAGGCTCGCACAGCGCCAGCAGCATGAACGTAGTCAGGTCTTCCTTCCGGATCCGGATGTTGAAGCCGAAGGCCAGGTTCACCCCCAGCAGGATCAATCCGGCGCACAGGATCCGCACAGGAAGGAAAAATTCGACGGGAATCCCCAACTGGATCAGGCGGTCACACCAGATATAGGACAGTCCCCACAGGGAAACTGCCACGAGGGTACTGAGATAGACCAGCAGTACATGCGCATTCTTTCCGAATCCTTTCATAGACGAATAATCAGACAAATATAAGAAAATTCGGCGAAACTCCGACTAATCGTAAGGAATAACGCCGAATCAACTTATAAATCCAACGGACTACAGGACCAGGACGGCACCTCCGCCCGGAGCCAGGTGAACCTTCCAGGTTCCGTTTACAGTTACCTTTTCATGCCGGTAATCGCGGGCCGCCCGGTGCGCATTGATACCATCGACGTATGCATCACCCTGACGGGTTCCGATCCCCAGCCGGGACAGGTCGATCTCCAGGTCGCGGGCTTCCCAGTTCCCGAGGGCTCCGATATACCAGGTGGAACCGCTGCGGCGGGCCATCACGACATACTGGGCCACCTTGCCGTCCAAGGCGATGGTTTCGTCCCAGACCGTAGGGATGGAAGCGATGAAACGGGTGCATTCCGGTTCCTGAAGGTAATTGGCAGGAGAATCGCAGAGCATCGTGAGCGGAGCGTCGAACACCACGTACTCGGCCAGCTGATGGCACCGGGTTCCCTGGGACATGGGTTCGGTATTGACCGGCCGGTAATTGTCCCGGGCAGCATTCCGCATCGCTCCCTGCGTGTAATCGGCGGGACCGGCCACCAGGCGGGTAAAGGGAATGGTCACGTCATAGGTCACCTGGTCCACATCGGTATCGGACCATTTCATCTGCTCCAGGCCGTGGACACCCTCGAAATTCAGGACATTCGGATAGGTCCGCTGCAGCCCGGCCGGCTTGAAAGCTCCATGGAAATCCACCAGCATGTGATATTTCGCCGCCGTTGCCGCCGCCCTTTCGTAGAACTTGACCATTTCGTCGTCATCCCGGTCCATGAAATCTATCTTCCAGCCCTTGATGCCCATCCGGGAATAATGCTGGCAGACGGCTTCCATATCCCGGTTGAAGGCCCAATAACCGGCCCAGAGGATCAATCCCACATTCTTCTGTTCGGCATAGCGGCACAGCATCGGAAGGTCGATTTCAGGGACGACCTGCATCAGGTCGGCCTGCTTGTTCACCGCCCATCCCTCGTCCAGGATCACATACTCGATTCCGTGTCCGGAGGCGAAGTCGATGTAGTATTTGTACGTATCGTTGTTGATACCCGCCTCAAAATCAACCCCGTACAGATTCCAGTCGTTCCACCAGTCCCAGGCCACCTTTCCCGGTTTGACCCAGGACCAGTCTCCGGCGGCAGCCGGACGGGCCAGACGCCACGTGAGGTCGCTCTCCGCCAGCTGGCGGTCTTCCGGGGCGATGGCGATGATCCGCCACGGGAAAGCGTGGGCAGCCTGGGCCCTTGCCAGATAGTTCCGGCGGGAGCGGACCAGGCCTTGCAGCATGTTGTGTCCTCCCTGTACGACCTGCGCGGGAGAGGAAGCGAAGACGCCCCGAAGGGAAAGAGAACCGTCCTGATTGGTCAGGTACATGCCCGGATAATCCGTCAGATCCGACTCCGTAATGCACATTTTGACTCCATTGGGACCATCGACGGTGATGGGAAGGAAGGCCAGGCGTCCCTTTTCCCACTGCGAGATGGCATGATGCGCATACGTATTCTCGAAAGAATTGAAAAACTGGGGCTCCAAGGAGGAATGATCCCGGGCGACATAAGGGATATAGGCGGACAGGTCATACGGGAAAGCGAACTCGGCCTGCTCGTAGGCGACAGCGAATTCACCGTCTTTCCCATGACTGACAAACCGATAAGCGACGCCGTCGTCATAAGCCCGGAACACGATGTCGTAATCACCGGTGGAGAGGGTCATCTCATTGTACCGGTCCCGGACGGACGCACGCTTGAAATTCTGCGCGGGGAGCGTCTGATCGACACTTTTCCGGGATACCCGGAAACTGTCCTTCCCTCCGAACCTGGACCCGTTGACCAGCATCATCGAAATCTGGGAGGGCGCCAGGAGGCGCACGCCATCCCGCGTCACCGAATAGGCGACATGGTCTCCGCTGGTTACAGTCACTTCAATGGCCTTGTCCGGTGATTTCAGGACATATTCTTTCGACGAAAGAGTCAGCGTCGCCAGCAAGGCGGTCGCGAACAAGAAAAGTTTTTTCATCTATGGTTCATTTGATTAATCTCAATCCGATCCGGTTCCTCTCCAAGTCCACGGAGATCACCTGGACCGTAACATGCTGATGCAGTTTAAGCACCTTGGAAGGATCCGCCATGCCCCGGACACCCATCCGGGAGGCATGGATCAGCCCGTTCTCATGGAGGCCGATGTCCACGAAGGCACCGAAGGCCGTCAGGTTCGTCACGATTCCGGGAAGTTCCATTCCTTCTTTCAGGTCGTCGATTTCATGGATATCCTCGGCGAAGGAGAACTCCTGGGCGGATTCCCGGGGATCCCGCCCGGGCTTGGCGAGTTCCTGCAGGATGTCATTCACCGTCGGGAGGCCAAAGTCTCCCTCCACATAATCTTGCGCCTTGATTTTCCGGCAAAGATCCGCATTCCCGACCAGTTCACGGGTGGAGACGCCCAGATCCTTCGCCATCCGGTCCACGATATGGTAGGCTTCCGGATGCACGGCGCTGCCGTCCAGCGGATTCTCCGCCTCCGGAATCCGGAGGAAGCCGGCGCATTGCTGGTAGGCCTTGGGTCCCAGCCGCGGTACCTGCAGCAGCTGTTCGCGGGATGTGTATCCGTGAACCTGGGACCGGAAAGCGACGATATTGCCGGCCATCACGGGGCCGATGCCCGACACGTACCGGAGCAGATAAGGGCTGGCCGTATTGAGATTCACCCCCACGCTGTTCACGCAGCTTTCCACCGTATTGTCCAGCTGTTCCTTCAGGAGAGCCTGGTCCACGTCATGCTGGTACTGCCCGATCCCCAGGGATTTCGGGTCGATCTTTACCAGTTCCGCCAGCGGGTCCATGAGCCGGCGGCCGATGGAAACGGCGCCGCGGACAGTCACGTCGTACTCCGGGAACTCTTCCCGGCCCACATCGGAGGCAGAATAGACCGACGCCCCGTCTTCGCTGACGGAGAAGATGCGGACGCTTTCATCCAGTCCCACCTTCCGCACGAATTCCTCGGTTTCCCGTCCGGCCGTTCCGCTGCCGATGGCGATGACTTCGATCCGGTACTTTTCCACCAGACCGGCTACAGTCATGATGGCCTGCACCTTCTTCGCGGCCGGCGGATGCGGGTAGATGACCGTATGGTCCACGAGGTTTCCCTGCTCGTCCAGGCAGACGACCTTGCAGCCCGTCCGGAATCCCGGATCGATGGCCATCGTCCGTTTCCGCCCTACCGGCGCGGCCAGGAGCAGCTGACGAAGGTTCTCTCCGAAGACCCGGATGGAATCGGCATCGGCCTTCCGCTTGGCTTCCCGCAGGACCTCACCGGTGATGGAGGGCTCCAGCAGGCGCTTGTAGGCATCGTCCACGGCCTTTCGGATTTCCCGCCCGGTCTCCGGAGCGGGATACCCCTGCGCCTGGCAGAAATCGTAATAGATCTTGTTGCCGCATTTTTCAGCGTCGGCATCGACGGACACCCGCAGGAATCCTTCGTTCTCCGCACGGAGCAGCGCCAGGAGGGCATAGGAAGGAATCTTGGAAAGCGGCATCGAATAATTGAAATACGTCCGGTATTTCGCAGCCGCCGGATCTTTCTCCGCCGCCTTGGTCGCCTTGGACTGAACCCGCCGGGTCCGGAATACGCTCCGCAGGTTCTCCCGCACCGGCGCCGACTCGGACAGGCGTTCCGCGATGATGTCCCGGGCACCGGCCAGGGCTTCCTCCACGGATGCGACCTCCCCCTTGACGAACGGGACGGCATCGGCCTCCGGACGGCGGGATTTGCCGTTCCAAAGGAGGTCGGCCAGGGGTTCCAGGCCCTTTGCGACGGCAACCGTCGCCCGCGTTTTCCGTTTGGGGCGATAAGGTAGGTAGAGGTCCTCCAGGATACCGGAATCCACGCAGGTCTCGATCTGCCGCTTCAGTTCCGGCGTCAGTTTCCCCTGCTCTTCGATGGTGGACAGGATGGAGGCCTTGCGCTTTTCCATATCCGCAAAGGCTTCGGTCCAATGCTTGATCTCGGCGACCTCCACATCGGAAAGGCCCCCGGTGCGCTCTTTCCGGTACCGGCTGATGAAGGGAACCGTACAGCCCTCCGCAAAGAGTTCCGCACAATTCTCCACCTGCCAGTCCTTGACCTGCAGGAGACTCGCGATATGCCTGATATAGATTTCCTTCACAGCCTACCGGATCTCGAAGAGCTGAAGAAAGCCGGTCATCATGAAAACCTGGCGGATTTCATTGGACAGCCCCTCGATGATGACCTTTCCGCCTGCCGCAGCGGCCGCCTTGCGGATGGTCAGGAAAATGCGGAGACCGGAGCTGGAGATATAAGTCATCTCGGAGCAATCCAGGACAATCGTCCGGTCTGCAACCTCCAGCAGCGGCTGGACATCGCGCGTAACGGACAAAGCGGCGGGCGTATCGAGACGGCCCACGAAGCGGGCGGTTACGGTTCCTTCTGTTTGAGTGATCTGAACTTCCATTCTTTTTATAATTTTTTGGTCATTGACAGAATATTCTTCCCATCTTTCCGTTCATAGGACACGTGGTCCATGATGGAGTTAACAAGATAGATGCCAAGCCCGCCGACGGGACGGTCGATGGCATCCAGCGACAGGTCCGGCGGGGAGATCGACGTCGGGTCGAAAGGAACGCCGCTGTCGGTCACGATGAAATCCAGGTGGTCTTTCCAGATGATGGCTTCGATGTCCACAAGACCGTCGGAACCTTCCGGATAGGCATACATGATGACATTGGTGACCGCCTCTTCGAGAGCCAGGTTCAGACTCATGGCGACGCCTTGATCCAGTTTGGATTCCATGGCTATCGTTTCGATGAAATCGGCCAGCTGAGGAATCTGGGTGACATCATTATGCAGGATCAGATGCCGCTCGGCTCCGGTCGTAGGAGCCGGATTCGTAAAACGGAGGACGAACATGGTCAAATCATCACTTCGCTCACTGTCACCGACATGCTCCTTGACATCCTCCACGACCTTTTTCACCTGCATTTCCGCCGAGTCGTTGCCGATGTGGGCTGCCACGTCGAGGAGCTTGTCCAGCCCGAACAGCCTGTGGGAGCTGTCTTCCGCCTCCGTAAGCCCGTCCGTATAGAGGAAAAGCCCCTCATGGCTGCAAAGATCCGCTTCCTGTTCCTGGTAATGAAATCCGGGAACGACACCGAGCGGCATATTCGGCGTGACTTCCAATTCAAGGGCAGCACGGCCGGGCCTCGTCAGCAAAGGAGCATTGTGTCCGGCATTACAATACCGGAGGTGTCCGCTCCGAAGATCCAGGATACCGACCAGGAAAGTGACGAACATACTGCTTTCGTTCATATCGGACATGGAATCGTTCATGGACGTGACAATGCGCTGCGGACTGGCTTCATGGGCCGATACAGTCCGGAAGAGGCTCCGCGTGACGGCCATCACCAGCGAAGCGGGGATCCCCTTTCCGCTGACATCCCCGATACAGAAAAAGAACTTTTCGTCCCGGATAAAGAAATCGTAGAGGTCGCCTCCGACTTCCTTCGCAGGGACGATGATGCCGAACATGTCAATGTCATTCCGTTCCGGATAAGGCGGGAAGGTCTTGGGAAGCATGGACATCTGGATCTCGCGCGCGACATGCAGTTCGTTCTCGATCCGGTTCTTTTTCTTTGAAACTTCCCTCAGGTCCTGCTGTTTTTTGGCAAAGACGTAAATCAGATAGATGAGAATCAGGATGCCGAGGACCTGGAGGAGATTGATCAGGCCGCCCAGACGGCGCAATTCCCCGTAGATCTCTTTACTGGGAACCACGATGGCCATGGACCAGCCCGCCCGCTCGACCGGCGCATAAAAGACGAGGTCCTCCACCCCATTGTACAGGACCGCCTTCTCTCCCCTCTTCCCCGCAAGCATGCCCTGGACCACTTCGTTCACAGACGCGGAATCATCCAGCGTCCGGGCAATATTCTGCATGGTCTGTTTCATGACCAGCGCGGACGACGGGCATACCATGAGCTGTCCCGTACGGCTGGCGAGCACGCTGAAGGCATTCGGATACCCCTCGATGGAGCCGACCAGGTCCGTGAGCCAGTCCAGGGAGACATCGGAGGTGATGACACCGGCGATTTTCCCGTCGTTATCGGTCAACGGAACCGAGTATGTCGTCATCAGCATCTCGCCCCCTCCCTCATCGAAATAGGGTTCCGACCAGTATCCTTCACCGGTTTCCAGCGGCTTCACGAACCATTCCTTCTCCAGGTAATTGTATTCCTCCGTACCCAGCTGCGTACTGCCGAAAGTCGATCCGCGGCGGTACGAGAAAGGAGAGAACATCCGGCCCTTGTCCGGATCATAATTCTCCCGGAGAGCAATGGCGCAGCCGACGATGAAATCATTGCTCTCCACCACCCTGCGGGTCACGGTCCAAAGGCTGTCCGGCTGGGAAAGGCGGTTCCGCGCGCCCCAGACATTGTTCCTGACAACCGTCTCGACCTTTTCCATGACACTCGTAATCCGAAGATTCGTCGCTTCCATCTGATCCTCGGCACGGCGGGTCGCTTCCTCGTAGAGCTGACGCTGGTTATAATAGAACTGAATAATGCTCGTCGCCGCCAAGGTAATGATGGAGATGACCACCATGGCAAAACCCTGCAGGGCAATCCGGATATTGTCTTTGTTGAATCGTGCCATAAGCAAAAAGACTAAAGGATGGATCGAAGAGCACTCCGGAACACCGGCATCGGCGCCCCCATATCCCGTTCAACGATAATGGTTTTCAGGCCGGCGAAGGGAGCGACCTCTTCCTCCAGGCTGGAGAGGGGACGGTCCGTACCGAAATAGGCCGGTGCAAAAGCCTGCCAGAAACGGACGGCCGTCTGCGGTTCCATATGGAAGGCCTCACGGACAAAGTCCGGAGCGCTGAGGTACGCCGTTGCGTAAACCATCCCGATGTCGAACAGCGGATAACCATATCCGAAATCACCCAGGTCAATGAAATAGCGGCGGTCGCCGACAAAGATGGCATTGCCGAACTGGAGATCCCCATGGAGGGCCGTATCCGTATCGGGCGCGTCCTGGATAAAGCGAAGCAGCTTTTCCTTCTCAGCCTTTGTAAAGAAAGGATTCCTTTCCAGCTCCCTGGCGTAGCGGTCCTTGACACATTCGAACTGCTCCGTATCAACATGTGTCGCATGCAGGGAACGGCACATCCGGGCGAATTCTTCCGCATAACGGACGACATCATCCGGATGGTCGCCGACGGCCCGGGCATAGGACTGCTTGTCCCGGATCCTCCGGAAACGGATACCGTAACGGACGCCATCCGTCACATAGTCGCCCGGTTCGGGAGAGGGAATGCCGCAGCGGAATACTTTCCGGGCAACCAGCAACTCATCCAGAGGCTGCTGGATCTTGCCGGGATGATAGAGTTTGAGCATGACGTCAGGGTCGGTCCGGTGGTTATAACTCACCCCGTTGGCCCCTTCGCCTGCATACACATAATCGGCCATATCGACCTTGATCGCTTTCAGTGGTTCCATATAGACGGCTGTTTTTCAGGGAAAATACGGTCAACCAGAAACTTGAATTCCTGATAGGCATAGGTATCGGACAGGGAGGCAAGGGCGTCGGCCAAGGCATGGTAGCGCCAGGCATGGACAGCTTTCTCCTTGATATGGAAACGGTCCCAGAATGACTCGCCGAGGGTGGTATAATCCCTGGCGATGGCCCGCATGTTGGAGAGTTTGTCTCCCATTGCAACCATTTTCTCATCCCGGGAGGCCGCCTCCAGGCGCCGCAGGGAATCCACCTTCCGGGATTTCCAGTCCAGGTCCTGCCCCTGACGGTCGCTCTCCGCGTCCACCAGGCCGGCAATCCGGTCCCCGAAAATACGGCGTATCTCATCCAGCGTCACATCCGTATCTTCGACGACATCGTGCAGGGCGGCCGCAGCCAGGATTTCCTGGTCGGAGGTCATCGTAGCGACGATGGATACCGCCTCCATCGGATGGACGATATACGGGAAACCCTTGCCCCTGCGCTCCGTGCCGGCATGGGCCTGGACGGCAAAGACAATGGCACGATCCAGCAACTGTGTATCCAACGATTTATTTTTCACTGCGTCTGATATATTCCAGGATAAGATCCACGGCGTCATCCTCCGAGATTCCGTCCATATTGATGACCAAGTCGTAGTTCCGGGTATCATACCGGCTGACGCCGGCATATTTCATCGTGTAGTTCTCCCGGCCGGCATCCACCCGGTCGATGACGGAAGCAGCCTCTTCTTCATTCAGGCCCTGCTTCCGCATCACCCGCTCCATCCGGCTGGCCAGCGAAGCCTTGATAAAAACCCGGAGTTTGTTGGGGTGCGCCTTCAGGACGAAGAATGCGGCACGGCCGGCAATCACGCAGGACTCCTCGGCAGCGATTTCCCGCAGGATCCGGGATTCGGACTTGAAAAGGTCGTCAGAGGTTACGAGTTCCGGAATCCCCTGTCCGGCAGGATAATGGAGATCGCCCCCGGGAGCCCGGGAGATCTTGTCGCAAAACTCGGTCCACCAGTTGCGCTTGCTGGCCTTCAGCTGTTCGATCTGCTCCTCGGTCAGTTTGAACTCCTGGATGAGTCCTTCGAGCTGGACCTTGTCATAAAACCGGACATTCAGTCGCCGGGCCAGTTTCCGGGCGACGGAGCGGCCTCCGGAGCCCAATTCCCGGTTGACCGTTACGAGGAATCTTTCTTGGGTATTCATCATCTGGGTTTTGTATGCATGAAGGAAAGGTCCTTCGCCTGTTCCATGATATATTCCGCCATCATGTCATTGCTCTCGGACGGACCGTTCAGGGTATCCAGCATCAGGCGGATGCCGGCACGGCCGCTTCCCTGCTTCAGCAGGTAGGCAATGCACAGATTCTGGGGGCCTAAGGAAGAAGAAAGGATGTCCAGGTCCGTCACGCTGATCTGGTAGCAGGCAATCTGGTAGGCCGCCTCGGAATAGTCGCGGATCAGGTGGTCCACATCTCCGAGCGTCCGGAAACCCAGGGCCTTCAGGACGGCCAGGTACGGCATCAGGGTGACCTCCTGGATTTCGGCCTGGTTCACGGAAGCGATCCGGCGGTTCAGCTTGTCGAAAGGAGCCAGCTTCAGGTAGCTCCGGTAGCTGTCGCCGTCCAGCGGGACCTCTTCCAGATGTCCCGACGCGACCAGGGACTGCACCTTGCGCCGGTAGTCGTTGATATCCGTCCGGATGCGGCTGAACTGTTCATCGATGAGTTCCAGCATGCCGGCAAGCCGGTTCATGTTCCGGAGATACTCTTTCGGAACTTCCACGCCGCTCTTATAGCCGGTGTCGTGGTTCATATTGGCCCAGGCGTGCTGGAGGATCGTCCGCATCTGGATTTCGAAACGATAGGGACAGTCCGGGACGCGGCAGATGTAATGCAGGGAGAGATAGCCGAAACTGTCGATTTCGTGGAGTTTCCGCTTGTCCACGGAGTTGTCCCAGTCCACGTCGAAGAGACGCTCCACCACCGAGGCGACCTTGTCCACGTCGTCGGTGTAGAACGTAATGATCCGCATGCCGAAGATATCGGTGATATCGGCGAGCGAAGCGTATTTGGTTCCCTTGAGTTCCAGTTTCCCGGCCAGGGAACCCTCCGTCTTGATACGGCTTTCGATGGAAGCGACGACGATGCCGGTTTCGTCAAAGACGGTCCGGATCCGTTCCGGCACCGTAGTCCGCAGTTTCTCGAACACCGGAAGGTTCTCCCGGTATTCACGCAGGATAGCCTCCGAATGGGGGTCCAGTTTAATTCTGCTCATCGGTCAAATCTGTTTTATCTATGGTCAGGGCCGTCCGGACGACCACCCAGTCCCTGTGTCTTTCACGAGGATCCTGCACATCCTCATACTCGTTCATCGGCAGGACGCGCTGCAAAAGCTCATCCGGTTCCCCGGACACATATCCTCCGGAAAGATGAAAACAATTGCTGCGGAGACGCTCCTGCGCCGCCAGATGTTCCAAGGCATCGGCGACAGCACCTTTCTCCGGGAAATGGGCCCCGTCGTACACCAGCGGAATCCGCGCAGCCTCCTGTTCCAGATCCGGGCCGGAAAGCTCCCGCAGGGTGGGGATGAAGGCCGACCGGGACAAGTCCTGTCCTTGTTGACGAAGAAGGGCCAGCCGGTTCCGAAGTCGTCCCCCGGAACCTCCGTGCAAGCTCTTCCGACGCGATTCCCAAGTCCCGCTTTTTCCCTCGGAACGCTGACTGGCATCGTAAAACCGGCTTGCCTGGTCCTTATGATCCCTGCCGGTAATGGAAGGAAGGGTCCACACGGCCTCGGACATGCCGAAGGGACGGATGACCGGATGCTCCCCCGGGCAGTAGGTGCGGTTATAGAAGTCCAGGAGACTCTTCAGACGGGCATCCGCCACATCCACCCGGACCAGGATCATGAGCCGGGACAAATCCCTGTCCTGACGCGCCGCCAGCTGCAGCAGCCGGATGGAGAACTCGATGTTCCGTTCGGCCGCCCCCAGCGCAACGATCACATAGTTCAGCTTGCCGAGCAGGGTTTCGCAGCGCCGCCAGAAACCGTCCGAGCCCACCGCATCGCCGTTCCAGACGATGGAGGGGTCTTCCCTGAGTCCCGGGAACCGGTTCAGGAACTCTCCCCGTGCCACCTCCAGGGCGTCTCCGCTGATGTCGATGGTCGTCGGAATTCTGCGCTTGTCCTTTCCCACGAAAGAGCCGAACTCATACAGGAAGCGCATCGCCTCCTGTCCCGTCGTGCCGAATCCCACAAGCAGGGCGTGGAATTCCCCGTCCACATAACCGAGGGAGCGTCCGCTCCGGTCCCGGGCAACGGCCACGGAATGCACCGGATGAAGCTCCGGACGTTCGAATTTGAGGTCCTGGACGCAGAGGTAGTGGAAATCCACCAGACGCAGGCGGTTCTGCGTCGCCGTATAGATGGAGTTGTATCCGTCCCGCCGGTCCACCCGGCAGAAGACTTTCGCCTGCACGGACGGATCCAGATACAAGTCCGTTACCATCAGGCGGTTCTCATCCTCGTCGTCCATGAGGAAATAGATACTGGTCCTGGGATTATGCAGCCAGGCGCGCAAGCGGCGCAGGCCGATAGCTTCCGGAAGGTTTTCCTCCCGGCCCGAAGCGGGAGCATGCCCCCTGAGCAGGACGAACCGGTCCGAACCCAGTTCTTCGTCCAGGCTGACTTCCTTCTGCCGGCTCACGAGACTCGTAAAGATGTCTCCTAAGGAGATCTCCGCATGGACGTTTTCCTTGGACGGGATGTCCACGAAAATCAGGTATCCCTGGTCCGACGCATCCTTCTCGGCAGCCCAGTCCTCCAGGATGGACTTCGCGAGCAGCTTGGCACTGCGGCTGATGCCCAGGAAGATATGGTTCTTGCGGTCCCGCTGGGCAGCATGCCGGTGGATCCAGAGCCAGAAACGGTCCTTCAGGCGGCGCGGGAGAATCTGGAAGACCATCACGAACGAGAAAGCCAGGACGAAGGAGAAAACGGTCAGATAGGCCATCAGCAGTCCCGGTTCCCGGAAAATGACCGCGGCGATGATATCATCGAACACCACGGTATGGCCCACGAACATCTCAAGTCCCGCCACCAGCGAGGTGAGCGTAAGCTGGATCCAGTTCCCGTCCGTCACCGTGTGGGAGGAACGGGAAAGCAGCACGAGATGGACAGCTGTTCCCAGGGTGAGCAACAGGCCGAACACGAATCCCATCCACCCCCTGCGTCCCTTCCGCAGGAGGGAATTCAGGAGACGGACGAAAAACACAACCGCGACGGTGAGGCACAAAAACCAGGTCACCATCGCGGGATTCGATATGGGAAAATCGTTCACATGCATCTGGCGTGACAGTTTAACCCACAAATATAAGAAAAATCCTTGTTATTTCACCAGCGTATAGGTCCCGGCTTCATAATCCTTGGATTCCGACTCACCCGGAAGGGTGACGGTGGCCGTCGCACCCTCCGGAACCGTGAAGGTCCAGGTCCAGGTGTCGCCCTCATACTTCCAGGAGCTCCTGATGGTCCCGGCGGCGGATTTATACGCAGCCTCCAGGTGTCCCAGGCGCTTGTCCGGAACGGGTCTCAGGATGATGTGCCGGAAGCCGGGTTTCGCCGGGTCGGCATTGATGCCGGCGGCCGTCTCCCACAGCCACTGGCACACGCAGCCATAGGCATAGTGGTTGAAACTGTTCATGCCGTTCGGGCCCATGCCTTCGTCCACCATGTAGCTGT
>Ga0247611_10006191_pt1 | contig 15472 bp, 15 predicted proteins | sample 177DNAGHGhighgp2_FD_192422 | JGI IMG/M metagenome (GOLD analysis project Ga0247611, IMG submission 192422) | Sheep rumen microbial communities from Palmerston North, Manawatu-Wanganui, New Zealand - 1770 DNA GHGhigh gp2 | ecosystem: Host-associated > Mammals > Digestive system > Stomach > Rumen...
TCCTGTGTTAATTGAACATTGTCACAGATTTCGATTCCTTCAATACCAAGTTCAGATAATGAAGCACTAATTAAATCAACTGCCTCAGTTGTAGTCTTTATTGAATATTTATTCCACTTCATAGCGATTCTCCTTTTTATTTTTAAATTTTACCTGTATGCGATTTAAAAAAATTTTTACTATCTACACAAAATAACAAGCCCTAATTATTCTAAATCAGGGCTTGTTGTAATTAAGCTATCTAATCTTAACCTAAAAGTGTAGTTATATCAAGTAATTTTAGGCGTCCTTTAAGAATGCTTCGTAGCACTTAAGTGCTTCCCAAAGGTCAGCCTTAGAAATAATTTCATGAGGAGCATGCATATTAAGAACTGCAATACCACTATCAATTACATTCATATCAAGGTTAGCTAAGATGTAAGCGATTGTTCCGCCGCCACCTGCATCTACCTTACCAAGTTCTGCTGTCTGGAAGTTAACCTTGTTATCATCACAGATTTTTCTTACCTTAGCAACATATTCTGCTGATGCATCGTTAGAACCTGACTTACCACGAGCACCTGTGTATTTATTAAATACAACACCACGTCCAAAGAATGCTGAATTTTTCTTATCAAATACTGATGCATAGTTTGGATCAAATGCAGCTGATACATCTGAGCTTAACATAAATGAGTTAGCAAGTGCTCTTCTAAGCTTAAGATCTGAATAATCACCACATCTATCCATAAGTTCTGCAACCATATTTTCAAAGAACTTAGACTGCATACCTGTTGCACCAACAGAACCGATTTCTTCCTTATCAACTAAGATACAAACACCAGTCTTCTTTAACTTCTTAGAATTAAGAAGGGCAATAAGTGATGGATAAGAGCAAGACTTATCATCATGACCATAACCCATAATCATTGACTTATCAAAGCCGTAGTCTCTAGCAGGACCTGCAGGAACCATTGTAAGTTCAGCTGAAAGGAAGTCCTCTTCTTCAATGCCATACTTTTCCTTAAGGATTGCTAAGATATTCTTCTTAACTAATTCCTTCTCATCTTCTTCACCCTTAGCTGGCATGCTACCAACTAAGACATCAAGAGCTTCACCTTCTACAACCTTGCTACCCTTCTTCTCCATCTGCTCTGCAGCTAAATGGATAAGTAAGTCAGATACACCAAGTACAGGGTCTGTAGGGTCTTCGCCAAATGTTACATTAACAACTGAACCATCCTTTAATGCAACTACACCGTGAAGTGCAAGAGGTGTTGCAACCCACTGATACTTCTTAACACCACCATAGTAGTGTGTATCAAGTAATACTAAATCTGTATCTTCATATAATGGATTCTGCTTAATATCAAGTCTAGGTGAATCAATATGAGCACCTAAAATATTCATACCATTCTCAATTGGCTCTTCACCAATATTAAAAAGGACAATAGCCTTCTTCATATTAACAGCGTATACCTTATCGCCAGCCTTAAGTGTCTTGCCAGCCTTAATAACTTCATTTAAATCTTCATAACCTGCTGCCTTAGCAAGCTTTACAGACTCCTCAACGCATTCTCTTTCAGTCTTAGCTTTACTAATAAACTGTCTGTAATTTTCTGCAAAATCAAAAACAGCTGTCTTAGTCTTCTCATCATAAGTTTTCCAAGCGTTAGCTCTTTCCATAATCAATTTCCTCCTGTATAAAATATAAACCCTTACGAGTTTAAAATGTGTTTTGAAACGTTCCTAATTTAAAGCATTAAAACTTATTAGAAACAATAGTCATTTTAAAAACGTGACACTAACAAGTTTACTATCAGGATTGATTATTGTAAAGTTCGTCCGCATTAAATTTCTCTTAATTTATGAAAAATTTTCATCAAAAACCAATCATAAAACCAAATCTACATGACTAATTGTGCCGGCAGCCCCAGTACTTTCCTTTAAATAGACACCAGTTTTCTTAATTTCTGCATTTAGATTGTTACTTGCATCCTTTAAACTAAACTGAAAATTAGCACTATCTAGATAAATTGCTCCTACATCTGCAGATTTCAAATCAATAAGTAGGTCATTTCCTTTATCATCCTTTGTCCAGACCGTGAGCTTATTAAATATAGAATCATTCTCATCAATCCAACCATTGCCATCTTCATCGTAGACCGCTAAATCCTTAAAGCCATCCCCAGATTTAGTTCCAAAAAGCTCAGAACCATCATTAATTACGCCATCGTTATTCTTATCTAATGCTAAAAAGCCCGAACCTTCTCCTGCAAAGGAAATGCTCTCTTCATCCCCATCTGCATCTAAATCAAAGAAAAACTTCTGGTCAGAAACGCTAGTAATATTGCTATCTAAGTTGATTATAAGAGGATCCATTTTAATGTAATCTTTAACCTCTAGCATATTAGTCTCTGCCATAAAAGCTCTAGACATGCTAACTTCAAGATTAAAATCAATACTTCTTCCATCTGCTGTCACAACTTTTCCAACACTAGCAAAGGTGCTAGCTTCATGTTCTGATACAAAGCCTGTACTAGCTGTGATTTTCTGCCAAGCAGTGCCATTACTTAGCCCTATGTTAGAGGAAGGACTAAAAACTAGACTTGCAGCTAACGAAGATGATTCGTTAAAATTCCTAGAACTTAGGGAAAAAGCTGCTGCCACATTTTCATTAGAACTTCTCAGGGAAGTTCCTTCCTTTCTAACATTTTCAAGATTATGCAAAACATTTCCACTAACCTTCCTAGCTGCAAGGGCTGCTAAAATCTCCTTAATCATCTTTATCTTAATATCTAGCTCATCGCTAATCTGGAACTGATTAGAGTTTTTGTTAGCCTTATAAATTCTAGACAAATCCATAAGGTTTCTTGCTTCATTTTCCTCACGCTGTTTCTTTTGATTCTCTTTTTCTTGTTTTTGGTAGCTTAGCATGGCTTCCTTCATGGTCATGCCCTTAGATTCTTTTGATAAGTCAAGAATAGCAATTACTGCTCCTTTAGATGCTGCAACATCCATACTCACAGATTCCTTATACCTATAGGAACTTTCTTCATGTGTTGTAGCAAAGGAAATATTACTTGTTTCAACCTTCATAACGGACTCCTTTCCGTAAACACGGGTAAATCCATTTACCCAATAAAAAAGTTTCTAGAAAAGCCTAATAAGACTAATCTAGAAACTATATCGACAGGCTTTAGTAAAAACTTTAGCCCTAAATTATATTTTTTTCGTTTTTAATTACTTCTTATATTTCTTCGTAATCACAATACTATATACTGCCATCAGCACAATGGTTTCAAACATAACTCCAAGCATAGACAGTATTATAAAAGGATTATTCTGTCCCATCAGAAGTGGTATCCCCAATAAATTAAAGATCAAGCCATAGGCAATAAATAATAATCCTGTTGCTCTATTATAGCCTTTTACATCTTTAACCTCAAAGGGTTCAGAATTAGCCCAAAATCTTGCTGGTTTTTTTGAAAATATATCTATTATTCCTAACAACACAATTCCAAAACCTACTATTATCCAAATGCTAAATCCAAGAACTGCCCCACTCATAAATATATCTCCTTTTTTCATAAATTATTTTACAGTCCAAAATAAGCATCTATTCCGTTTGCGATACCATCTACTATTTTATTCTGATAACTGTCTGTGGACATTAAATAGTCCTCATTAGAATTTGACATATAGCCCATCTCAACTATAGTTACTGGAACCTGACACCAGTTTATTCCGCTCATTGTATCAGTCTCCCAAACGTATTCTTTTCTACATCCAGTAGCAGCAACCAATTCCTCTAACACATTTGTTGAAAGGGACTTACTTTGGGAATAAAGATAAGCATTATATGGATTAGAACTTGTCTGGCAAATTGTCATAGCACCATTAGCACTAGAATTAGTCGAACCATTTGCATGAATTCTAATAAAAGCATCGGCATTTACTTCATTTGCCATAGCTGCACGCTCACTATTACTAATATTTACCTCATTAGTCGTTCTAACCATAATGACCTCATAGCCACGACTCTCTAACTCAGCTTGAAGCTTTAGAGCCACTGATAAATTAAGTTCATACTCATAAAGTCCTGTATAAACTCCACGAGTTCCGCTAGAAACCTTAGCTTTCTTTTCTGATGCACCAGGTCCTACAGCTTCTAAACTTGAATCCCCCTGGGCTTGATGCCCTGCATCAATTACCACAAGATAAGAGTTATCTTTACTTGTCCGTTTAACCCTTGTCTCCTCAGTTTCATTTGTCTCTACAGTTTCTTCTGCATACTCAGTTTCATCTACTTTATCAGTTTCTTCTGCTTCTACAGTTTCTTCTACTTCCTCAGTTTCATCTGCTTCTACTGTTTCTTCCACATCTATTACTTGTGTGTTAGCTTGCTTATCAGATTTTTTTGTAAAACTGTTACCACAAGCTGAAAAAAATAAAACGCATAACAAAAGTAACGATAGTAACTTAATCTTAATTCCCCTACTCATAAAATAAGCCTCCCCCATGTCCCACAGCCCAGTGGCTGTGGGCACCATTATTAACTTTCTATCTTAAGAAACCAGCAACAATCTGTTCTTCAGCCTCTTCTTCTGTAAGGCCTAGTGTCATAAGCTTTGTAAGCTGATCTCCTGCAATTTTTCCAATAGCAGCTTCATGAACCAATGCAGCATCTACATTCTTAGCATCAAGCTTTGGAATTGCAAGTACATGTGCATTACCCATTATAATTGAATCACAAGCAGCATGACCGTGACATGCGCAATTTCCCTCAATTGTGACTTCAAAAATCTGTTCTGAATCATCCTTAGCTACAGTACGTGAAATAACATCAGTAGATGCGTCTTCTCCATTAAGAATTACCTTGTAATCTGATGTTGCTTTCTGATTTCCATGAGTCATTAAAGCTTCATGAATAATAAGTGTAGCACCACTTTTAAGTTCAGCATAATTAGTACGAACTGTTGAATCAACACCCTTTACCTGAACCATTTCCATTTCGACATAACTTCCCTCTTCCTGATAAACAGTTGTTACAGGATTAAGAATACGTTCTCCCTTGCCATCGCCTTCGCCATAATGTTTTTCAACATACTTAACTCTAGCATTTTTCTCTACATGGAATGTATGAATTCCATCATGCTGTGAATCCTGATCACCACAGTTAGAAATACCGCAACCAGCAACAATAGTTACATCTGCGCCCTCTCCAACGTAAAAATCATTATAAACCATATCCTTTAAGCCACTCTCTGTTAAAACTACAGGAATATGAACACTTTCTCCCTTAGTGCCTGGCTTAATAATAATATCAATTCCTGGCTTGTCTTTTTTAGTTACAATATCAATATTAGCTGTAGTGTTTCTTGCAGCACTTTTTCCATTAGCACGAATATTATAAGCACCCTGAGGAATACTATCTAAATTGGCAACCTCATGTAAAATATTTTTCTGAATAGCATTAATCTCCATTAGTTGTTACCTCCTAATTTATTACAAGCAATACTAGCTGCACCTGTTCCAAGAAGTTCTGGTAAAATTTCTTCCTTAGGACCCTTTTTCTTAACTTTACCATCTTCAATAACAACAATCTCATCAGCTATATTTAAAATACGTTCCTGATGGGAAATAACAATAATTGTACCCTTTATTTCCTGTCTCATATTTTCAAAAACCTTTATAAGGTTTTGGAAGCTCCATAAATCAATTCCAGCTTCTGGTTCATCAAAAATAGAAAGCTTTGTTCCCCTTGCAAGTACTGTTGCAATCTCAATTCTCTTTAATTCTCCACCTGAAAGTGATGAATTAACTTCACGATTAATATAATCCTTAGCACATAAGCCAACCTTTGATAGGTACTCACAAGCCTCTATTGTTGTAATTTTTTTACCTGCAGCAAGTCTAAGTAAATCCACAACTCTAATTCCCTTAAAATGCACTGGTGCCTGGAAGGCAAAACTAACGCCACGCTTTGCTCTTTCTGTAATATTAAGGTCTACTAGATCTTCTCCATCTAATAAAATCTGACCAGATGTTGCCTTATTAACACCCATAATAAGCTTAGCAAGTGTAGACTTACCACCGCCATTAGGTCCAGTAATTACAATAAATTTTCCATCTTCAACTGTTAAATCCAGGCCGTTTATAATCTCTTTAGTTGCGTCTTTTTCATCTTCAACCTGGTATGTAAGATTCTTAATTTCTAGCATAAACACTCCTAACCATACATTGTGTATGTAAATTAAATATTCAAAGTTAATTGTTCATCACCTGAATCAATTTCATTAGCAAAATCTTCATTGGCAATTTCAAGCTCTGCCTCTTCTTTATACTGTTCAACCATATCCTCTGAAATAGCTGGAAGTTCATCAATTGAAGAAACACCAAAGCTTCTTAAGAAGTCCTCAGTTGTACCAAAAAGCATTGGACGACCTGGTGCATCAAGTCTGCCTACTTCTTTAATTAAATTAAGCTCTACAAGTTTACTAACACTGTGGTCTGAGTTAACTCCTCTGATTTTTTCTATTTCTATCTTAGTAATTGGTTGTTTATAAGCAACAATTGACAATGTCTCAAGGGCCGCATCCGTAAGAGTGTACTTACGAGGCTGAGAGCAAACCTTAATTAAGTTGTCGTAATATTCCTGCTTTGTGCAAAGCTGAAATTTACCATCAAGCTCAATAATACGAATTCCTCTATCCTCGGCTTCGTACTTATCCATCATATTATGAATAAGCTTAATTGTTGTTTCTACATCATGTTCAATGGCAAGTGCTAATGAATCTGCTGACACTGAATCACCCATAGTAAACAAAACCGCTTCAATAACAGCTTCTGACTGTTCTATCGTCATCAATTTAGTCCTCCTCTATATCCTCGATTAAATCAGGATCATTAATTACTTTTATAAAAATATCATCTCGTGCACTTGTCTGGGTCACAGTCACAAAACCTGTCTTTATAAGTTCAAGAATAACTAAAAAAGTAACAATTACAGCAACTTTTGACGAATTATCATCTAGTAATTCTCTAAAGCTAAACTCACTATAATTTTTCATATAGGCTTTTATATCAACAAGTTTTTCGCTCATTGAAACCTCTTCTTTTTCGATTTTTCCAAACTTACTTCTAACAGGATCAATCTTGTCCTCTTTACGACGAAGCACATCATTAAAAATAGCATTTAACTTAGTTAAATCCAAGCCTTTTACAACCTCATCCAAATTAATTGGTGGTGTATATTCTTTAACTTCTTTAGGAATATTTTCCTTTCTGTAATAAAGTCTATTAGCATCAAGTTGTCTATCCTTTAGCTCCATTGCCATAGCCTTATATAGCTTGTATTCAAGCAATTTTTTAACCAATTCTTTTCTTGGATCTTCTTCCTCTCCCTCTTCATTAACTTCACGTGGAAGAAGCATCTTAGCCTTAATATCAAGAAGGGTAGCAGCCATAACAAGGAATTCCGAAACCACGTCTAAGTCCTCGTCCTTTAAAGCATCCACATATTCCATGTACTGCTCAGTAATCATAAAAATCGGAATATCATAAATGTTAACTTTATTCTTATCTATTAAGTGAAGTAAAAGGTCAAGTGGTCCTTCAAACACCTGTAATTTTACTCTTATACTCATAATTCTAACAAAAAAGTGATTGTATCACTTCCATCCTTTCACAATTAATATCGCTTCTACACAACCCTTTTATTTTAACGAAAATAGCTAATTATTGCAAGATTAAGAAATTTCGCTATAATGAATAATATAATTATTTTTATCTTGTTTATAAAAAATAAAATCAAAAAAAGATTTGCACAAATAAAATGGGGAGATATGAATGAAAAAAAGAATTTATAATGCTAGGGAAAAGATTAAAAAGAAGCCATTTTACACCATTTTTACAGATTGCATAGCAAAGCTTTCAAAAGACAGAGTTTCTGATTACGCCGCAAGTGCAAGCTACTTTATTATACTTAGTATAATTCCTTTCTTAATGGCACTTTTGAGTATTATTAGATTTTTGCCCTTTGATAAAGATTATTTATTTGATTACATAAAGCCCATAATTCCAACCTCTCTGCATGGCCTATCACAGCAGATCCTAACTGGAATTTATAATTCCCACGCCACTATTACTATTGTTACAGCTATAACTTTAATATGGGCTGCTGGAAAGGGATTTTTTGCTATTCTAAAGGGATTGCACCAAATTTATGAAATTGAGAAATTTTCAAATTGGTTAATCTTAAGAATTCTTGCTAGTTTATTTGCAATTCTTTTTGTAATAATTGTTGCTGCAAGCTTATGTATTATGGTTTTTGGTAATTACATTTTTAGATTCATCCTAAAATACTTAAGCCACGTGCCAATTCTTTCAACTGTGTTTGGAACCCTTATATACAGTAAAAACGTTACTGTTCCTGTTGTTTTAACTATTATTTTTACAGGGGTTTACACATTTATTTCAAGAAAGAATACAAACTTCATAAAGGAATTACCAGGAGGTTTATTTAGCTCCTTAGGTTGGTTTTTCCTATCCTACTTCTTCTCATTATGGGTAGATAAATCCCCTAGTTTCTCCACTATGTATGCTGGACTATCAACCCTAATTATTGCCTTAATGTGGTGTTATTTCTGCATGATTATAATATTTATTGGAGCAGAAATTAATATGTTTCTTAGAAGGCATGTGTATAAGAAAAAGACTTAAAAAATGTGCTATAATTTTTTCATAAAACTTTAAAAGGGCCAAGAGAATCTGAGGTAACTGAGGTGACCCCAAAAATCTCCTTGGTCCTTTTTTTAACTATCAAAAGCGCTAAACAAAACGACTATTAAAGAGTCAATCTTTTTGCTGCTTCCATAGCTAGTGGACTTCGAACTGATTCGTTTCTATCAAATGTTAGCTGTGCACAAAGAGTACTTCCACGCATTTTTTCAGCCGCAAACACTAAGCCATTATTTATTTTATCAAGCTTTGGATTATCAATCTGATCAGGGTCTCCGGCTACGATTACCTTTGTTCCCATACCAGCTCTTGAAATAATTTCAAGGATTTGTCCAACTGTTGCATTTTGTGCCTCATCAATAATTAGATAAGAACCTGTAATTGAGCGGCCTCGCATATATGCCATTGAACAAATCTCAAGAATTCCATCCTCTAACAAGTCATCAATCTGAGTATGGATCATATCCATAGACTCATTTTTTTCATTAGCCTTAAGCAAAACCTCAAGGTTATCAATAAAAGGTGCCACAAGTGGTCCCATTTTTTCTTCAAGAGTTCCTGGCAAATATCCAATATCAGCATCAGATAACACATTATTTCTTGTAATCATGACTTTCTGATATCTTACATTTCCTCTGCCGCCCTGAGAATAACTTTCATCAAGACCTGCTGCCAGTGAAAGGAATGTCTTAGCACATCCTGCTGGACCTCTTAAAATTACAAGGGGAATCTCTTCAGGCGGCGCCATTAAGGCATAAAGCGCAAATTTTTGTGCCACATTTTTTCCTGTAATACCAAATGGATGCAAATTATCTTTAATTCTATATAAAACATTAGCTCTACAAATTGCAAGAGCTGTCTTATCTGCTGGACTATCTGCATTTCTTACAAGACAAAATTCATTTTCTTCCACATTTACTTCTCTTTGGTCATCATCATAAAACTTGAATCCATCAAGGACCCCTACACTACCTCCAGTAATCAACTCATTAAATGATTTTCCATCAACATAAGCCTCACATCTTCCTGTGTAAATGTCTTCCTCATTATCAATTTCCTCATTATGATAACCCTGTGTTTCAACGCCACAACAAATTGCATTAATTCGCATAGATACATCATTTGTAATTAAAATAACCGGATCATCACAACTCTTAGCCCTTGTAATTACTGAACTTATAATTCTATTATCCGGCTTTTCAATACTATACCCCTGTGGCAAATTATCCTTATTAATTCCGTCTGGATCAATAATAAATTTACCACCACGAGGAAGTGGTATACCTTCAAGATAATCTCCATCATTTTTTAATGAATCAATGATTCTTATTGCTTCTCTTGCATGATAACCAACTTCACCTTGTGCACTTTTCTTCCTATCAAGCTCCTGTAAAGTTGTTGACGTAATCACCACATTATTATCATCAAAGCCATAAATGGAATTTGGCTGTTGAATTAAGATATTGGTGTCTAATACGTAGGTCTTTGTAACACACTTTTTCTTAGCCATATTCAATTCTCCAATCACGATTTATAGTTTGATTCTTCACCCTCCAAGAAGATATCTAACTTTATTTATATATGAATTATAGCATATGTTCGCTTTTATATAAATCATAAATTTACAGGATTGAGATAAAACATTGGATATTTGTGGACTTAGGGTAAACTAAAAAAAGCAGGCTTTCGCCTGCTTTTAATCAATAATTACAAATCTTCCACATCTACCATCTTAATTCCATGTTCTTTCAATAGACTTGCAAAAATTCCTTGTCCATTAATAAGTGTTTTGCTAAATGTTCCATCGTATATATTCTTCACACCACAAGAAGGGCTTCTTGATTGTAAGATTACCATATCGACTTTTTCTTTTAAGACAAGTTCTAGAGCTATTCTTGCTCCTTCTCTAAATTCTCTATCAACGATATTTCCGTTATTCTGTGTAACTACTCCGTTGACAATCTCAGAAGGATTTCTTGGAGTAGAAAGTCCACCCATTACCTCTGGACAAACCGGAATACATTCATGGCCGTAAATAAAATCCATAACTTTTTTATTGTAATTATTACCACCATTGTATTTACAATTTTGTCCAAGAAGGCAGGCACTAACTGCTATTTTCATATGTGCATCCTTTCCAAATTTTTCTAAAAAAAAGTTATTCTTCTATTGTTTCAAAAACTATATCATATGTCACACCATTTATGTTTCCTAGCTGATCAAAATAATTCTTTATTAGCTTCTCTGCACGTTCCTCGGCACTTAAAAGCAATGAACTATCATTTTCAATTTGTTCCCTAATGCTTGCTTCTGAATTATTAAATGCCTTTGCCACATCTTCACTTTTAATATCATTAACTCCGGCACTTTTATTAACTATTCCAATAATTGGCAAGGCGTTATCGCTACTTACAATAACATTTGTAGACTCATCAAAAACAGGATCAATACTTATAATTTTTGCCTTTGGCATATGAACCACTACTTTTTTATCTTCTTCACTAAAATCCATTGTCACCAAAGACATATCAATACCTAGTTTTACTTTTCCTGAATATTCAAACCAAAATTTTCTATCTGACTCTCCAATATGGGCTGGACCAGAACCTGCGGACTTCACAGATTTTGAGACATTATGATAATAACATTCCAGTGTTGCTAGATTACTAAGAGATCTAACTTGCATAATATCTGGTTTTACTGCTTCTTTTTTATCTTCTTTCTTCTCTCCACAAGCTGTCATACAAAGCATAATCATGGAAAGAGCAACGATACATATTTTTCTAAAATTTATTTTCTTCATAATTATTCTCCCTGAATGATTTCTACAGTATAATCCCCGTTCATATGGTTGCTCCAAGGGGTCATTAAACCTTCAACAATATTTTTTGCATTATCTTTTGCAAGCCTCTTTATCTCGCTTTCATTTTCTGCTTTTTGCTTTAAATCTTCCTGACACTTTGTATAGCTTTCTGCAACCACTGTTTCATTATTGTATTTTTTATCGCCAAAAATGTACTCAAGTGATGTTGAATCCACCAAGGTATCCTGAATTGTTACATCAGGCAATGTAATAGTTATCTTTTTTTCTTCGTCATTTACATCTATTCCAATTGCATTAAAATCTATTCCTGCCACAACTGTTCCCTTGTAGGAAACGTAGTATTTGACCTTTTTGTCATCGTCTGTGTTTACCTGAACTATGGAATTATATATAAAGCTAGCGGTTTGAAGTTCACTAATTTCAAAAACCTCTCTAATGGAGCTTTCCGTAACCGTTGTTACTTCCCCTTCTTTATTCTTTAGAAAATCCATTTTAAAACCTGGGAGTCTAGGAAATTTAAGCTTTAACAAGCTTAAGATAAGCACTATTACAAATATAATTACTGCAAATTTTAATAGTCCTTTAATTATTTTTCCACTCAAATTCTTCATCTAACACCTCATCTTATTTTTTGTCTTATTTTTTCATATGATTAAATGTCTTATTTTACAATAAAATATTATAACATATAGCTATACTTTTATAATCCCTAATTTAGGTGGATTTATATTCTTTATTTTTATGAAAATAAAAGAAAGAGGAGAATAAAAGGAGCAAAAATAAAAAAGTGCAAAAACAAAAGGCACAAAAAAGGCACAAAAAAAGGCGCAAAAAAAGACCCTCATACTTTCGTATGAAGGTCTTTGAATTCTTAAACAACCTCCCAGAACGCCGTCCGCCTACGGTTTCGACTCCTAGCAAAGCCAGGTGGGTCACCGCAACTATACATCTGCCATCCACTCTATGGAGGCTCGACATCAGCATAGCGATATAGGAATCCCGTCGAATAAATGTAGGATCAAAATAAGTAGGTTTGCGAACGCCCCAGGAATATTAATAAATTCCGATGTTTCTTTGAGATTTTCGCTCTCTTAACTTAAACTTATTATGCCACTAAAAGCCCTATTTGTCAACTATTTTCATGGTACAAAAGGACTAGTTAACATTTAAAAGTATTAGATTATTTAGTTATCTTTTTTAATGGTTTTTGGATAGTCTATATTTTCAATATTCTCAGCTGACAAACTAATTGCCTCATTAATCACATCTTCTGAAACTTTCATCTCTTTTGCAACTTCTGCCACTGTTGGCTTATGTCCTAATTCTTCCATTAAATTTTTAGCAAAATCGTTAACTTCGTTGACCTTATTTAAGATTTTTCCTGTTACTAGATTGGCATTTCCCTCTTCGTCAATTAGCATCTTTAAGCTTCCTTCAACCTCGTCACGTACAGCCTTAATTATTTCTCCAAGAACAAATAAAAGATCTTCTGTGCCACCTTCTTTTATCTTATCCTTCCATTCATAGTTATTAAGCCATCTTTTTTCATTAATATATGACATCATTGCTAGGTTTGCTTCCTGAATTAAGTCTGATGCATAAACGCCCTTATTTCTATATGGAGTTATCCAGTCAACTATCATTTCAAGAAATGACTCAGATAAAAGCTCTAATGACTCCTTATCATTATCTTCAACGATATTCATAAGTAAAAATGCCTTTGATGTATCAGATAATGTCTCGATTCTTGCTAAATCATCTAAATATAGTTTAAGATATTTTTCGTCTTCTTCATAATTAAGATTATTAGCAATTTCTCTAGCTACATTCTTATCCTTATCAGAAGCTTCTGGTTTTGCATCAAACATATCAATGCCTTCTATCTCAACATCTTCTGTACTATCACTTTCTTGATCTTTATCCTTAAACATTTCTGTAAATTCGTTATCTTCCTGACCACTTACCTTAATTTCATGAGCCAATAAATAGCCTGTTATCATACCCATCTTAGCATCATCTAAATCCATATCTTTAAAATAGCTATTTATATCTTCTTGTGTAATAATATTACCATTTACCTTAGCATATTCCTTTAAGCTATTAAGGTTTTCCATAAAATTAGCCTGATTATTATCTGCCATATTTCCTCCATTATGTATATGTTCATAAACCAATTATTCCCTAAAACTCCACAAAAATATATGCCATTTTATGTTGTTTAGGGCACCTTTTATTATACCAAATTAAGTCAATACCCTTGAATTTCGATTAATGATTCCTTTGAGTTGTTCTCTTAGCGCGATTTAACTAGGAATAAGATAATAACCGCTATTGCTTACGGTAAAATAACATATAAATAAGGATTTTACCGTAAATATATTATTTGTAAAAATACAAGAATTTTAACCTTACGGTAAAACTGGGTATTTTATGCATTATTTCTGTAAACCACAAAAAGGAAAATTTAATAAGAAATTCAATTTTACAGAAAAAAGCTACAATTAATCACTTTTCTGTAAGATATGAAATCTAATTTAATATATTATAATTTACGCCTACGGATAAATTCTTATAACACCACACTTTTACCGTAGTAGTAAAATTTCAGATATAATTAAACAACTAGCAATTACAGAAATTTTCTATAATTCTCGAAATTTACCGTAAGGTTAAAATTCTATAACTTTTTATTTTAACAAACATTACAGAAATCTCTCTATAAAAACTTAATTTTACCGTAATCCAGATTTTCTATAAATAAATAGAATAGAAATTATTACAGTAAAAAAACTAACTTGCTAGTTATGTTAATTCTTTGTCAAATTTGACAAATACCCATAGTTTCTTTAATATTAAACTGTTTGTAAATTCTAAGTCAGCCATTAAAATTACACTTTTAATGGCTGACCTAGCTAAGATTTTTAAAAAAAATTATGGAGGAATTTTTATGAGAATCGCTCTTATTAATGAAAACAGCCAGGCTGCTAAGAATAGCATGATTTATGATGCTTTAAATAAAGTAGCTAGCGCAAAAGGACATACAGTTGATAACTATGGTATGTATTCAGCAGAAGATGATGCTCAGTTAACATACGTTCAGAATGGTATCTTAGCAGCAATCTTACTTAATTCAGGAGCTTGTGATTTCGTTGTTACAGGTTGTGGTACAGGTGAAGGTGCTATGCTTGCACTTAACTCATTCCCAGGCGTCCTTTGTGGTCATGTAGTTGATCCTTCAGATGCTTATATGTTTATGCAGATTAATGATGGTAACGCTATTGCTCTTCCTTTCGCAAAGGGCTTTGGTTGGGGTGCTGAACTTAACCTTACTTACATCTTTGAGAAATTATTTGAAGGTGAACCAGGTGGTGGATACCCTAAGGAAAGAGTTGTTCCAGAACAGAGAAATAAGAAGATTTTAGACGGCGTTAGAGCTGTAACTTTAAAGCAGGATTTAGTAGAAGTTTTAAAGCAGCTTGATAGCGACTTAGTTAAGGGTGCTGTTGCTGGTGATAAATTTGCTGATCTTTTCTTTGCAAATGCTAAGGATGAGAAGATTATCGAATATGTTAAGACACTTAGAGCATAATTAAACCATTTTCTATAATTTCAATAAAAAAGAGAGTTGCATAAAAACAACTCTCTTTTTTGTTGCAACTGCATTGCAGCTACAACTAATACAGGAAACTTACGCCAGTAGATGCAGTAAAACCAGCGTTTGAACCCCTCGCATTTTGTGCGCTTTGCGCTGGCTCGGGGCTACATTGCAACCGCATTGCGGTTGCAACAATATATAAAGAATTAATCTTTATCGTAGTTCACGTGGACCTCCACCTACACTTAATGGGTAGAAGTCTGCCACTAGGCCTGTCTTTTTTGTGTATTCCTTTGATACTTTTTCAATGAATTCGTCTACGTATTCTTCTT
>Ga0247611_10006192_pt1 | contig 15469 bp, 12 predicted proteins | sample 177DNAGHGhighgp2_FD_192422 | JGI IMG/M metagenome (GOLD analysis project Ga0247611, IMG submission 192422) | Sheep rumen microbial communities from Palmerston North, Manawatu-Wanganui, New Zealand - 1770 DNA GHGhigh gp2 | ecosystem: Host-associated > Mammals > Digestive system > Stomach > Rumen...
GGGCTCCATCTGTTCGCCACCAGCCTCAGGTTCCTCTTGAACAGGTGCAGTCGCCTCGGTAGCAGTCATCATGTTCTCGTCGATGGCCTGGGTATTATCCGGCCCATCCAGGTTCTCGAAGGGGAGAACGGGTTGTTCAGCGTTCTCGCGTTTGGGCTTGCGTCCGCGGCGACGAGCGGGTTGTGCCGGTGCGGCCTCGGCGGCACCATCAGCCTGCTGTTGAGCGGCAGCCTCGGCCTCGGCCTCGGCTTGTGCCTGCATCTTGAGGGCGGCATCGCGAGCAGCCTTCTCGGCTGCCGATGGACGACCGCGTTTTTTCTTTTGGGGGGCAGGCACCACTGCCTGCTGAGCGTCATCCTGTGTCTGCGCTTCTTGAGGCGCATTGCCTGGTGTGGCAGCTGGCAATAGAGCCTGGTCCAGATCCTTTATTTTTTCGTTATTTTTATTGGACTTGTTCACGACGGCATCATCCTTGGTCACCTCGTTGCCGTTAGCCTTGGCAGCGGGTTGACGGATTCGCTCACGCTTGCGTCGCGTGGGTTCAGGCGTGTTAGCAGCCTCGGTCTCGGCCTGCTTGTCCAGCACCTGGTAAACCAGATCGTCGTGCGCTGCCGAATCAGTGCGTTTGATACCCATCGACTTAGCCAGCTCACGCAACTGCTCGTCGCTCATTTCATTCAATTGATTGATGTTATACATATCATTAATAAATAAGGGGAAAGGCATGTTGCTGAATGCAGCAATGTCGGCGCGTCAGTCCAGACGCTTTCACACCCCTCGCATGGGCGATGAGGCAAGTCCTTTCCAGTTAGTTTTAAGAATTTGTCAAGCAAATAATGTCTTGTTCCTTCTCCTGAACGTCACCTTATCCTCTTGTTAATGATGCGATTGACGTGATGTGGTCAACTCGCTGCAAGATCAGAATAATTCAAGGGGGAGAACAGGAGATCTGGAATTTATTAGTTGATAATGAATGCAAAAGTCATCGCTATGGACGAATTTGCGGTGCAAAAGTAGTGATTTTTGCCGATACGAGCAAAAAAAAACGGCAAAAAGCAGTAATTTTGCCGTCCAAAACGCAGAATTATGGAAATCAACCGTCAAAATATAGCCAAGCACATTGATTTGCCCATCCTCAAGTTGATAGGCCATGTAGCCGATGACATGCATCGAGAATGCTACATTGTGGGAGGATACGTCAGGGACATTTTTCTGGAGCGCCAGTCGGTCGACATGGACTTTGTGACCGTGGGCAGCGGCATTGCTGTTGCCCGTGAGGTGGCTCGACGCCTGGGCAAGCGTGCCCATCTGGCAGTGTTCAAGACCTATGGCACAGCCCAGGTCAAGACTCGCCAGTGGGAGCTTGAGTTTGTTGGAGCCCGACGCGAGTCCTACCGTCGCGAGAGCCGCAACCCCATTGTTGAGGACGGCACCCTTGACGATGACCAGCGTCGTCGCGATTTCACCATCAATGCGATGGCCATCTGCTTGAATGCCCATCGCTATGGCGAGTTGCTTGACCCATTTGACGGCATCGGAGACCTGGAGCGTCGCATCATACGCACCCCGCTGGACCCCGACATCACCTTCAGCGACGATCCGCTGCGCATGATGCGTGCGGTGCGTTTTGCCACCCAACTGGAGTTTGACATCCATCCCGAGACCTTTGCAGCCATCGGACGCAACGCGGGCCGCATCAACATCATCACTCGCGAGCGCATTGCCGACGAGCTGATGAAGATCATGAAGAGTCCCCATCCCTCGCGCGGATGGATCCTGCTCGACAAGTGTGGCCTGCTGCCGCTCATTTTTCCAGAGCTTGCCGCCCTCAAAGGGGTCGAGACCGTGAACGGCCGCGGCCACAAGGACAACTTCATGCACACCATGCAGGTGCTGGACAACGTGTCGGCCGCCAGCGATGACGTGTGGCTGCGATGGGCCGCTGTAATGCACGATGTGGGCAAGGCCCGCACCAAGCGATGGGACCCCCAGCTGGGATGGACCTTCCATAACCACAACTTCATCGGAGAGAAGATGGTTCCCAAGATCTTTGCCAAAATGCGCCTGCCGCTTAACGAGCACATGAAATATGTGAAAAAGCTCGTGGGACTTCACATGCGCCCCATCGCCCTGGTGGAGGAGGAGGTGACCGACAGTGCCGTGCGCAGGCTGCTGTTTGACGCCGGTGACGACATTGATGACCTGATGACGCTGTGCAAGGCCGACATCACCAGCAAGAACCAGAGCAAGGTGCAGCGCTTCCGAGAGAACTTTGACCTGGTGAAACGCAAGCTGGTGGACATTGAGGAGAAGGATCGCGTGCGCAACTTCCAGCCGCCCATCGACGGTGAGGAAATCATGCTCACCTTTGGCCTCTCGCCGTCACGGCCTGTGGGCTACATCAAGGACGCGATCAAGGATGCCATCCTCGACGGTGTGATTACCAACGACTACGCCTCGGCCTATCGACTCATGCTCGACAAGGCTCGCGAGCTGGAAATCGAGCCCGTGAACAAGGGATGCGTGTGCCACGTGTCGATGGAAAGCCCCGTGGGCACCCTGCACATCGGTGCCGACGAGCAGGGTCTTGTCGCCATTGGCACCAGCTTCGATGCCATCAATCAGGTGGCCGGGACCATGCACTTGCCCGTCAAGGAGAAGACAATTCCCCTGCTGCAACAATGTGTCCAGCAACTGGGCCAATACTTTGACGGCACGCTGCGTGAATTCTCGCTGCCGCTGCATCTCGAGGGAACCGAGTTCCAACTCAAGGTGTGGGACGAGCTGCAACGCATCGGCTACGGCGAGACCATAGCCTACGGCACACTGGCCTCACGCATGGGCAATGCCAGAGCCAGCCGCGCCGTTGCCCAGGCCTGCCACAACAACCCCGTGTGCATTGTCGTTCCCTGCCACCGCGTCATTGCCGCCGACGGCACGCTGGGCGGATATGCCCTGGGCACTGAAATGAAGCGACAGCTACTCGCCATGGAGCAAGCGAGCCCTCAGGAATAGAAACGGGGTAGAACAAAAGAGAGCCATCCAACTTCACACATCATTAAACGACAACTCACACAACCTTCAACACCAGGGTGATACTGTTGTGAAGGTTGTGTGAGTTGATGCCTATATATCCAGAGCTAGCCAGCCGTCTGCAGGAAGAAGGGGCACAGGCTCTCGAGCCAGATGACGGCTACGCCTACGATATAGCCAATGAGAGCCAGCAGCGAGATGTGCTTGACGTACCAGAAGAACTGTATCTTCTCGATACCCATGGCAACAACACCAGCAGCCGAACCAATGATGAGCAATGAACCGCCCACACCGGCGCAGAAGGTGAGCAGGTGCCAGAACAATCCATCTTCAACAAAGGCGAGCAAATAGGGGTCGGTGGTGCCAGCTGGAGCCATACCCTCAAACATCTTGATACAAGCCGACACCAGTGGGACATTATCGACGATCGAAGACAGCACACCAATTATCGAGGTCATCAACACTGGCTGATGAACGCGGGTATTCATCTCGTCGGCCAACGTGTTCAGCACGCCGACCTCGGACAATGCCGACACAGCCATGAGGATGCCCAGGAAGAACAGAATGGTGGGCATGTCGATGGTGTGCAGAGCCGACGATACACGTCCGCCCATCCTGGAGTCGATCTTGAAGCGCTTAACCCAGAACTCGGTGATACCCCAGATGACACCCAGCGATATCATGATGCCCATGAAGGGAGGCAAGCCTGTTAAGGTCTTGAACACGGGGACAAACAACAGTCCCGAGACGCCGATGATGAGCATGTATTTGCTCAACTGCGGGTGCCGCTCATGCAGGTCGGGGTTTTTCTCGGCCAGCGTGGTGACGGTCTGCATCTTGCCGTCGCGAATGGAGTACTGCGCGATAAACACAGGTATCACCATTGCCAGAATGCTGGGGATGAGCAGGTTGATAAACAGTCCCACCGAGGACACTTTCTCGTCCATCCACAACATGATGGTGGTCACATCGCCGATGGGTGAGAAGGCGCCACCAGCGTTGGCAGCGATGACAATGAGGCCGGCAAAGAGCCAGCGCTCCTTCTGGTCGCTGAGCAGGCGTCGCAGCATCATCACCATAATAATGGTGGTGGTCATGTTGTCGAGCACAGCCGACATCACAAACGACAACGAGCACAGGATCCACAGCAGGTGGCGCTTGCTGCGGGCATTAATGTGCTCGGTGATAAAAGAGAAGCCACCATAACGGTCGATGATTTCCACGATGGTCATGGCACCGATGAGGAACACCACGATCTCGCAGGCATCGCCCAGTTGCGACACGATGGCTTCATGCATGTGAGGGTCATGCCCCCCGATGGCATAGATGGTCCACAGGATGCCGCAGGTGATTAAGGCAAACGAAGCCTTGTTCATGTGGAGGGGGTGTTCCAATGCAATCAGCAGATAGCCGATTACAAAGATGATGATCATCGCCGTTATCATTGTGGGAAAGCTGTCAATTTAATCAATAGAATAGAGTTGATTATTCAGGTTGAGTGCGGACTGTCAACGCAGGCGGTCGGCGTCGCGCAGCTTCTTCTTGTCGTTGGACATTGCCTTGTGAGCCATCATCAGGAAAATCAGGGACAACCCAGGCAATGCCAGGTAATACGGCACAGTGAAATTCACCCCTTCCTTGGTGCCCACGATATATACCTGGACGCAGATAGCCACAAGCATGGCTAGCCCGATAATGATATTGACAAAGCACACCGTCATCTGCCGCTGCAGGTTCTTGTACAAGAAGATGTCGATAACGGCAAGCAAGGTGATGAGAATGATGAGCGTGATCATCAGGGGGTCGATGTGTGTCACACCCACCTTGCCAGCCTCGAGAGCTCCATAGACAAACTCCCTGCCACCAAGTTCAAACGAAAAAGCCGGAAAAAAGGCAAACACAGCCATCAGAATGGCTGCAATGAGCAAATAAACAGTTTGAATGCGTTGAATAACCATATTTCTTAATTTATTTTCAGATGAATGTTCGTTCTAGTTTGCGCGGCAAAATTACGGAAATTTTTCTATAATCTATGATAAAAGATGAAGAAAATTAGTCCATAATGTCATTTATTCGTACTTTTGCATCATATTTGCTGAGTTTCATGCAATCACGAGTGAAAAATAAAACATGACGATTCAAGAAATAGACAATATTCACCGCAGGGCATCTCAATGCATTGACGAGTCTCGGGTGAAAGACGCCTTTGCCCAAATCCACATACTGGCGTCGGAGCTGGGTCGTGCTGACATCCACGATGAGCTGGAACGGCTGCGCATCTCCTATGATTTCATGCTCAAGTATCTGGCCGACGGCGTGATGGACCCGCAGCGCGACGAGATTCTCACCAGCATCCGCCAGTCCCTGTACACGATGAACGACCAGTGCCAGATGGGATTGAAAGAGCCCTTGAGCCACGAGGTGTTCTATGCCCGCAGGCGTGACCTGGGCAGCCTGTCGCTGATAGCCATCGTTGAAGAGTATCGCACGACCCTCAAGGAGTTGTCACTCATCCAGTCGGTACCTGCCGAGCAGAGTGACAGTCACGCCATTTTGTCATGCCTGCATCAGGCCGAGGATCTGGAGACACGCCTGTTCAACCGCGTGTGGTCCACCTTTCCCCTGAGTGCCGACGATGCGGGGACCTTGAAACTGTGCCTCACGGGCGACATCCTGCCAGTCCACACGCGCTGCCTGCTGGTTGCGGCATTGTTGCTGGGCCTGATGACCTACTATGACGAGAGCAAGCTGCTCATCCTGTTGGAGGTTTACTCGCTGAGTGATTCCCCTCAAGTGGAATTGCGAGCTCTGACCTGTGCCATGCTGGCCATGCTGGCTCACAGGAAGCGCATCTCGTCGTCCAAGGCAATCCAGACCCGCCTTGCCGCTATGCTCGACACGCCCGACCTCGAACACGACGTGTGGAGCATCCAGATGCAGCTGGCCCGCTCTCGCAACACCGAGAATGTAAAGAACCGCGTGCGCGAGGACCTGATACCCAATATCATGAAGATGCGGCCCGACATCCTGGACAAACTCAAGGACAAGGAATCTCAAGTCATCGACTTGAGCGATATGGAGGCCAATCCCGACTGGCAGCAATGGCTGGACGAGAGCGGCATCACGCGCCGCATCGAGGAGTTCAATGCCATGCAAATCGAGGGCAGTGACGTGTTTATTGCCACCTTTTCCCACTTGAAGACGTTCCCGTTCTTCAAGACGCTGAGCAACTGGTTCCTACCCTTCTATCCCGCCCACTCGGTCATTCTTGAGAGCCTGGGTGCCGGCAAGCTGGGTGTTGCCGAGGTCGTGGAGCATGCCCCGTACCTGTGCAATAGCGACAAGTACTCCTTCTGTCTGTCGCTAGGAGCCCTTCCCGAGTCGCAACGCTCGATGATGTCGATGCAGCTCGAGGAGCAGAATGCCGCACTCACCGAGGCTCATCAGGGCGAGATTCCCGACCACCGCAAGCAGCGCGTGAGCATCGTCAACGCCTTTGTTCAAGACCTGTACCGATTCTTCAAGCTCTTCTCCCGCCGTCGCGAGTTCATCCCCATCATGGACGACCCGGGACTGGACATGATAGATTGCCTGCCCTTGTCGCTGGTCACCCGTGATGCCCATATCGTGGAGTTGCTGGGCGCGTTCTACTTCAAGAACGGCTTCTATGACGATGCCGTCAAGTGCTTTACCCGCCTCGAGGCGATGGACGACGCCACCGATGACCACATTTATCAGAAGATCGGCTTTGCCTATCAAAATGCGGGCAATACACAGCAAGCCCTCACCTATTACAAGCGCTATGAGCTACTGCATGAGGATGACGTGTGGAACATGCGCCACCTGGCAGCCTGCTACCGCCAACTGGGAGATAGCGAGCAGGCGCTGGACTACTATCGGCGCGTCGAGGCCATGACCCCAGACAATGTGTCACTGACCCTAACCATCGGCCACGTGCTGCTAGAACAGAACCGCACCAGCGAGGCACTGCAACAGTACTTCAAGGCCGACCTGCTGCCTGGTGCCAAGCATCGAGCCTGGCGCCCGATTGCCTGGTGCTCGTTTGTGCTGAGCGACTATGACCGCGCTCTGGACTATTACCACCGCATCAGCATCGAGGACACCCCGTCGGCTCAGGACCTGCTCAACCAGGGTCATGTGCTGCTGTGCCTGGGCCAGACCGCCGAAGCCATCGCTACCTATCGCCAGGCGTTGCACAAGCTGAATGACGACACGACAAAATTCCGTGACGCCTTCAAGAGCGATGCTATGGAGCTGCGGCTGCACGGCATCCAGGCCGTGGATCTGTCGCTCGTTCCTGATGCGGTATGCTCTATTCAGTGAGGAGTTAGGAGTGAGGAGTTAGGAATGAGGAGTGAGGAGTTATTTTAACGACCATCAAGATGATTGACCACAATACAGTCCAGCAGATACTTGACACCGCCGACATCGTTGACGTGGTGAGCGACTTTGTTGCGCTGAAACGCCGGGGGGCCAACTGGATTGGGCTGTGCCCATTCCACAACGACAGGCGCCCGTCATTCTATGTATCGCGTGCCAAGGGCATCTGCAAGTGCTTTGCCTGTGGCGAGGGCGGCAGTGCGGTCAACTTCATCATGAAACATGAGCAGCTGAGCTACCCCGAGGCACTGCGTTACCTGGCCAACAAATACCATATCGAGATTCAGGAAAAAGAGCTCACCGACGAGGAAAAGCAGGCTCAGAGCGAACGCGAGTCCATGCTCATGCTCAACGAGTGGGCCTGCACCTACTTTGAAACGCAGCTTCACGAGACCGCAGCGGGTCAAGAGATCGGGCTGAGTTACTTCAAGGAGCGTGGTTTTAATGACGCGACAATCAAGGAGTTCCGACTAGGGTATTCCAGCGAAGGCTATGACGATTTCTATCAAGCTGCTGTTGCACAAGGTTTTAATCCGCAGCTGCTGTTTGACGTGGGCTTGTGCATCGCCGATGACCGCGGTGGCGGCCATGACCGATTTCGCGGGCGCGTGATGTTCCCGATCATGAACATCGCGGGCAAGGTCATCGCCTTTGGTGGCAGGACGTTGAAGAAAGACAAGAATATCGCCAAATATGTCAACTCTCCTGAATCGGTCATTTATTCCAAGCGTGACGTCATCTATGGCCTGTATCAGGCCAAGCGTGAGATCAGCAAGCAGGACAAGTGTTACATTGTGGAAGGCTATGCCGATGTCATCTCGATGCACCAGGCCGGTTTCAAGAATGTCATAGCCTCGTCGGGCACGGCACTGACCCAGGGTCACATCCATGCCATCCGCCGCTTCACAAGCAACGTCACCGAGATGTTTGACGGTGATGCCGCAGGCATCAAGGCGGCAATCCGTGGTGTGGACATGCTGCTCAGGGAGGGTCTCAACATCAAGGTGTTGCCCCTGCCCCCCGAGGACGACCCCGACACCTTTGTGCGTGCTCACAGCCACAGCGAGGTGGAAGACTACATCCAGCGGCACGAGGCCGACTTCATCAGCTTCAAGTCGGATGTCATGCTGGGTGACGCCCAGAACGACCCCATCAAGCGCACCGCCGCTATCACCGACGTCATCAAGTCCATTGCCATCATCCCCGACGAGATTGCCCGCATGGTGTATGCCAAGGAGTGCAGCAACCTGTTCGGAATGGATGAGCAGACTATCCTGCGTCAAACCAAGCACTACCGCAACAAGTTCATCGAGCAGTGGGACAAAGAGCGGCAGCAGCAACAATTGCGCGAGCAACGCCAGGGCGGTGACGTGCCCTCACCAGCTCCAGTCGCTGAGCCCCATGATGATCATGTGCCCCCAGTCCAGACGCCCACCTCACGTAGTCCCCACACTGGTCCAGAGCGCACGCACAATGCATCCAGCGACCTTGCCGTCCAGGAGCTTGAAGCCCTCAGGCTCATCGTCAACTATGGGATGTGCTACCTGACAGATACTGAGTACAATGATGGGACAGTGAGACCAACGACTGTGCTGGAGTACATCGACAATGAGCTCATGCTGGACGAGATGCACTTCAGTGAGCCGCTGTACAAGCGCACATTTGAGACAGCCAAGCGATATATCGCTCCATATTATCGTGACCTGCAATCGTTTAACAACGCTCTTGAGAAACGGGTAGAAGAATTTATCGATGCCGAGATGAACAAGCAAGATGATGCACCCGAGGCATTTGACAGCTCGACGCTCATCATCGCACAAGACCGCAAGCGCAAATCGGCCAAGGCCAAGGCGAGCGTGATGGCAAAGAACGAATTGCAGGAATTCAGCAGCAGTTATCTGTTGAAGGTGCTGTGCTCGATTGATGATGATGACGTGCGACAGCTAGCCTGTGACCTGGCCGCCGATAACCGGCCGCAGTTGAGCAAGATACACACCCAGTTTGCTGTAATCATTGAAGATCGGGACAGGTTGCGCAGTCTGGTACCTGACCGTCTGTATAATTGGAAAAACGCCCTGCTGGTCCAGCGCATCGACGAGACCAAGGCCCAGATTGCCCAAGCCCATGCCGACCAATTGCCCCAACTCATGGAGCACTTGCAAGAACTATACAAGCTGCGGCATCAGCTTGCCGCCATCATCGGGGACCGCGTGGTTAACCCCAAGTGAAACCGCTATTTTCTTTATTGTGGCACAGTGTCGCTTTTTTTCGCCCCCATTGCATGGCTTATCGGGTAATAATTACTAAATTTGCCGTGCAGTTTACCCTTGATGACGGTAAACGTTTTAACCATTACTTGAAGCAACTGATTACAAATTATTGAATATGAGCACAAGAGCACTCATCTCATCATTGGTTTTCTCCTTTGCCGCATTGCTGGCTGGTGCGCAGTCCAACCTGCCCAAGACCACCATTGCTGGTCATGAATACTACTATTATGATCCCAGTCCAGGAGAAAGCATTTATTCCATTGCCTCGAAATTGGGTGTGACCAAGGACGAAATCATCAAGAACAACCCCGATGCTGCCGACGGCATCGATGACGGCATGAGGCTGTACTTCCCCACCGGCAAGGAGGTCACACAAGCCACAAGCACCCAACCTGTAGCTTCTCAAGGCACCAAGCACGTCGTGCAGCAAGGCGAGACGCTCTACGGCCTGGCCAAGACCTATGGCACGACCGTGGACAACCTGATTGCCGCTAATCCAGGCTCGGAGAACGGCATCAAGACCGGTCAGACCCTGACAATTCCCGTCTTGACAAGTGCTGTCCCCGCCCCCAACGCAGGCAAGCAGGTTCAAGACGCCTTTAGCCACACCGTCACACCACAGGCTGTCGTGCAAGGCAATGAAGCCACCATAGCAACCATCAACGCCGGCGAGGACATTTACACCCTGGGCAAGCAATACAACGCCTCGATAGAGTCCATACTACTTGCCAACCCCGGCTTGAAACCCGACGAATACATCGCAGGGACTAAGATCAAGATCGTGCCCAACACGGCCCTGCCGTTCAACTATGAGCGCATGAGTCGCCGCAACTACAAGTATGAAGTGCAGCGCGGCGAGACCTATGCGTCGATTGCCAAGGCCAACGGCATCACCGAGGGCGAGCTCAAGGCGGCCAACCCCGACATGAAAAAGGTGAAGAAGGGCAAAACCATCACGCTGCCCAAGCCGTATGTCGAGCACGTGACCGGCGAGATGGCCACCATCCCCATTGAAGAGCTGCGTGCCTACTACCAGCCCCGCATCAATGACTTGTATCATAACCTGGTGGAAAAACGTCTGGAAAATGAGGTCAACATCGCGATGATACTCCCCTTCCAGCTTCACAAGAGTGCCCCGCCCAAGCAGGCCTACCTCTACACCGATTATTACAAGGGATTCCTGCTGGCCATGGACAGTGCCAGCCACATCACCGACAAGCACATCAATCTCAAGGTCTATGACACGCAGCACAACCTGAACGTCACCGACAGCATCCTGCTGCTGCCTGAGCTCAAGACCATGAACATGATCATCGCCCCCAGCGAGCCGCAGCAGCTGGCAAGGATTAACGCCTTTGGCAAGGCTAATAGGGTGAACGTGATGAACTGCTTCACCACCAAGAACGAGGATTATCTCGATAACCCCTATGTCTATCAGGTGAACACTCCCACCAGCGAGATGATGCATGACGTGATGCGGTGGTTTGACGAGGCCTTCAAGGATTACCATGTGATTTTCCTGAATGCTCCAAGCGACAACGACAAGGAAATGTTTGAACTCATCCGCGACCACATTATCCGCAAGAATTACCCTACAGCCACCCTCAACGTGAATGGCGAGCTGAGCTATGATGACATCTCTAACAAGATGGATCCCGGTTCAAAATATGTGTTGATACCCTCGTCGGGTGACAAGGCGCTCATCAAGAAGTACATCAAGGCCCTCAAGCAGGTCAAGGAAGATCGCTTTGACTGCGACCTGTCGCTTATCGCCTATCCCGAATATGTGCTTCACCTCAAGGATTACCAGACCGACTTTCAAGATGTGGACACCTGGATGTTTACCCGCTTCTTCAACGCCAAGGGTTTCCGCACCCGCGATCTGGAGACGGCCTACAGGAACAACTTTGGCGGCGAGCCGATGCAGGGTTTCCCCAACATGACGATCATGGGCTATGACACAGGACTGTACCTGCTCAAGTCACTGGGCGTGGATGGCATCATCAATGACGAGACGCCCCTGCACAAGGGCATCCAGACGAGCTTCCGCTGGGAGCGTGGCGACCACTGGCGCGGCTACACCAACCAAGCCATCGAGGTGGTACACTTCTCGACCGACCACCAGATTACAGTGTATGTGAAATAAGGGACGGTAAGTTTTTTTCATGGTAATGAGACACATTGCGTTGATCTTGATGCTGGCGGTAGGCCTGCTAGCAGCCGGTCAGACCCACTACGATGGACAGATTGCTGTGGGCGGCAAGGCAGGAGCGACACTGTCACGAGTAAACTTCAACCCCACGGTGCAACAGACCATGCTGCCTGGCATGACAGCCGGCGTGATGTTCCGCTACATCGAGGAGAAGAACTTTGGTCTCATTGCCGAACTCAACATGACGCAGCGCGGCTGGAAAGAGAATCTGGAGGAATCAGAGTACAATTACCGGCACCGGTTCACTTACCTGGAGTTGCCTGTGATGACGCACATCTTCTTTGGCAACAGGCATGTCAAGGGTTTCTTCAACCTGGGTCCTGAGCTCAATGTGATGATAGCCGACGGCACTTCATCCAACTTTGATTACCAGAATGCAGCCGGCCTGGAGTACTTCATCGAGAACTCTCGCCACATTGAGCAACTGCCCATGAAAATCAAGAACCGCATGGACTATGGCATCTGCGGCGGAGCGGGCATGGAAGTCAACCTCAATGCCAAGCAGTCGCTATTGCTCGAAGGGCGGTTCTACTATGGTCTGGTCGACGTTTTCCCCAACCACAAGACCGACGTTTTTTCCAGTTCCAACTCAATGTCTATCACTGTAACGCTGGGCTACTTTTACAGGCTCAAATAATAACAGGATTACATAGGATCGTTTTTAAAGCAGTCTCAGCACAAACAAAAGAGGCTGTTGCAAAACTCAATGCCTCATCTTTTTAATCGGCCTGCCGAGAAATCATACCAAAATTTCTCGAGCGAAGCTCGATTATTTTTTTACGCACATTGTTTTGCAACAGCCGCCCGTTATCGGTTTCTGCTGAAAGATTACCAGTTGAGCGCGTCGGGCAGGATGTTGCCGTCGGTCATGGGGCTGTCGTCCTGGGTAAAGGCATTGGCCTTGTACTGGATGCAGAGCATGATCATGTCCTCGCTGCCAGTGTTCTTGAGCGCGCGCTTGCCCTGGGGAGCCACACGAATCACGCTGCCCTCGGCAACAGGAAATACCTCACCATCAACTTGATACTGCCCCTCGCCCTTGAGGATGAAATAGAGTTCCTCGTGGGTCTTGTGGGTGTGCAGGAAACCGCTGTCCTGACCAGGAACGAGGGTCTGGAAACTGAACTCGCTGCCGGTAGCGCCAACGGCCTGTCCACCAAACACCTTTCCCTTGATCACCACGTCGGGTCCCATGGGCAACTCGTGCTCGATGATTTCATTCATGCGACCCAGGTTAACTGCAGTGTAATTCTTTCCACTCTTGATTTGTTCGATAGTCTTCATAATGTCTATGTAATTTATAAAGTGATTAATATTATTGCTGAATTTGACACTGCAAAATTAGACCACTAATTTATTTCATGCAAGAACTATCAAACCAGTAACCTGGTTACCAAAAGGTAGAAAACATTGTATTTGACCCAGTTATCTTTTTGATTTTAACCTATTTTAACTGCAACAAAAAATATGGCATGATAATCCTTGGTTACTTTTAGAAACTTTATATACCTTTGCAACCGTTATGAAAGAATTGAAGACCGAATATCTGAACTGCCCGATCAGGCATGTGATTGACCGCTTTGGCGACAAATGGTCGTTGCTGGTGCTGTTTGCGCTGTGGCGCAACGAGGCGGGCGTGATGCGTTTCAGCGACCTGAACCGCTTCATGAGTGACTGTTCACAGAAGATGCTGTCACAGACTCTTAAACGACTGGAGAAGAATCACCTGGTTCACCGCAAGCAGTATCCCGAGATTCCTCCACGCGTGGAGTATTCCTTGACATCGCTGGGCAAGTCCCTCATGCCCAACATCATCCCGCTGGTGAATTGGGGCCTTGAGCACTTTGACGAAGTCACTGACGGCAAGGTGATGGTGTGACGTGTTCTCACCTTACCAGTTCGATAGCCTGCTTGCCCGTGAGGTGCTCGATGTCTAGCCGCAGCATGAGCACGCGCGAGAAATCCTTGTCGATTTCATGCTGCAGGCCAGCCTCGTCATGTGGAGCATGGCGGTGCCCCAGCAGCCGTAGTGCTGCCAGCCGCTCGGCATCATTGTCGATGATGTGGATGTGGCCAAAGGCGATGACGCTCTTGAAGTGGGTCGTGAAAGCCTCGGGGTGAACCTCGTCCTGCGCAATCACGCAGAAGGAGCATCGAGAGTCGTTGCTGATAGCGTCCACCTTGTGTCCCTGCAAGGCCGAGTGGAAGTATAGATGCCCGTCGGCATAGACGTGACTCAATGGCACGGCATAGGGGTATCCGCCATCGCCTGTCACTGCAAGCACGCCAGCGGTGGAAAGACACAGAATGTCAACACACTCGTCGTGTGTCAATTGCTGCCTGAAACGGCGCATGGGTCTAAAATTATCCATATCAATGATCATTACTTGAGCCCAGTGAATGGGTGGACGGGCGTTGAGTGAGGATGCGGCACCATCCTATCCTGTAAAAAAGAAAGTGTATCAAAAAAAAGGGTGTTGCTGAAACCAGCAGTTGCTCTCGAGCAAGGCTCGACCTTCTTTCATTTGATACACTTTCGGAATAATCCATTGACTGATGATGACGCTCCCACTTGTAATCTAGTGAGAAAGGACTTCGGGGCCGTCCTCGGTCATCACGAGGGTGTGTTCCCACTGTGCGCTGGGCTTGAGGTCACCAGAGATCACTTCCCAGCCAAACGGGTCATCGGCATCGATAAACACCCTCCAGGTGCCCATGTTGATCATCGGCTCGATGGTGAAGACCATTCCCGGCACCAGGATCATGCCCCGCTTGCGCTGGGCAAAGTGGCACACTTCAGGATCCTCATGGAACTTGAGTCCCACGCCATGACCGGTGAGGTCACGCACCACGCCATAACCATGCTGGTGGGCAAACGGCTCAATGGCCCGTCCGATGTCGTTCACATCACACCAGGGGCGAGCAGCCCTGATGCCCACTTCCAGACACTCCCGAGTGACATTGACGAGGCGTTGCTTGTCGGGCGTGGTCTCGCCGATGATGAACATACGTGAAGCGTCGGCATAGTAGCCGTCAAGGATCGTGGTGAAATCGACGTTGACGATGTCGCCCTCACGCAGGACGTCCTTGTCCTTGGGGATGCCATGGCACACCACCTCGTTGATGCTTGTACACACGCTCATGGGAAACCCCTCGTAGTTCAGACAGGCCGGAATAGCGCCATGGTCGGCACAATACTCACGACAGATCTTGTCGATCTGCAGCGTGGTCATGCCGGCGTGGATTTCCTTCTCGACGGTGTCGAGCACCCCCGTATTGACCACGCCAGCACGGCGAATGCCCTCGATCTGCTCGGGCGTCCTGATGAGGTCGCGTGTGGGCACGATGGCACCCTTGCGCTCCAGTTCCATCACCCGTCGGTCCAGTTGAGTGGGTTCCCCCTTGGGAATATAACGCAGACGATGTCTTGCCATAAAAATAAATACTTTCCCCCCTCTTTTAGCCAAAAGATTTACAGCAGAGCGTCAAGCTTGGCGGTAAGAGCATCGCGAGTGATGGTGCCCACATGCTTGTCTACCATCTGTCCCGTCTT
>Ga0247611_10006193_pt1 | contig 15469 bp, 14 predicted proteins | sample 177DNAGHGhighgp2_FD_192422 | JGI IMG/M metagenome (GOLD analysis project Ga0247611, IMG submission 192422) | Sheep rumen microbial communities from Palmerston North, Manawatu-Wanganui, New Zealand - 1770 DNA GHGhigh gp2 | ecosystem: Host-associated > Mammals > Digestive system > Stomach > Rumen...
AGGCTGGATGCAGCCATTGTCACGGGTCGTGCGGAAACAGGTGTCCAGGCTACGAGAAGCGGGGCGATAGACATCCCCAGAAGCGTCTTGGACAACAGTCCGGTGCTGCTCGGCGAGAAGGATGTCCTGAAGACGATCCAGACTCTGCCTGGAGTGCAGGGAGGGATGGACGGTTTCTCGGGAATATTCGTTAGGGGAGGATCGGACGACGAGAATCTGTTGCTCCTGGATGGTGTGCCGGTTTACAACGCAGCCCATGCTTTCGGGATATTCTCTGTCTTTACTCCTGAATCCGTAAAGAAAGTGACTCTCTACAAGAGCGATTTCCCGGCCCGTTATGCAGGCAGGGCCTCTTCCGTGGTGGATGTACGCACTAACGACGGAGACATGAACAGCATGCATGGAGCTGTCACAGTCGGAATTATGACTGACGCGGTTCATCTGGAAGGACCCCTTGACGATGGGAAGACTTCATTCAGCGTGAGCGGAAGGTTGGTTCATTCCCTTCTCTTTTCTCCATTGATGAAAGCGTTCGACGTCCCGGCCAATTACTGGTTCTATGACCTCAATGGCAAGATCAATCATCGTTTCTCGGACAAAGACAGGCTCTATCTGGGAATATATCGTGGTAATGACCATTTGGGGCTTGATGAAGAATATGAATCTACTTTCGGAGGAGAAACCAGGATCGACGAAAAGGATGAAACCCGGATGAAGTGGGGCAATACGATTGGGACTTTCCGGTGGAACCATGTCTTCGGTAGGAGGTTGTTCAGCAACACGACAGCTTTCATAAACAGCTATCATGGATCCTTCGGCCAGTCTTCCCTGAGCGATTATCATGGGAAGGTGTTGAATGAATACTTGGAGGAGCGATACCTGGAGGAGCGCTTCCGGTTCAGCTCCGGGATCTTTGATGTCGGAGCCAAGACCGATTTCGACTGGAATCCTACTCCTGAGCATTCCGTCAAGTTCGGTGCTGAGGTGACTTCCCATAGATATCATCCTGACAGCAATGTTTCGGCTGTATTCTCAAAGACCGGAGATTCAGCCCTAAGGGATACCCTCTACACCAATGCTTCGTCTGTCCAAAGAGGATTCGAGGCTTCCGTTTATGCCGAAGACGATTTCTCCGTGGGCGGGAAACTGAAGATCGATGCGGGTGTCCATCTCTCCCTTTTCGCTACGCAAGGGAAATCATACCTGTCACCTCAGCCGAGACTGTCCCTTCGATATGCCATGACGGATGACCTTGCCTTGAAAGGAGGGTACGCGAGGATGGCACAGTACATCCATAAGCTTTCTTCCAGTAATATCAGCTTGCCTACGGACCTCTGGGTCCCGATTACGAAGGACATCCGTCCGTTGGTTACTGACCAGGTTAGTTCAGGGGTTGCTTTTCTGGGCATAAAAGGTTGGGAGCTTACAGCCGAGGCCTATTGGAAATGGTCTGAAAACGTCCTGGAGTACAAGGATGCAGCCGCAAATGGTTCAGCTGCGGCAGAATGGAGCGAATCTGTCGCTACGGGCAGCGGCAGGGCATATGGAGTCGAACTCTTGGCAAGGAAAACGGATGGACCTGCGACAGGATGGCTTTCCTACACGTGGTCGCATACAGACAGGATTTTCCGGGACGGGAGCGTTAATGCCGGGAAATGGTTTCCTTACCGTTATGACCGCCGGCACGTGATAACTGCCTTTGCGAATTACCATTTCGTAAAGGGGATCGACTTTTCAGCGCTGTGGACATTTGCAAGCGGTGGTGCCATGACGTTGCCGACCAGGTCTTTCTCTGTCATGGATTACGATGGAGATGTGATCAATGTCCCTTATGTGGAAACAAGGAGCAACTACAGGCTTCCGGCCGACCACCGGCTTGACTTGAGCGTCAACTTCACGAAGCAGAAACACAGAGGTGAAAGGACTTGGAACGTGGGCGTTTATAATGTCTATGCCAGAAAGAATCCGAACATCGTGGATATCGACATCGAAAGGAATGTCGCTGTCAGGATACGCAAGTATTCTTTTTTGATCTGTATTCCTTCCATAAGTTACACTTACAGGTTCTGAAATCATGAAAACCAATAGATTTACGTTGTTATTGTCATTGTCCCTCGGGCTTCTGGGCTGCGAGGAAAGGATAGAAGCACCTTCCGACGGCAAGGGAACGTTATACATCATTAACTCCCAAATGTGCTCCCTTGATTCCCTGCATTCGGTCAGAGTCTTGGCCAGCAGCGAGGGGCAGGGTGTCGTGGATGCCGGTGAGGTTTCCTTGAAATTGTTGGTGAACGGAGTCGTCCTGGATGAAGTTCGCGGACATGATGATGAGGGAAAGTATGAATTGAAGGGTAGTTTCCTGCCGGGCGACAATGTGTGTGTTTCCGTCACGGGACCTCTTGGAACCGCGGCTGCGGAAGCTGTGGTGCCTGATCCTCCGGCGACGCCTGAAGTAACTTATGATGGCAAAACTGAAGTCTCTTATGTCGAATACGGAAATGCTGAGACCAACCTCTTCAATGTAATCAAGGTAAAGGTCAAGGATGCTCCGGGGGAACATTGCGGCTATCGCGTAAGGATGTTCCTGGATGGAGAGGTTGAGTGTATCGGCGATGAGAGTGGATATGAGTATCCTGGCTACAGCCATCTTGGAGAAGTGATCCATGTCGGACCCCGGGTATTGCAACTGAACAATAGGCTTGAGCCGCTCCTTTGCAAGAAAGAAGACTCGAATGGCCAGACCCTTGAGTACAATGTCTTTCCTGATTATGCGGTCGATGGTCAGGAATACAGCCTGCTTCTCCTTACCAAGGGCGATTTACAGATAAGGCCATCCACACTCTCCAGCGGAGAAACATGGGTTGCGCGAACCCGGCTTGTCGTCCGCTTTGAAAGGATGACTGAACTTTCCTATAGGTACCTGAATTCCGTCTATTATGAAACGGACGGAAATTGGATTCCTTTGAATTACCAGGCTCCTGTCTATCCTTCCAATGTGGAGGGAGGCTTGGGATATTTGCTGCTGACTTCAGCCAAGACCGCTTCATATTCTTTTCCGGACCGTTATTTCGACGACCAACACTATCAGGACGGATACGTCAAGTAGATTTTTCAAACTCTACAAAAACTCTACATAACCCTCGTTACAGATGCCTGCATTGACGATGCAGGCATTTTTATATCTCTACATCCTTTTGAATATAACTCTATTTTCGCTATATTTACCATTGATAACACGAGAACAAGCCAAATATGGGTTTCCTGGATATTTTTTCTCGCAAGAGAGCTACGAATCTGATTAAAAGCATGGATGCCTTGCTCTTGACGGTGGCGGAATCGCTGACCGTTTTCAAAGGAGGTGTCAAGGATTACCTTTATGGTGAGGAAGCCGGATTCGCTGAAAATCTTTCGAAGATGGCTTCGCTGGAAGCGGAGGCCCTTTCCCGTATCAAGGAGATCGAAGGTACTCTTTATTCCAAGGGCTACCTCATGCGTTCCAGAGGCGACATCATGCGTCTGCTGGAAAGATTCGACCATATTGTCACGATAATCAGCGTCGACCTGGTCCAGTTTGAGATAGAATCTCCGAACATCCCAAAGGAACTCAAGCGGGAATTCGTCAAACTGACCGAGCTGGCGTCGCTGGCTGTGGAGAGTTCGATTCCTGGTGCGAAAGCGTATTTCACCGAGCCGCAGGCCGTGGCTGAGACCACCTCCCAGGTCTATTTCTATGAAAAGGAAGCCGTGAAGCTCAGCCAGTCCATCAAAAGGACGGTGTTCCATCAGATGGAAGGCCTTAAACTCAGTGAAAAATTCCACCTGAGGTATTTCGCCCTGCACATCGAGGATCTGGCCAAGGCTGCGGTGAAGGTGGCCGAGCAATTGTCCGTGATGGCTATCAAGAGGTCATTGTAATGGAAGTGGCATACATCATACTCTCTGTCCTTCTTGCAGGATCTTTCCTTATCCTTTACGACCTTCCTGTCGTCGGGGGGAGCATCCTGGCTTCGGGAGCGGGAGAGAGAATGGGTGTGAGGATACTTTTGCCGGCACTGCTGCTTGCCGGCATCTTGGTTCCCTGCTTTGTCCCGGAGGTGGGATATCCTGTCACTAAGGGATTGAGCATACCGGCGGACGGGGTCGATGCCCTTTCCGTCGGTATCGCGACTGCGGCAACTGCCGTCATGGTCGGGACGTTCAGTCGTTATCCGGCGGTTCCTTATGCATTCATCGCCTCCCTGGCGGGCATCGGAGTGGCTCAGGGCATTCCACTGCAACCTGCTGCGTTCCGGTATGTCCTATCCTGGATAACCGGTCCTGTCGTCTGTGCTTTGCTTGCTGCTGGAATCTACAGCATCTGCTCATCGTTCCTGCGCAGGGGAAAGACCCATATGGCCATACAGGAAGGGAAGGTCCTTTTCGCCAGCAGCCTCGTTTCCCTGATCCTGCTGTTCGCGGTGGCTTTCAACAATTCCATGGTATTTTCCTTCCTTCCTTCCGGGAAAGGATGGCTGACCATTGCCGTGGCGGCAGGATGCCCTCTGGCGGCTTGGTTCGCAGTCCGTTCCAAGGTATTGGCGAACAAGTATTCCGTGGCAGACAACGATCTGGATATCAACTCCCTGTCCATACTGTCGCTGATGCTGGCGATGACCCTTGCCTTCGGTCTTTTCTCCTCCGGGCTTCCGGCGAAGGTTGGTCTGGTTGCGACTCCTCTGCCTGCGGGCACTCTGTACCTGGCGGCCTTGCTCGGAATCAGCATGGTCCGGGAGAGGGCTCTCGTTGATGGCGGTGAACTCCTGAAAGGGGGTGTGGCTGCCTTAGTTTCTCCGGTATTGGGTTTCCTGGTGGCATATTGCATGGGCCTCATCCTTGACGGACGTGTTGTCAGCACGCTTGTATTCCTGGGTATCCTCCTGTTCCTGGGCGTTATTTCATATTACCGCCACTTACAGGACAGCCTCGCTTTGCAAAGGCAGGCGCTGCTTTCAGGAGAACAGAGGGCCTACAGCACCCAGAAATCCCTTTCCGCCCTTGAGGTACGGGCTGAAATGACGGAGCAGGACCTTCGCAACAAACTGGATGCGAAGCGCAAGGAACTGGTCGATTTCGCAGTGGGCGTAAGTGACCAGAAAGAGTTCATGGAAAAAATATATGATGACCTTGCCGAGGTCCGTGCGATGGAAGACGGCGAGGGAAAGGACGATGCGATGGACTCATTGCTCGGTGCGCTGCGCGAGAGGATGTATTTCACCCGGGAGATGAATGATTTCTATGCACGGAGCGAAGTGCTGAACGAGGATTTCAACATGCGCCTTAAGAGCATGTTCCCGAATCTGACGGAAGGGGAGAGGAAACTCGCCAACCTGCTGCGCCAGGGTTTCTCCAGCAAATACATAGCGTCCTTGATGAATATCACTCCAAAGAGTGTCGAAATAAACCGCTCCCGCCTGCGGGCGAAACTTGGACTGCAGCGGAGCGACAACTTGATAAAAATCATAAAATCCATTTAATCAACACTTTAATTCTTAATTATGCGTAAAATCCTCTTAATCATGGCGCTGTCACTGCTCACAGTAGGTGCAGTGAATGCCCAGAAGAAGACGGTCAAGTACAATCAGTACGGTGTGGCCGTCGAATCCGATGTCCTGGATGTCGAAGCGCAGGACGGAATCCTGGTACTGGAATCGCCGAAGAGCGGTTACAAATTCTGGTTCGATGTCCGTGCCCAGGCTGACGGAGCAGTATTCTTCGGAGCCCCGGACTATGCCGATGCAATCGGTAACGGCACCAGCATCCGCCGTGCCCGTTTCGCCGTCAAGGGCCAGATCAACGACGACTGGTACGGAGAATTCGACATGGACCTTGCAAACGGTCTGGCCGAGCTCAAGGATGCCATCGTGCGTTACACCGGAATCGCCAATACCGATCTCCAGGTCGGTAACTTCAAGGAGAACTTCTCCATCCAGCGCAACACCACGTCCCGTTATCTCCAGTTCATGGAGCGCCCTATGGTCTGCTCTGCATTGACTCCTTCCCGCCATCTCGGTATCAATGCGAAGTATGCCAAGGATTGGCTGTGGGTGTCTGCAGGGGCATTCAGCCAGGTAGTCGCAGGAAGTGAAGAGTGGACGAACGTAGCTGACAACAACAAGGACTTCGGCCGCAATTCAGGCTACTCCCTCACCACCAAGGTCGTATTCCGTCCTCTCTACAAGCTGGACAATGCAAGCCTCCACATCGGTGCTGCATATTCATACAGGACCACTACCACCGACCTAGCAACCGGTGAATGGGGAACCTACCGCGCAAGCAGCCGCAACTCTACCAGCATCAACCGCAAGAAGTATCTGGATACCAACAATCTCCCTGGCTATGATCACAACAATCTCTGGACGGTAGAGCTTGCAGGACACTGGAACGGACTCCGTTACGAGGCTGCCTACATCGGCGACAACGTCCACTTCAAGAGCGATGCAGCGGATCCTGCAACCAAGAATTTCAAGGGTTGGTATGCACAGGCAGGCTATCTGCTCTTTGGAGGTCGCCAGCAGTATGACTCCCGTGGCGGCAAGTACACCAAGGTCGATCGCGGAAGCAGCAAATACGGAGATGTCGAGCTCTGCGCCCGTTACGAGAACTGCGACCTCAACAACGGAGGCGTATTCGGCGGTGCAGCCGAGGCGTATACTTTCGGAATCAACTGGTATGTCAATGACAACGTGAAGCTGGTTTTCAACTACCAGTACAACAACAACGACCGTTATGCGAACGGAAAGGGCAAGCTGAACGTAGGCAAGGATGCCTCCGGTGCTCCTGTCAAGGATTTCACCAAGGTAGTCACCCCTGCCGGCAAGGCCGGTGTGGATTACCACATGGTAGCCGTCCGTTTCGAGATTGACTTCTAAAATAAAATGATTATGAAAAAGATATTCTTAGTTTCATTGGCCGCCGTCCTTGCTTTCGCAGGATGCGTTAAAGACGAAGTCTACAAAGGCCCTTCAACCATAGAGAAAGTCGTATTCAGTCCAGAGGCTCCTACCTCCATCTCACCGGTCACTGTGACCGCCACCGTGACAGGACTGCAGAAAGTGACGAAGGCAACTCTCAATTACAACGGCACTTCCGCCGATATGACCGGAAGCGGGAACACGTTCAGCGCCACCATCCCTGCGATGCCTGACGGAACTGAAGTTTCCTTCACGGTGTCTGTAGAGAACGAAGCCGGATTCGTCACGACTTCAGACAAATATTCATTCAAGGTAGGCGACCCTGCCACCGACTGGAGCAAACTCAAGCTCAACGAGGTATATGGTGCCGGTGCTGACGAGGAGAAGTTCTTCGAACTCTACAACGCCAGCGACTATCCGATCAAGCTTACGGGCGTGACCATCAGCAAGGATGAGAGCACCTGCTGGACAGGAATCGACGGCGAGGTCGTTCCTGCAAAGGGATTCTTCGCTATCATCGGTGCCAAGGGAACAACCCCTAGGGGATTCTCCAGCGGCTTCTCGGCAAAGAAGAGCGTATATGTCCAACTGTTCGACAACAAGGGCAACCAGATTGACGCATTCCAGCGCGGCGACAAGGACGATGCCGGCAACTGGGGAGTCTCCATCACCAACTATTCGGGTTCATGGAGCCGCGTCCCTGACGGAACCGGCAAGTGGATGCGCACCGATACTTTCACTCCAGGTGCTGCCAACTCCACCACTGCAGTCGATGATGATTATGTAAAGAACTGATTTTAAAATAGATTAATCAATATGGCAGAACTTAAAATCGGCGAGCAGAGCAAGCCTCGTTTCGAATTCCGCAGCTTCGGTCAGAACTTCTGTGAAGCACACAAGAGAATGGCGCGTCTTTCCGTTCCTGTTCCTGAGAAGGTTTGGGAAAGGGAGAGCGACGAGATATACATCATATCCGCCAAGAACGACATCAACAACACCAAGATCCGTAACGGGAAGATGGACATCAAGACCTATGTCCAGACGGTCGACGGCCTCGAGCAGTGGAACCCTCTGATGAAAGGCGAGTTCCCTATTTCCCGCGAAGTCCTGGAGAAGGAAGTATTCCCTGCCTTCATGGTGGAGATGCCTGCCCTTACCAAGGACACCTACACCTTCGAAGAGTTCATCGCGATGGTGAAGGCCAATCCGGACCTTGCAGCGGTACGCGTGCACAAGCAGCGTTTCGGATATATGGTCAACGATACGATCTGCGAGGTGGGCAACGTGCTCATAAACGGAGCCAAGGTCGTGACTATAAATTCCGAATCCACTGAAATCGAAGACATAAAGAAGACCATTGCCGATGTGGGTCTCGAAGGAGTTGAGAACATCAATTACCTGCAGGCTATCAAGCGCGTGATCGGAATGATTGACAAACCTCTTGCTAACGAATAAGCCATGGCACAGGAAATAGAAAAGAAATTCTTGGTGAAGGGCGACTTCAAGGCCGATGCCTTCAAGGCTACCCGCATAACGCAGGGCTATCTCTGCAGTGTCCCTGAGCGTACGGTACGTATCCGTGTCAAGGGCGACAAGGGATTCATCACCGTAAAGGGCATAGGCAACTCCTCCGGCGCATCCCGCTTCGAGTGGGAGAAGGAAATCCCAGTGGACGAGGTCAAGGCCCTCCTCGACCTGGCAGAGCCGGGAGTCATCGACAAGACGAGGTATCTTGTCAAGAATACCGACGGAGTACACACCTGGGAAGTTGACGAGTTCTACGGAGACAACGACGGCCTTACCGTCGCCGAAGTCGAGCTTGCCGACGAGAACGAGCCTTTCGACAAGCCTGAATGGCTTGGCGAAGAGGTCACCGGAGACCCGAAGTATTTCAACTCCATGTTGATGAAGAACCCATACAAGAACTGGAAATAGTATATCATTATGGCAGAACAGAACAAGGCGGTTTTCGATCCGCTTGACATGAACAATTACAAGGTAGAGAAACTGCCGAAGATGCAGAAATCGAAGTTCGAGGTATGGATGGCCCGTCTGGGCGGTCCGCTTGCGATCATCGCATTCGTCTGGATCTGCTGGTTCTGCCATATCGGTTTCATCGACAATCTCAGTCCCGATACCCTGGCCGCCACGGCGCAGAAGCGCTTCGGCGTGCTGGGGGAGGCGGGATTCATACGCGCGAACTACGCGATGCTGGCCATATTCGCGGCCAGCCTCATATTGTGGATGACGGAGGCGCTGCCGAACTACCTGACCTCGCTCCTGCTGATCCTGGCAACGGTCCTGCTGAACGTTACCACACAGAAAGAAGCCCTGGCTCAGCTGGGACATCCTGTGATGTGGCTGAATATCCTGTCCTTCGTCCTGGCCTCCATGCTTGTCAAGACCCAGTTTGCGAAGCGGCTGGCACTGGCCTTCGTCATCAAGTTCGGAAAGAGCGCCAAGGGAGTGCTGTGGAGTTTCCTCCTCATCAACCTGGTCCTTTCCGCTTTCATCTCGGCCACCACGGTCAAGGCTACCATCATGCTGCCGATCTTCATGGTGATCTGCGCCATCTACGGAGCCTCTGGAGGCCATCGCAACAACTTCGGCCGCAACCTTGTGATCCAGAACTTGTTCCAGGTGAATATCGGCGCTAATGCCTTCTACACCGGAAGTGGCGCCCACCTGCTTGCCATATCCCTTATCGCCGGCTTCGTGGGCAGCTGCGACTTCGGCTACAAGGAATGGCTGGTAGCAGTCGGACCGATGAGCGTCATCATCCTTGTCGTAGGCCTACTGCTGGGCATGTATGTTTTCTTCCCGATGAAGAAGGAAGAGCAGGTGCCTCAGCTCGAAGGAGGTATCGACAGGCTCAAGGGCGAACTTGCCGCCATGGGCAAGATGTCAGCGCAGGAATGGAGGGCTGTGGGAATATTCTGTATCGTCCTCTTCCTCTGGGTCACCAAGGGCACCTTCCACAACATCGACGAGACCATTGTCGCGTTGCTGGGTGCCATCCTGGCCCTTCTTCCCGGAATCGGCGTGGTAAAATGGAACGATGTGGACATACCTTGGCACCTGATGCTCTTCAGCGCCGGTGCTTACGTACTTGGAAGCGGGCTCAACGCCACCGACCTCCCGAATACCATGGTGAATGCGGCCTTCAACTCGATGGGTATCACTTCGGACACTCCGTTCTGGGTGCTGTACGTCATCCTGACCTTCCTGATGATGTATTCAGGCCTGGTATTCCAGTCCAAGACCATCCGTACGATGGTATTCGTACCTATCGCACTTGGCGTCGAGAAGCGCTTCGGTTTCCCGCCGATGAGCCTCTCGCTGCCGGTAGCCATGCTCATCGAGCATTGCTATGTGCTGCCGTTCAACAGCAAACCGGCCGCCCTCCTCTATAATACCAACCAGTACAGCATGACGGATGCCTTCAAGTACGGAATTACCATGATGACCTTTTCCTGGCTTCTGATCCTGCTCTTCGGTGAGACTGTGCTGAAGTGGCTGAACATTACCCCTGGATTGTTTTAAACAGTGATGCAATGGATATCGAATGGAATTTAATACTCAGGATTTTCATCGCCGGAGTGCTCGGCGGCCTGATCGGGTTCGAGCGCGAGTTCCGCGCCAAGGAAGCTGGAGTGCGGACCCATTTCATAGTGGCGTTGGGAAGCGCCCTGTTCATGATTATCTCCCAATATGCTTTCTCCGGGCGTTTTGACGCCGCCCGTGTCGCCGCCCAGGTGGTTTCCGGAATAGGTTTCATCGGTGCAGGCGTTATCATATTCCAGAAAAACGCCGTAAGGGGAGTTACCACCGCTGCCGGACTCTGGGTCGCAGCCGCGATAGGTTTGAGTTGCGGTGCCGCGATGTATCCGGTGGCTGTAGCCACTACCTTGATGACCATCCTGGTCCTGGAGACGATGCATTTCATCACTCGCAAGCATGGGGAGAGGGAGTGTACCATTACGGTTTCTCCGGTCTCGAACGAGGCTCTCCTGGACATCATGAAGGCACTCAAGGACTCCGGGGCCGATATCCAGGGTTTCACCCTCTCCGATTCGGTGGCCAGCCTGATGCTCAAGATAAAGCAGAAGGATTATGTCTCTACGATCGACAAGGTCCTTTCATTCTCTAAGGGCCTCAAGATAGAAGTTTCCTGATCCGCCGGTTTTGAATATGCGTAATTCTGCTTTTCTCGGAATCCTGCTGGCATTGGCAGTGCCGGTGCTGACTTCCGCGGGCCTTTCAGTCGGGGGCAAGCGAGTGGTGTTCATAGGCGATTCCATCACCGACGGCAACTGGGGCAACGTCTATAATTACAAGAAGACATCGGCAGAGCGCAGCCAGACGGACATGAACCACATCTACGGTCACAGCTACGTGATGCTGATTGCTTCCGATATCCAAAGTTCCCGTCCAAGGTCCGGGTACAGCTTCTTCAACCGTGGTTTCAGCGGGCACAAGCTGTGCGACCTGGCCGCCCGGTGGCAGGAAGACGTACTGGACCTGCATCCCGATATCCTGTCGGTGCTTGTCGGTACCAACGACATCCACGCTTGGTTGGACGACGGCGGTGGAGAGGACTTTGACTTCGGTGCATGGAAGGATGGATACGGCCGTCTGCTTCAGCAGGTCAGGGACCAGAATCCTTCCGTCCGGCTGGTCCTTTGTACACCATTCGTCGCGAGGCAGGGCTCCCTCGCTGAAAGTCCGACCTATGACCTGCGTGAGCGTCTTACCCGCAGGATGGCTGCCGTGGTCCGCGAACTGTGCGTTGAATACGATGCCGTCTGCATCCCTTTCGATACTTTGTTCGATAAACTTATCCCGAAGCAGCCGGCGCCGTCCTATTGGATATGGGACGGCATACACCCGACTCCTGCCGGTCACCGCAGGATGGCGGACCTTTGGAAGAGGAAGGTCCGGCTATAGACCTATATCAGCTTGATTGAATTGATGTTCCTTCCGCAACCGACTCCTTCCCGCCTGGCGGAATAAAAGGATACGTCGGTAAACGTGTCGATGTCGTAGATCTGGATGTTTCCTGGCTTCAAGCCGCATCCTTCCAAGATCCATCTGTTGGCCTTGAAGAGGTCTATGTGGTGGCCTCCGGACATCGGGGAGCCGTTTCCAGGGCCTTGATCCGTCCATATTCCAGACATTGGGAAGCCAGCATCCCTGAACCGTTCCACGACCTCTTCTCCCACCTGGAAACTGTCCGGCCCGATACAAGGTCCTATTACGCCGCAGAGATCTGCGGGACACGTTCCGAAAACCTCTCCCATAAGGCGGACGGTCTTCTGGGATATCTTAGATACCGTTCCTCTCCAGCCGGAGTGGACCGCCGCGATGACTCGGTGCAACGGGTCAAATAACAGGACGGGCGTACAATCCGCCGTACGGACTCCAATAGCTATTCCAGGAATATCGGTAATGAACGCATCGTAGCCCTCCAGATCTTCTCGAGTCAGATCCGGCCGGTCGATGATGGCGATTCTGGTTCCGTGTACTTGATGGCCCTGTGTCACGGGGTAGGGAAGAGGAGTTTCCCTTCCGGCCGTGAAAGCCTCCACTCCCGCCCCTAATCGATATTGAAGGAGATTCATAGACGCAATATAAGTATTATTATGGATTATTTATGGTAATACGAAAGATTTGCGACAGCTATCAGTATATAGATTTGAGTTATACTATTATTGTTACTATGATGATTGGGAGTGAAAAGGGAGTCCATCATCCAGAAGGGAAGATTCTATTGATGAACGGGAATGTCCTTGACTGCTTTATGAAAGAGAGTCGACAGGCTGCCATTGTTCAGGATAAGGTTGGCCTGGATATAACCGGTAATTTTTTTCAGATAAAGAGGCGGAAACAGGATAATCTGCGTGAGCCCACCGTAGCTTTGTGGGAGGACCTGTTCTACCAAGAAGCCTTTTTCTTATATGCCAATAGGGATGAAATCTTTCAGGATAGCAAGATGTTCCTTACCCCGCTACCTTTTAAGAATGGGCTTGCCTATTCTGGCGCCTCCGGAATGAACAATGCTACGCTCGGTGTTTATTTGGAGTGGTGGACCTCTTGCGAGAAAGCAATTATCAAGTGGAAGGGTGAAATTTATGCATTAACATATTACATCGCCGGAAGTCCACTGAGTGGAAGCAACCATTGTGCTGCCGTTACTAAAGACGGGAAGTCGGTAACCATTCATTTCCCGAATCCTTTTTCTGATATATGGGGTTCCTTCATACGAATCAACCAGCGCTATAACGAGGCTAAGCAAGCATATCAAGCGTATACCTTAGAGGAAACGATTTCCAGGCTACGCCATTCATAACAACAAGACACCATCGGAAGATTAACAATATAAGATATGATTCTGAACGTAATTAAATTCTTTATCGGATTGGCACTTGGAATACTGATTTGCATTGGATTGGTTATGACTTGCTTTTACGATGTCGTCGAAACGGCAAAAAACGGAGAACTCCCCTACGACAACGTGACATATATGATTCATAGTTATCATAAGTGCGAGGTTGAGGACAAGGGTACGTTCCTGGAATGCCCCGTATGCGGAAAATATTTCTACAAGGACAACCTTAACTGCTGCAGCGAGAGGTGTGAGAATGAATATTGGGAGATATGTGATGCGTGGGAGAATGCACAGGAATGCATACAGGAATGCATACAGGAAAAACAGGAATTCATTGAACAACACCATAAAAAATTCAAATAATCTCCATCGTTTTCATATTCTTTCTCATTCCTATACCAGCGGCTGAACTAATCGTTTCAGCGAGGGGCACTCGGAGATAGCCTTTGATAAGAGGTATTATCAGAGGAAAAGTGCTATATTTATGGACAGATATCGACTATTCATTATGATTATTTGTCCCAAACAGTACTCTTTTGATATAGCTAAAGATCCGGTTACCGGGAGATGGCTTCTCGACACTACCGGTTTGAGATGGTATCATCTCGACAGTCTTTCAGAACACATATCTGTAAAAGATTGTTTTGCAGTGAATCTGTTCCACATTTCCGCCTTTGACCTTCGCATTATTGAGAATGCAAAGGGAGAACGAGCTTTCTTTATTGTCAAGGATGCTTCGATGGGAGACGGAGACCTTTACCAAACGGACGATGTGGGATTCGGCTATAAAAGAATTGTGCTATACTTCATTGACTACCATCCGAAAGAAGGAAGAGCTAAACACTATCTCTTTGCAGAGGAGATGAACGGAAAATGGTCCGTGATTGAACTCTTTACCCCGGGAGAAGGATCCTTCATTGGTTTCAACCGTATCATTTCGGGTTGCCTGTCGGAAGAAGCAGCTATCGGAGAACTTAAAAAAGAGAAAGGCGTGAGCGTGGATGACAATACCCTATTTACCAGGGTTGACGAGACTTTTGCCCCGTGGTGGCGGTAATATTTGAATGGAAGTGTTTCGGAGTAAAACGGTGCGGAAAGACCGTGTTTTTCTCCGGTGTAGGAGAGACTGGTTCGAGTTTGAGGGCAGATTCAACCAACTTAGGATTGGATAGGAAATCCTGAAGTTCTTCAAGAGGAAGTTCAACTTCCGCAGAATAGGTTCGGGTGAGATTCAGCCGGATCTTGCCGTCGGAGATATCATACTTGGCCGTAATCCCCAGTCCGGGGAGAACATCAGCGATTTGAGTTTCTATGACTCTTCTGGATATTTCCAAAGCCATATTCTCAGTTTGTTTTTTTCTGAAAAGCTGCTGAAGATTTTCGAATAGCTTTCCGGCAGCATCGTCAATCTCCGGCAAGTGGTGATCCAACAGGATGATAAGACGAGCGATTTCTTTAGGTGGGAGCGTGGAACGGATGATAACATAGCTCCCATACCGTTTGATTCTGATTGTGCCGGATGGATAGCCGCCGGTTCTTCTGTAAAAACGATAGCTTGCATTGGTAAGGGTAGCTGTCAAGTGCTTGAAAGAGGCGAAGATATGCTCTTTGGGTATGCCCTGCCGGATCAACTCTACCATCACGGATTCCGGGTTCATCTGAACTTCTTCCGATTCAGGCTTGTCAACCATATCCTTAACTACGGATTTAAAGAGATGCTCTCTGATTATCTCGACAGAGAATTCATCAGGGAGTGCTTCGCCAGGGTCAGTAAGGTCTTTCATCATATGTCGGAACAACCGTAAAATAGAGTTGGATTCGCGGGAGATGAAACAGCTAATGGTTTCAGCAAAGCGGCCGAACTTGTCACTATTCGTATTCTTCATGTTTTTGTTTTTGAGAATGATATAATAATGAAGTGAAAAACCTTATGTCTCACAGCATATTATACTGTTGAAACGTAAGATTCTTTCACAAATAGTTCGCTTCGTGATAATCAATAAGAAATAACCACCAGGCCAATACTGGCCCGGTGGTTTCAGTCGTGAGATGCCCCTATGCGGCGATGCCGTATTCGGCGAGGAAGGTCCTGCCCAGAGCCCTCTTGAGAGCCTTGCGTGCCCTGCAGAGA
>Ga0247611_10006195_pt1 | contig 15467 bp, 21 predicted proteins | sample 177DNAGHGhighgp2_FD_192422 | JGI IMG/M metagenome (GOLD analysis project Ga0247611, IMG submission 192422) | Sheep rumen microbial communities from Palmerston North, Manawatu-Wanganui, New Zealand - 1770 DNA GHGhigh gp2 | ecosystem: Host-associated > Mammals > Digestive system > Stomach > Rumen...
TATTATTGTTATTTTATTATTATTGTTATTTTATTATTATTGTTATTTTATTATTATTGTTATTTTATTATTATTGTTATTTTATTATTATTGTTATTAAAAATTATAAAAAAAATATTTAAAAATAATTTATTCAAAGGTGGAGATGGTATATTTATAAATAAATAATATATTTAACGGTACTTTAAGCATATATCGAAATCCAGATAATTTTAATATATCTCTCGATAATGCTAATTCTTGTATTGATGTTAATATTGATTTTATCAATATGAATAATATTCAATTCGGTCATAATAATAGATTTAGTAATAAACGTAGATTAAAATATAACATTAAAACAATAGAAAGGTATGTTAACTATATAACAAATATTAATGAAAATCCAATTTTTATTGATATTGCTGTCATATAAATGTGAATGCAGTGGTAAAATATGTTTATATATAGATATAAAACATTGTACTATGTATGTCATAATTGATGATTAATATGTTTATACATATACTACTCCTTATTATTATAATTATTCATTATTCCGTTGAAACAATTTTTTTAATTAATTTTAAAATGAAGGATATTAAAATAACTTCCAAACAAGAAAAGATTGTTCCTGATATATTAAAGGTTTTGAACATTCCTGAAGACAAATATTATTCAACAAAAACCAATATACGTATTAAAACACATTTTACAATTACATCATCAAAAATGGATGAAGATTTAAAATATTTAATTTGTTATGCTCGTAATCAAATATTTAAAAATCAATATAGAATACCTATGAAAGCACTGTTTGCAGAACCGGGTAATCTATATATTTGCCAAAAAGCTCCATTAATGGACAAATCTAATAATATTAAAAATGCTGCTAAAGTAATTGAACCATTAAATATCGGTTTTGATGAATATATTAGATGTATACCAATTAATCAAAATTTAAAAGTTGGTACTATGTTTACTATTGATGTATCTGTTCCTTATTCATCTGATAAACGTTATCGTTTTAAATCTAATCAGATCGTTCCTGTAACAGAAATTAACATGATTCCATTCGATCAACATATTGATATTGGTGAATTAGATATTGGAAGTAGATACACTGGTAAATTTAAAGTAGATAATGTTAATTTGGATATTTATGATAGCTATACAATGTTTACTTTTGACATTTGTGAAAATAATATAGATTTCGATATTTATACATATGAATTTATGAATGTTGATTTAAAATATGTATTTAGAGAAATTATAAAAATAATACAAAATTCCGATGAAACATATAAACCAGAATTTACTAAATACTCTCCTGATTGTATTGAATTTTTAAATAAATGTATTGATTCATTGAAATAAAACATTTAATAACCATTACTTTTATTTTTTGTTGTTTTATATTTAATAATATTAATTTGTCTAATTTTTAATTCTAATATTGAATAAATAATATGATATTGATTCAATTTATTTTTAAAAATGACATTTATAAATGATTTTTTTATTAATCATTTAATGTCAGTTCAAGATCAAAAATCAACAGAAATTACTTATTTTAAATTTAAAAATAATTATAAAGAAAGAACAAAAAGACATCAATGGGATACTTGTGATATTGCTAAATTTCAAGAAATGGTTAAATCACCATCAAAAATTTATGAAGTATTATTAGGTAATCCAGTAAGATTATTTATTGATATTGATGGTGTTCCTTTAGAATTAAATTCATTAATATATGAATTCATTTCAGATTTTATAATGTTTATGAATGTTGAATTTAATATTCATATTACAAGATATGCTTTAACTAAAAATGAAAATTCAATTTCACATAAAGGTTTATCATATCATGTATATTTTCCAGAATATTACGTTGATAAAATATTTAAGATTAAATATATATTAACATTATTTATTAAAAATCATGAAAAATATTATGAATATGTTGATGGTTGCATATATCATTATAATAGATTATTTAGATGCGTTGGACAATTAAACGCTTCAGTAAAATCTAATAATGAACCAGATGATATTCATTTATTACAAAAAGGAACAATTGAAGATACAATTATTCAAGATTGTTCATTAGCGATTTTAATTCCAATTAATATTAATGATGAAAAGTTTAGAAGAATTAAAGGAACTGTATTGAAAAATCAATCATTTGATCAAGAAAAGATTAAATTAAAAAAGACAATAAAATATCAAAAGAATAAAATTAAAGCTCAACAATCTATAATTTCAAAATTTACATCTTTTGATAAAACAATTGATACAAAAACAAAAGAAGAATTAATGAATGATTTAAAATTCTTAACAAATCAATTAGATATTACATATGATGGAGATATTGAAAATTATGAAAAGTTAAAAGATTTTGTAGGAAGAGCATTAGTAATTCAAAGATTAAAGAAAGAATTACAACAAGATTTAATAAATGAAATATTAAATAATTGAAATAATGTATAATTGAAATAATGAATAATTATTTTTGAAATAATAATGTATAATTTTTTTTTTGAAATATTAAATAATTGAAATAAATGAAATATTAACAATTAAATAATAATGTATAATTTTTTTTTTGAAATATTAAATAATTGAAATAAATGAAATATTAACAATTGAAGTAATGAATAATTATTTTAATCTTAATAATTAAATAATAATTATTGGTATTATTTTTTTATATTATTTTTAATGAGTAGTATTGATATAACAAGTAATATTAATAATACAAATATTAATGAAATTAATAATAATTTAATAAATACTTTATTAAAACAAGTTGAAATAATGTTACAATATATTTATGATGAAAAAATGTACGTTAATAAAAATTTATTTATGTGTGAATGTAATAATATAATGAATTTAAAAATAATACCTAAAGATTTTAAAATTAAGTACAATGATTTAATACAAAAGATTTATGCTTTAAATGTTGAAGAAGTAAAATATCCAATAAATTATAAAATTCGTATTAATATAAATTATTATATTACTAATTTAACATCATATTATGATGAATTTAAGTTTAAATATGGAATAGAATATATTGTAGATCACATTAGAACAAATTTAAAAGATATGTGTGTATTATATGATATTGTATTAAATTTAATTAGTATTTTATTAAATTTCTTATCTATTAATTTAGCAGTATTTAAAAATTTTCAATTAAAGTTAAATGAAATGGATGAATATGTAATAACAGATTCCAAACATAAAATTGAAGTTATTGAATCAGGTATTAAACAAATATATAATGCGTTATTAATTTATGAAACATTTGAAAATGAATTTGAGAAAAATCTAGCTACAATAATAATATTAAATAAATTAAAATCATTAAATTGGGATTTAGATAATGTATCTGATATATTAATATCAATGTATTATACAAAATATTATAATTTGATTAACGATCATAAGATGATTACAATTAATAATGATTTATTAATATTTAGTTCTGTAGTACATTTATTTATAGATATCTTAAATGATAAAGATTTAATAGAACAATTAAAAGATATTGATAATAAAATAAGTTTATTACACCATTGATTTTTTTATTTATTTTTATATTAATTAAAATGAATTCTATTGATGAATATAAAAATAATGAAAATAATTTAAAGAATTTTAATCTATATCATTATTTAAAAAATAGAAATACTCCATTTATGGTTGGCAGTGAATATGGATTTGAATTCTTTGCTAAACATCCTATTATTAATTTAAAATTAGATAATAATGGTAATATTGTATCATTTATCACATTATTAGAAGGAACTTTACCAGATAAGTATTATAAATTTGAATATTCTCCTAATACTAAAAAATTAATCAAATGTACGATAATCGATTCACTATGTTGCGCTTTACATATTAAATTAATATATGAATATAAGTATGATGATAATATATCATTGTCACAATCATCAAATCATAAAATGTCGATTATATGTGATGAAAACATTATTACTGCTGTATATTCAAAATTTAAATTATTAAAATTAATATCTGATGATGGTGACTCAATTTATCATTATTCGTCAAACAATGATTTAACAAAAATATATAATGAACATAAATCTAAAAATACTTTTAAATTTAATTTAAATGAACATGATTTTTATTGTAAATGGAAATTAGGAATAAAATATCATATTCATTTTAATGAAAATTTAATGAATGAATTTAAAATGAATAATATACATATTAAATATAATTATTATGATAATCTTATTAAATCCACAGATAATGGTTATGAATATGAATATTCTAATGAATTATTATCAAATGTTATGTATAATAATAAACCATTTAAAATAATAAATGAAAAACTTAAACAATTATTATAAAAAAATATTAATCATAATATTCAATATTATCATCTAATAAATCAATATTTTCATTTAATAATTCAATTGACATAAATACAATTAATATTGTAAATATTACATGTGTAATGAATATCAATAAACTACTTTTAGCGAAATATTTTTCGGCTTGATTACCAAAACATGTATAATATATGTAATGTAATAAAGAGAAAAAAGGAATAAATAAACCTACTAACCACAATGTTACACAACATAACGAAGTATTTTGAGATGTATTTTGAGATGTATTTTGAGATGTATTTTGAGATGTATTTTGAGATGTGTGACGTTCTGGATATACAAAGTATACTTGTCTATTAATAGGAATATTGTTGGGAATAGGAATATTATTAGGAATATTATTATTAATAGGAATAGGATTTATATATTGATTATTATTATTAGGAATAGGATTTATATATTGATTATTATTAATAGGAATATTATTATTATTAATAGGATTATTATTAAGATTATAATAATTCATATTCATAATTTAATAATAATAAAAAAATATTATTTATTTTACATCTTATGAGCACCAATAGGATATACAGCTCCTGAAGCAATACCGCATTGATTATTTTTATTTCTACTCATTCTAATGTATCCACTTTCACCCCATGTTGTACCCCATGAATTTTTAACAATATAATAATCTTGTCCATTTTCACTACCATAACCAACAACAGCAATACCATGATCTAAAATCAATGATTTACATTTTGGTTCATCATATATTCCTGAAGAATATAATTGGAATGAAACGTGTGAAGCATCAATAGCAGCAGCAACGACATGCGAATTTAATGCTTCCATTAAATCTTCTTCTGAACGTTGTTTCACTGTTTGATATTTATCAATTGTAATTTCTGCTTTAGTAGTGTCATATTTACAAGTACCATTTTTAGCAATATAAGGATAATCCTTTTCTTCCATTAATCCATTTTTCTTAACATAATCCATAACATAAACAAGTGATCCTCCATTACATCCATTATTTTTAGTTGAACAATCGACAACTTGTTGTTCTGATAAATCTGGGTAATTTGAATATTTCAAATTATTATCAATTAAATATTGTGATTCAATAGAAGCAAGTGATGAGAATGAATAGCATGAACCACATTGAGCTTGATCTTTAATTGGTGTAACTTGTCCTTTTTCTCTCCAATCAATTGAATCGGCAATTGTTAAATCTTCTTTTTCAGTAGGTTCATCTACTTTTAATAATACTCTAGTTCCAAGTAAAGATTGATATTCTTTATTTGATAAATCAGCATATGGACCATCTGTTGATAATTTAAAAGAAGCATAAGCATTAAACTTTTCAACAAATTTTGAATTAAGTTCAAATATTTGTTTTCTATAAAGATATTCAGCAGCATTATATTTCTTATTATTTTTGCTTACCCATTCTTTAAATTTATTATCTTTTGCATATGTTAAACATATTAAGAATAATATTGCATACATTTTATTAAAAAATAAAAATATAAAAACTAATTTTTTTATTAACAATAATAAATGTTTGAATACGCTGATATTTATGAAATCGATGACATTAATTTAAATTTTGATCAAAAATATAAAAAATATAATAACCATAATATTATTGTATTTATATTATTTATTTTGTCATTAGTCGTTCCATTACTCGGCATATTTAATTATTACAGATATCGTAAATCATTAAATGATTTAGATCGTCATTTTGCATATTGTAGTATTTTCATGTCAATAATGAATTTATTATTTATGCTTCTTATTATTACAGTTTGTTTTGCTTTTTATCAACGTTATCAACATGAAAATATTGCTAAATTTTAATTATTGAATTAATTTTAAATTAATTATTAACCATAATTAATAATTAATTCAATAATAACTAATAATATATTTTTTTTATTAATATTAATAATGAAAAGCATAAATTGGTATTATGAAAATTTACCTAATATTCCTAAAAAACTAATTAATGAAATAGTAATTTATTGTATAAACAATTTTTATATTCCCGATGATTATTTAAATGTTGAATGTAATAATTGTGTAGAATGTTATTGTTGTATTAAATGTAATAATTGTGAATATTGTAAAAAATGTTATGGTTGTAATAATTGCTATAATAATGAAATATGTGTGTGCTGTTATAAATGTTATAATTGTTATAATTGTGAAGATTGTGAAGAATGTAATAGTTGTGATAATTGTAATTATTGTAATAAAAGTATTAGATGCTATCGATCTAATAAGTGTATCGACTGTATTGAATGCGAAAAATGTAAAAAATGTTATAGATGTGAAAAATGTATTGATTGTAGAAAATCAAATAACTGTTTTGATTGCAAAAATTGTAAATATTTTAATGATCGCGAACATTACACTAATTATATCGATGATAGTATTTGTGAAGAAACAGATGAAGAATAGAAAATCGATTTTTTTATTCAATAATTAATGAATAATTTAAAATCTTTTGATTATTATTATAATAATTTAAAATATTATATTTCTAAAGATATGGTTATTAATTTATATACATATTATTCAAAAAATAATATTATTCCTGATGATCGATTAAATTATAAGTGTAATAATTGTAATAAATGTTATGCTTGTATTAATTGTAGTAATTGCAATAATTGTATTAATTGTAATAACTGTATTAATTGTAATAATTGTGATGAATGTATTGATTGTAATAATTGTGATGAGTGTTATGCTTGTATCAATTGTAAAATATGTATTAAATGTGATGAATGTACTGACTGTAGTGATTCAGATAATATACAAGAGTGTTATAATTGCAAAAAATGTAAGGATTGTAAAAATTGTAATTTATTATATTATTCTTCATCTTGTGATAAATGTATTTTATGTGAAAATTGTTATAATTGCTATAAATGTAAAGAGTGTAATGATTGTTATTCTTCAGTATTATGCGTTAAATCTAAAGTGTGTGATAAAAGTAAAGAATTATATAATTGTTCACATTGTTATTTATGTTTAAGAAAATACAACGCAAATAATGATTATTATACATATGATGAAATTATTGATGATTAAAAAATGAATAAATCCTAAATTATTTTTTTATTATAATTTTATATGAACGATATTACAGATTTTTGGTATATACCTAAATTTAAAGAAAATACAACTCCAAGATGTTGGAATCAACATGGATGCTTACATAGAGTATCCAATACTTATGAAGTTTATAATAATATTGAATCTATTAAATATAATAAATTTCTTTATTTAACTAGTAATATTTGGAATTCAAAATATAAAAACTTTAATAGTTTTTGTCGTAGTAAATATATGTATATAATTAATTTTGAAGAAATTAAAGTTGATGTAGGTTGTAAAATATTTTACTCTAATGCTAAAATAATAAACCTTGAACATAATTCACATTTAAAATATTTGATTATTCCAAATTGTGAAAAATTAACTTTAACAGGTTATAAGGAAAAAACATTTAAAATAATTTATGCTCCTAAATTAAAATCATTAAATAGTAAAAAACCAAATATATTTCAAGAATATGGTTTAATTTATGCTCCTAATATAACATCTTCTAATATTAATTTTAATAAAGTCATAAATTTAACAAGTGTACAATCAAATGTATCTTACGCTTCATACAATAATAATAAAGTTCAATTTTATGACAATATGACTTTAGATTATGATTATATATATAAACATTCAAAAATGGTTGAAGTATCTAATAAAATAGATATATTTACTATTGATAATTTGAAAGAATTCATCGAAAGTAATAATAAAATGCATTATAGTAATTTATTTAATATTCTTTCAAATAAAACTGAAAATTACATTAAATTTATATTAATACAATTATTCTTTTCAAATCAAAAAAATGTTATTGATGACGTTAAAAATTTAATGTTTCATTTAAATTCATTATCAATTGAAAATTTAATTAGTAATGTAATATTAATGACACAACAACCATTTCAAATAAATCCTTGTAAACAAAGTAAATTTGATGAATATGAAAATGGATTTATTGATCTTTATGAAGAATACGAAGAAGACGATGGAAAAGATGAAATTGATAATAGTGATGAAGAAATTGATGAAGATGAAGAAATTGATGATAGTGATGATAAAAAAATTGATGAAAAAGAAATTAATAAAAAAGAAATCGATAATAGAGATAGAAATAACGATGAAAAAGATGATATTGATGATAATGATGATAATGATGAAGAAGATGATGATAGTGAAATTGCAATTAGTGGTGAAGTATTTAGAGATAGTGACAGTGATGATGAAGATGATTATTAACTTATAACATTTTTTATAAATAATATTAACAAATTCAAAAATAAATCTATTTCATAATTTATTTTTAGACTTATTATAATTTTAAATACTATTTTTTTATTATTTATTCAATGGAATCATTTAGTTTTTATTATGATAAATTAGAACAATATGTAAGTTATAAAGTAATTAAAAAGCTATATAGTTATTATAAGGAATTAGATATTATTCCTGATGATTGTTTAAATTATGATTGTAAGAACTGTATAGAATGTTATTGTTGTATCAGTTGTAAGAATTGTAACAACTGTAATGATTGTAATAATTGTAATAGCTGTAATAATTGCGATAAATCTTATGATTGTAATGATTGTAATAATTGTTACAAATGTTTTAATTGCTTTAATGATTGTGAAAATTGTGAAAATTGTACTATTTGCGATAATTGTATTAATTGTACAAATTGTTGTAATTGTAAAAAATGTGTTAATTGTAAAAATTGTTATAAATGTGATAATGACAAAGAAGTTAATAATAAGAGATTGTAAAAAGTATATATGATTATTAATGTTTTAATGATATTTTTTTATTATTCATTTATGAAATCATTTGATTTTTACTATAATAATTTAGAACAATATGTAAGTTATAAATTAATTAAAGAACTATATGGTTATTATAAAGAATTTGATATTATTCCTGATAATTATTTGAATTATAAATGTGAAAATTGCGTAGAATGTTATTGTTGTAGATTTTGTAATAATTGCTATAATTGTAATGATTGTAAAAGTTGTAATAATTGTGAAAGTTGTAATGAATGTTGTAGATGTAATTATTGCAAAAATTGTTATAATTGTTGTGACTGTTCTGATGATTATGATAGTTATAAATGTTATGAATGTAATAATTGTGAAGATTGCGAAAATTGTATTAACTGTAAAAATTGTGTTAATTGTAAAAATTGTCATAGATGTAATAATGAAAAAGAAGTTAATAATAAAAGATTATAAAAATATATATAGTTATTAATGTTTAATGATTTTTTTATTATCATTTATGGAATCATTTGAGTTTTACTATAATAAATTAGAACAGTATGTAGATTATAAAATAATTAAAGAGCAATATAATTATTGTAAGGAATTTGATATTATTCCTGATGATTATTTGAATTATAATTGTAAAAATTGTATAGAATGCTATTGTTGTAGTAATTGTTATGAATGTGAAAAGTGTAATAATTGTTATGAATGTGAAAAATGTAATAATTGTTATAAATGCTATAATTGTTATAATTGTTGTGACGATTATAAATGCTATGAATGTAATAATTGTGAAAATTGTAGTAATTGTGAAAATTGTTATATTTGTTCAAATTGTAAAAGATGTTATGTGTGTGTAGGATGCGAGAATTGTAGTGAATGTTATAATTGTGAAAAATCCGATGAAAGCAAAGAATGTGAAAATTGTAAAAGATGTGATAAAAGTAAAAATTGTAATAAAAGTGCAGATTGTATTAACTGTAATAAATGTATCAAATGTTATATATGTAATAATTGTTATAATTGTGAAAAATGTTTTAATTGTTGTGATATTAATAATCGTATTAATTATGATAATTGTGATAATAGTAAAGAAAATGATAATTATTACTAGTAAAAATATTTATTTTTTTGTAATATTACTATATAAAATATAACTATAATAAATAATACTGATTATAATAAATAATAATAATCATAATAATTATTGTATCAAATTTAATATTTTAATAATATTTTTTTATCATTCATTTATGAAATCATTTGAGTTTTACTATAATAATTTAGAACAATATGTAGAATATAAAGTGATTGAAAAACAATACAACTATTGTAAAAAACACAATATTATTCCTGATGATTATTTAAACTACGAATGTAAAAATTGTAATAATTGTTATTGTTGTAGTAATTGTAATGATTGTTATGAATGCTATGCATGCCATGTCTGCAAAGAATGTAAAGAATTATATAATTGTGAACATTTTAGTAATTGTATTAATTGTAGTAATTGTATATATTGTATATATTGTGAAAATTGCGATGAAGTTTGTGAATGTGTACATTGTTATGATTGCTATTGTTGTAAATATTGTAATTATTGTAAAAATTGCTATGATTGTAAATTTTGTAGTAATTGCTATGATTGTAATAAATGTAGAGAATTATATAATTTTAAATAATGTGAAAAAATATGAATATTATATTAATTGAACATATTTTTTATTATTCATTTATGAAATCTTTTGATTTTTACTATAATAATTTAGAACAATATGTAGAATATAAAGTGATTAAAAAGCAATATGATTATTGTAAAAAATATAATATTATTCCTGATGATTATTTAAATTATAAATGTATTAATTGTAATAATTGTTACTGTTGTAGTTATTGTAGTTATTGTTGTAATTGTTACGAATGTCATGTCTGTAAAAACTGTAGAGAATCATATAATTGCAGACATTCTAGTAATTGTAGTAATTGTAGTTATTGTAAATATTGTGAAAATTGTGAACGTTGCGATGGATCTTATGCATGTGGATATTGTTGTGATTGTTATGATTGTTATTGTTGTAATTATTGTAAAAATTGTTATGATTGTTATGAATGTAATAAATATTATGATTACAATAATTGGAGAGAATTATATAATTTTAAATAATGTGAAAAAATATGAATATTATATTAATTGAACATATTTTTTTATTATTTATTTATGAAATCATTTGAGTTTTATTATAATAATTTAGAACAATATGTGGATGATTATAAAGTAATTAAAAAACGATACAACTTTTATAAAGAATATAATATTATTCCTGATGATTATTTAAATTATAAATGTAAAAATTGTGTAGAATGCTATTGTTGCTATAAATGTATTGATTGTTATAAATGCTATGCGTGTCATGTCTGCAAAGAATGTAAAGAATTATATAATTGTAAACATTCTAGTAATTGTATTAATTGTAGTAATTGTAAATATTGTAGAAAATGTGAAAATTGTGATGGAACTCGTTCATCTGAACATTGTTATGATTGTTATTGTTGTAAGCATTGTAGAGAATGTAAAAATTGTGATGATTGTTATGATTGTGACAAATGTTATAAATGTAATAAAAATAAATATTATATTTCTTACAGTAATCATATTGCTTTTTAATTAATATATTTTTTTATTATTTATTTTAATGAAATCTTTTGATTTTTATTATAATAAGTTAGAACAATGTGTAGAATATAAATTAATTAAAAAGCAATATGATTACTGTAAGAAATATAATATTATCCCTGATGATTATTTAAATTATAAATGTGAAAATTGTGTAGAATGCTATTGTTGCAATTATTGCAATAATTGTGAAAATTGCATATATTGTGATAGAGATAAATATTGTCATAATTGTGAAAAATGTGATGAATGTATAAGATGCGAGAATTGTAGTGAATGTTATAATTGTGAGAATTGTAGTAATCGTTATAAAGGTAAATTTTGTAGTAATTGCTATGATTGTAATAGTTGTTATGATTGTAGCAATTATAATAATTGTTGTAATTGTGAAAAAATGTAAAGAATATAAAAAATCTAAAAAGCATCAATTAATATTATAAAATTGCGCTTAAATATATTTTTTTATTATTCATCTATGAAATCTTTTAATTTTTATTATGATAATTTAGAACAATATGTAGATTATAAAGTAATTAAAAAACAATATGATTATTGTAAAAAATATAATATTATCACTGATGATTATTTAAACTATAAATGTAAAAATTGCATAGAATGTTATTGTTGTTTTAACTGTGAAAATTGTGTATGTTGTCTTAATTGTATTGATTGTTTTAATTGTAAAAATTGTAACAAATGTTATAGATGTAATTATTGTAAAAATTGTTATAACTGTTGTGATTGTCCTAATGATTGTGAAAATTGTGAAAATTGTATTATTATCGATAATTGTGAAAATTGTAGTGATTGTTACAATTGTGAAAATTGTATTGATTGTAAAAATTGTTATAATTGCAATAATTGTAGAAATTATAAAAATTATAAAAAGGTATATTGATGTTAATAACAACAATAATATTTTTTAATTTTTTTTATCATTTATTTAATGGAATCATTTGATTTTTATTATGATAAATTAGAACAATATGTGGATTATGAAGTAATTAAAAAACAATATAACTATTGTAAAAAACATAATATTATTCCTGATGATTATTTAAATTATAAATGTAAAAATTGTGTAGAATGTTATTGTTGTTATTATTGTCATAATTGTATTTATTGTAATGATTGTAATGATTGTTTTAATTGTAAAAATTGTAATGATTGTAGAGATTGTTATAGTTGTAATGAATGTATTAAATGTATAAATTGTGAAAGATGTGATGAATGTAGAGAATGTTATAGATGCAATGATTGTACTAATTGTAATTATTGTAAATACTTCCGCAAATAAATAATTGTATTGATTATTATAATTGTAGTAATTATATTAATGATATGGATGTATTAACCGTAAAGAATGTGAAAAATGTATTATAATTGTAAAATATGGGAAAATAGTGATTATTTTAATGATTGTAATGACTATCAACTTTAAAAAATCATATTAATTGATATATTTTTTTATCATTTATTCAATGAAATCTTTTGATTTTTATTATAATATTTTAGAACAATATGTAAGTTATAAAATAATTAAAAAACAATACAACTATTATAAAAAACATAATATTATTCCTGATGATTATTTAAATTATAAATGTAAAAATTGTGTAGAATGCTATTGTTGTATTAATTGTATTAACTGTCATAAATGTTATGAATGTCATGAATGTAAATATTGTGAAAAATGCTATGATTGCTATGATTGTGATAAATGCTATCATTGTTATGATTGTGATAAATGTTATCATTGTGATGATTGTGATAACTGTTATGATTGCTATGGTTCTGATAAATGTGATAAATGTTATCATTGTGATAATTGTAATAATCATATTAATTATCATAATGAATATATTTATAAATTTGATTTCACAAATATGATTGATATATAATTAATATAATTAATATAAATGATTGTAATAATCTAAAAATAATATCATTATTTAATAAATAACAAAATATTATTCTTTTTTTCATAAATATTAAATGGGTAATTGGTTTTCAAAAAAATCTACACAAGAAATAAAAACATTTTGTGATGAAGAAGAACCAGAATTAAGAAATCTTGCTGAACAAGCTAAAATAGCAGATATTAGTCAATTAAAAGAAATTTATTTAAAATCATTGACATTTATTAAATGTAATAATTCTAATTCAAAATTGTTAAAATCACAAATATACAATTTATATCAAGATTTATTGATTCAAAAAGCTGTTGAAGAATTAGATACATTACGAAAATGGAAATTACCTGAATATGATGATAGTAAAAAAGAAGAAGAAAATAATAAAATACAACTTGATGCTCTTCAAGATCGTACTAAAGAATTATCACAATATGTTGAAAAGATGTCAATATCTCTTAAAGATTATACACGTAAAGATACACAAGCAACAGAGATTATAGATGTAATTAAAACACTTCAAGATGAAGCAATGAAAAGTATTAATATTGCTTCTAAAGAATATGATATTTATTGTGCACGATATTTATTTGGTATTATAGTTTGTAATTATACAACAGGAAGTATTAGTGCAGATGAACAAAGAACAATATCGGATTTAAAGAATTATCTAACTCTTGAAAGTTATAAAGGTTGTTTAATGTTTTCTGAATTTATTCCATTATTGTGGATGACCGAATATGCTGTAAATGAAGAAAACAATACTGCATTTACATTTACTGATGAATATATACAACAATATTTAGATAAAGGAGATATTACAGAATGTTTAACAAATTTATCTAAATATTATCAAACATATTTCTGGCCAAAGTATTTACCTGATCCATCTGTTTGTAAAAATTGTGAATTGACAAAATTATCAATACCTAAAACATTTGAGGATATTTATAAAATTGTTTCGCCATTTGTTGACAATAAGAATATTAAAACATGGGATGAATTTTACAAACAAGGAAAAGATGTTTTAAATAAATTGGACACACATCATATTAAAATGTTACCATATATGGCACAAAAGAAAAATTTTACAACTAGTGGTGAAATTATGAAAGTACCTGAAACATGGCCTAAATATGATAAAGATATTGAATTATATGAAGCTATTTTATCAGTAATGAATATATGTTTTGCTTCATACGGTGGTGAAAGAGAAGTTGAAACTGTAATTGGTAAAGAAAATGCATCGTATTATGTACCAAAAAATAGAGGTTCATATACTTATAAAGATTTAGGATTATATTCACTTAATTCAATGTATTTTGATCAACGACCATTTCTTATTATTCCTAATGATGCAATAACGATTTCTAATAAAACATCAAAATGTGTAAAAGCATCAGAATTAGATGTAAGTATTTGGAAAAACTTTAAATTAAAAATTGATGCTGATGTAAATGATATTAATATAATCAATAATAAAAATAGAAAAACATTTTTCAATAATACTGGTTATTTTACTGATAGAATTTTTAATTGTAATGATATTAGTGAAGTAGTTACCGATTTTCCTATTATACCTGGTTTATCTGCTTATAAACCTATTACTAAAGGACAAGGAGTAAATGCTAATGTAACCATACCT
>Ga0247611_10006196_pt1 | contig 15467 bp, 23 predicted proteins | sample 177DNAGHGhighgp2_FD_192422 | JGI IMG/M metagenome (GOLD analysis project Ga0247611, IMG submission 192422) | Sheep rumen microbial communities from Palmerston North, Manawatu-Wanganui, New Zealand - 1770 DNA GHGhigh gp2 | ecosystem: Host-associated > Mammals > Digestive system > Stomach > Rumen...
TCCCAGATTTCTTTAACAACATTAGAAATAACTACTATGTTTCTAATAAGATTATGTGGATTACTGGGTTCATTGAATGGGGTTTGATTACAGAAGTTTGTAAGAGATTGAATTTCTATGACGATGGCACAAAGGACCCAATTACATTGTATATTGCTTCTCCAGGTGGAGAATGTGATGCTGGTTGGGCACTTATTGATATGATTGAAAAGCTCAAACATAAGGGCATTAAGATTCGTACCATTTGTGCTGGCTCTTGTTCATCAATGGCTGCCGTAATTTTGGCAGCTGGTTCAAAAGGTGAACGATATGCTTTCCCATCTAGTAGAATTATGATTCATCAAGCTGGTATTGAATTGACCGGTGGTAAATTGGATGATATAGCAAACACAACAAAAGAACTACAGTATTGGACTGACCTATCTGCCAAATACATTTCCAAAGTATCAGGTAAGAAAGTCAAAGAAGTAGAAAAAGAATTGTGTTATGACAACTATATGACACCAAATGAAGCCAAGAAATTCGGTATCATTGATAAAGTAGATGTTGTTTTAGCATAATGATTTTATCATTAGACGAAATAAAGAAGCGTTTAATTGCGGAAAAAGACCTACAACCAAGTAGGTCTATTTCTGCAGTTTCCAAAAACGCAAAAGAAACAATGGCTATTTTAGCCAAACTAATGTATGAACATCCTGATAAAGTCGCTGAGATTGAAGAACAAATTAAGGGTGACGGTGAAGAATTTAGAGTTTATTTTGAAGATGAAGAATCTTTGAAAGAACTTGGTGAAATGCGTTATTCCGACCCAGATAGATTTTATCGTATAATTCGTAAAGAAGAATTGTTTTTGAATACTTGTTTACAAACATTTGGATTTCACAATTATTTGGTTTCGTTAAATCCTGACAAGTTATTTGGTGAGTTATAAATACTAAACAATATAAGGATTAATTATGAATTTTCGTGAATTTGTTAATAGTGATAGAAAACCACAACCTAAATATAAAGAACCTGAAGAACTCTACGAAAATGTAGATGATGACCAGGAATATATTGACGAACCTGAAGAACCAAATGATGACTTTGAAGACGAAGGTGAAGATGATGAAGAATACTACGAACCTGAACCAGAGCCATCAAAAGTGATTCCAGCAAGACCACAGCGTGTAGCACAGCGTCCAGTACAAAGACAGGTTCAAAGACCAGTACAAAGACCAATGCCACAAAGAATTGTTCGCCCACAGGCTCAATACAGACCTGTTCGTCATGCTATGCCAGTAGAACAATACAATAGACCAATACAAATTAACAAGAAACAGTTAACAGAAGAAACTATTGAAGGCACAGCTAATTCTTTAACAGAAGCATTGAAACGCAAGGTAGATACTATATTCTATCGTTTTGGTATTCAAGGATTGGAAAAACTTGATGAAAAGATTTTAGATACTATTGAAGAATTACAATACCCTGAAGCCAAACAAATTAAGAAACCTGGGGTAAATATGAGAAGAGTTCCTGCTAAAAGAGTAGTGAAAAGACCAAAACCATTACCAATACAAGATATTAAACCGGTTCCACAATATGAACCTAAAGAAGAAGAATACTACGAAGAACCAGCTCCAATGTATGAAGAAGTTCAAGAACCAGTTGAAGAAATTGTAGAACAAGAACCTGTTCAAGAACAACCAGCACAAGAACCAGTGGAAGAAAAGCCACAGACTATGGCTAACATTCTTGAAAGTATGGGTGATAGTATGAAGGATATTGCCGGTCAATTACTAAACATTGACCCATCAAAAGAATTGAAACACGAACCAAAAGGAAATAATCCAGTATTCGCACCACCTGAACCAATACCAATTAGAACACCTTCCGAACCAAAAGATGTTCCACTAGCACTAGAAGTTCTACCTGTTCAAAATCAGTTTATTCAAATGCCTGATTTGACAGAAACAAAAGAAGAAACCCCAGCAGAACAACCTGCTGAACAACCTGTAGAAAAACCAAAGAAAACAAGAAAATCAAAAAAGAAGGAAGAAGAAGTAACTAATGAAGAAAAATAAAACTGACAGAAAACAAAAAGAAGTCAAAGATATGGTAGTGGTGGATGGCACCGTTGTGGAGGCCTTCGCCAATGCTATGTTTGATGTAAAACTAGATAATGGAACTATAATCAAGTGTACTTTATCTGGTAACATTCGTAGATTTAAGATACGAATTAACCCAGATGAACGAGTTCAGGTTGGGATTTCCATATACAACAATACTGTAGGACGCATTTTGTATAGATATAATTAGGAGGTACAAAATGGAGATACCAAAATACAGAAGCAACCGAAGATTAAGTTGGGATGAAATTTGTGAAGAATTTCCTGATGTAGCCAAACAAATCGTAAGAGAAGACCAATGGCGACCATTTGAACAAAAACCTGACTTTACAGAGGTTGACAAGAACATCATGCCTTGGGTCCCGGAAAAGGTAAGAGAGGGTAAAGAGGATGAAAGAATAGATAGCATTATGCTAACTAAATAACGGGAAAAATCGGAACCGATATGGTTCCGATTTTTTTATAAATACTATAAAACCATTCTTATAGGAGTTTATATGGATTTAAGAGAAGCTAAAGAATTTTTAAATGACAAAGGTTATGAACTAATTGACGAAGGATTGATGGATAGAGTAAAAGACACTTTTGGATTGAACAATAGTGATAAAATCTATAAATTTGAAGCAAATACTGCCAAATTAATCGCAAAAGTTATTGAAGATAGAAAGAAAAGCTGGGACGATATTAAATCAAGTAGAGCCACAGATGCTAATTCTAATACAATTAAATTAAGATATAAAACAAACGATGACGAAGATGGTTGGATTTATATTTACTTCTCCCCATTTAAAACCGCTAGTTTTGGTAAAGAACAGACTGATGAAGATATAGAAAAAGCAATTAAATCAGTTGCCTCTAAAATTGACGCAAATGTTAGTGAAGTAGAAGACCGATATTATACAATTAAAGATAAAGCATTCAAAGAAAAATTAGTCCCAGTCGTTGTAAAATATGCTGATATTACTGGAAAGAAATACTGGAAGATTTTATATCCAACCGAAAACGCATTGAACGATTATTTGGATAAATTGAATACTTCATTCCGCAAAGAGTTTGAATACGAAATTAAGAATGAAGAAGCTCTTGCTTGGAATAAAAAGCATTTCTACATTTAATCGCAAGTAAACAAACTATTAAAAATCCCGCTATTTTGGCGGGATTTATTATTTAATCATAAATAGAGTATGGATGAATTAGAAAACATAGAGAAACTATGGAAAAGACTTGAAGAAAGTCTTGACGATACGAACAGTCAAAAAGGTTTACATAGATTGGTTAATAATGCCGAAATGTTATCGGCATATATGGAAGCCAATGGTGTTTTGACTGAATCATCAAAGGCATTGTTGGATTTGGAACAAAAGAACGCAAAAATTAACATGACTACTCATAACAGAGAGATTGATAATGCGTTAGTCTTTATTATTTTAAAGGGTTTAACCACTATTCCAACCAAAACTGAAGCATTTAAAATGGGTTTGATTGATGCTAAGGGTAAACTTATTCGTAAACCAAAGACCCCAAAAGAAAATGAATGTATTAGTAATTTGGATTTGCTATTCTTTAAATTAAAAGAATGGTTAGCACCTCGTATAGCATATCTTTCTAGTGTAAGCTGGATTAAAGGTGTAATGAATAATATGAGAGGTCAAAACTATTTCAAAAATGCCGGTATTCTTACTCGTCAATACGCAGTAAGAAAGATTAACGATGAATTATACAAGATATTGGAGCATTAATATGGAATTGAATGAAGCCAAAGAAATTCTTAAAGACAACGGTTTCGTAATGGAAGGTTATGACTTTTATCGTAATCGTTATCGTCAAATTAATATAAAGCGTGAAAAAGAAAGAAATAGAATAAAAGACGATTTAATTAAACAAATAATAGCAGATGAATCCAATGATTTTACTGAAGAAGATTATGATGATTTGTTTCAATTAAATGTTAGACAATTAAAGAAATTACTAAATGTTTGAGAATAAGTAATGAAAAAACCTTGCCCAAATTGCCATAATGATAAAGCCAAATATGGTTTCATTCTTGAAAGGGATGGAATTTATATGACTATGGTAAAAGAAATTAAGACCTGTTGTGCAGTTAAAGTAAAACTAATAGATTACAATGCTAGTGAAGTTAAATTTGAAGCAGAAGATAATCATAAGATTTACACGAAACAACGAACAGATTTTATGACCAGTTCATGGCAGTTAAAAGGTCCACACGATACTAAATTTGGAGATAACGAATAATGAGATTAGAAGAAGCTAAAGAATTGCTAGAGAGTGAAGGCTACATTGTTGAATCGTTCAAAGAAGATTTAATTGCCGCTTTCGTTACTCAATGCGGTGAAGCAGTAATTGGTAATAAACCAATTTGGCGAAAATACTATGACCGAATTATGAAAAATCCTGAAATGGCTCAATATGTAAAAGATGCCGCTGCCGATGGGATGTCTGCTGACGAAATTGTAGAATACTTACTTGATTGGGATGAACAATTAAATGAAGCAAGAAAACCAAAAATAAAACTAATTTTTGGTATTAGAAAAAGAAAACCTGGTGCTAAATGTAAACCTGCATTTGCCACATTTGAAGAGGCAGATGCATATATGGATAAATTCACTTATCCACAGGATTTTGAAATAGTTAATTTGTTACAACATCCTGAATTATTAGAAGAAGATTTTACTCAAGGTGTCGGTGCCCCATTGGGAGCAGACCAGGGTATTCCACATTCTATGCAGGGTTGTGCAGTTCCTATGATGCGTTTGGGTGACCCAGCACCACGCGGTAGAATACAGAGAATGCCAGGACCCCCACCACCACACAGACGATTTAGACCAATACCATTTATGCCAGTTATTGGTGTAATTCCAATGGCTACAACCACTAAAAAGAAAAAGAAGAAAAAACGCAAAAAGAAGAAATAAAAGAAATGGACCCTCAATGAGGGTCCATTTTTACGAGGTAACACAAATATAATTAGTTAATGTTGTTAATGGAGTCAATGATAAATTCAAGTTTATCTTTCGTGAAGGTCCAGGTGTAGTTTTCGTTGTATTCACCAGCATACATTTTAGCAGGTTCACCCCAAAGTTCGGTCAGCTTTTCACGAACATTCTTCGGCATATTGAGAGTAGCACGAAGCTTAAAATCATCAGTCCATTTCTTTGTGCCATCATTGAGTTTTACACAATCACAACCAAGGCGGACCGTGCATTCGTCATCGTCAATCCAATAGAAACCAAAAAGACTAATTTTGTTATCAACCAAAGTTCGCCAATCGGTATCGGCATCTTTGGAGTAATTTCCATTATAGTGTAATTTCTTGTTAAGACGATATACAGCATTGTTCAAACGGATAGTATCAACGCAGTTGAACATAATGTGAAGTTCATTATCATCGTTATCAAAAATGCGTCCGTCAGCCTTAATGTAAATTCTCTTACCGAAGAAGTAAGCCTTAGCAACATAACCAGTGCATTGTGTTGGTTCAATAGAGTCAATGTCAATCAGACCAATCACACTAACAGGAACCAGTTCACGAACAGAATTAAATTTCTTGAAAGAACCAACATTCACGAAACGCATTTCCTTCTTTTCGGCCTTCGTGATAATCGCACCATCAGTGGTCTTTTCAATGTTTTCAAACCAGGTTTCGCTAATCAAATTTCCTTCGGAATCCATCAAATTCCAAAGTTTGTTGCGATTTTTGCCAACCTTGATATAGTTAGAGTCAAACGGGAGAATGGTGGTGATTTTCGTAAGATTGGATTTCTTCATAGTGTTACCTCTTTTTTCTTTTACATAAACAAATATAGTTAAAAATTCAGTTTTCGTCAACTATTTTTGTTAAAAAATATGTAAAAAATAATTTACAAAGTATACATAAAATATGGATGAAAATTTTGAAAATGCTGGTAAAATAGTAAATGGATATTGGTACACATTTGAATATCACAACAAACACGAAAGTGTTCCTGGCTATGATAGATTCCCATTTGTGTATTGTATCGGTCCATCTACCAAGAATTTAAACTGTTTTCAAGCCATAAATTTACACCATTTGCCATTATCTGTAAGAATTGAATTTCTTATTAGATTTGACAAACTTTCCAATTTTAGAGAAGCTGATACCCGAAAAGTTTATACAGAAGCTCAAATTTTGAACAATTTCGGGTCCGGTTTGGGTTTACAAAACGCAATAAGATACTATAATAAAACTAACATTCTAAATCCATACAGAGTTAAGAACCAAGCTGTGCCATTGTATATTGAATATGATGGTGATATTATTATGAAAAATCCAGGAACAGTAATGAACAAATACTTCCTAGATTTAGGTAAAAATAATAAATAAATTATACATTTATTAACAGGAGCAACGATTTGGATTATCAAAAAATTTACAATAAAATAATCCGACTTGGTCAAGAAAACTACTGGAACCGCGAAAAGTATTTTGAAAAACACCACATTATCCCTAGAAGTGAAGGTGGCTCTAATAAGAAAACGAACTTAGTAGATTTACCACCTGCTGCCCACCATTTAGCCCACTTATGTTTAATCAAAATGGGCCGATGCTTAAAGTATTGTTACTTCAATTTCACTATTAAAGAATATGTGGATGCTAAAATGTTAGAAAAGAAAAAGAAACATTTATTGCTTCCTGAAGACATTGACACAGTTGACGAGGTGAATGAATACAGATATGAAGGTGAGTGTTGAATACATTGTAATTGGGCGAGAAAAGAAATATCCCGATGTTTCGGGTGAAGTCTATGTACCAGATGAATGGACTGACGAACAAATCAAGAAATGGTTTGAAGAACGTCATCATAACATTGGTGGTAAAGGCGTTATAGTAGTCAATATAGAACATCTGTAAGTACAATTACAAACAAATTTTAAATCAGGGTGAAAAATCCCTGATTTTTTCATATATACATAAAAAATGTGAGGTGAATATGACAGAAGTTAAATTAACAACAGTTGAAGATGTAAACGAACAATTAAAATCAAGATTGGGTGAATTGCTTTTTAGAAACTATTCACCTGATACAGATACAACGATTCAAAGAATTTTCAATGAGGTCGCTATTGAAGCCCATCCCCAAACACTTGAATTGGAAGATGTGAAATACTTTGACCATGATTTGAAAATTGAGTATCAGTGCCAAAATAGACACTATACTATGATTTTAAGTTGTAAAAAATAAACAATTTCGTGAGGTTATAAGTGAAAATTGCAGGCCAAGACCTTTCAATTTCATCTTCAGGTATTATCGTAGAAACATTAGACGATAAAAATTTAGATGTATTAGATGTTCAGTATTATGGTTTTACTAGCAAAAAGAAACTAGAACAGGACCATATTCTTTTATATAACAATAAAGATTTCAATAGTGATTACGCAAAATACAACTGGATGAAAGCACAAATCCTAGAATGGACTAAGGATTGTGAATATATTGCTACTGAAGATTATGCGTATGGTAAGAGCGGCGCCCTGGGTCAAATTTTCTCATTAGCAGAATTTGAAGGTAATATCAAATTAGCCGAAGTAGAACGCGGCCAAAAAATGCGTTTGTATTCTGTAAACTCAAACAAGAAATTCTTCAGTGGTTATGGTTTGAGTGATAAAATCGGTATGCGAGATGCATTTGATAAATGGTTGGGTATTAAGCCAGATTTATCTAGTTTACCAGAGGTGGATAATGGTAAGGGAGTTGGCCCGACGAGTGATATTATAGACGCATTTGCTTTGTGTGAATGTTTGCGTATGGAATTGAAACTGAGAGCAGGTTTAACTCAATTACATTTGTTGCCTAAACACCAGATTGAAGTTTACAATGTAATTACCAAAGAACACCCACAAGGATTATTGGTAGCCCCATTTATAGCCAAGTAATCGCCAGTAAACGCACGTTCCTGGTCCAGTAGCCGATAAATGGTATAACCCTACTAAAAGCCACAGGAGAGACGTCCTGTGGCAGTACTTGTAAATAGCAAAAAATTATAAATACTATATGAAAATACACGAAGCAATATCAGTTTTACAAGAAAATGGTTTTATCTGTGAAGCCAAAGCCAAAAAAGAAGAAACTATTTATGCCAAGGCAAAAGATAGAATAAAAAAGGACTATCAAAAATATGTTCCACAATTAAAAGAAATAAATGGTAAAATTGATGCTAAATCTTTCCAGGACTATCTTTCTAAAGTATTAAAGAGAAAAATAAATTTCCATACTTCACCAAAGGGTGAAATGTTCTGGGATATTACAGATAAAGAACAAAATAAACTCCCTGTTCGTGTTCCTTTGTATGCTTATAGAATTGATTATCATTTATTTGGTAGAAAATCCGATAAATGGAGAATTGTAATTAATAACAAATATAATCAGCAAGTCTTTGATACCAGTTGTTGGGATAATAACATTAGAGCATATAGAGCTGGTGTTGCCGAAGAAGCAAATCCTGAGATGGTTCAACTCTCTACTATTGTTATGAGAGCATATAATAAAGTTCCAAAATATGTTCAAGCTGGTAAGATTTTCAAATCTCGCATTATGCAGGTTGAACCAGATGGCGAATGGCATAAAATCGGTAGTACACTTGATATTGATAGCATTGAAGAAATGGGATATAACTTAGAGAAAGAAAGCAATCTATATGATGTTAAAGTTAAAAAAGGAAAAGGTGTATTCCCAAGTGTAAATATAACATTTGAATACAGTTCTTATAAGGTAGAAATTCAATCTATGGTCGCACCAATGTATTGTAGTTGCGAAATGAAGGTAACCAAAGAATGAAATTAGACGAAGCAATACAAATTTTACACGAAAATGGCTACATTGTAAACGATAGTGTACAATCTTTAAACGAAAGCATTGACAAACGATATTTACAGTATGCTATTCAAGATGTTGCCGACCAGCTCTACGAAGAAGAATTGAGTGATGAACAGCCCGAAGTAGACGAATATGGTAATGTTAATCCCGAGTATTTTAAGAGATTTGAATACACGTCCCCTGAATTGAGAAGGGCATGTAAACGAGCAGCAACTAAATTATCTAACGATTTGAAAGAAAATGGTATCAAATTAAATCCTTGGTACTGTGAAATGGAAATCTACGATAAGTTAAGATATTTTACAAAATAAATTATAAATACTATAAACATTTAAACACAATGGAGAAACAAAAAATGGATTTATACGAAAATTATTTCAAACAGGCTAGTAAGTATCTTGCTGAAGCTGAAGACGATGAAGAATTGGATGAAGTTCCTGAAGATATTGATACAGAAGAACCAGTAGATGGTGATGAAGACCTAGAAGGTGCTGAAGACGAAGTTCAAGAATTGGATATGGCTAATCCAGTTTGTCCTTCTTGCGGTGCTCAATTAATCCCAGTTGGTGAAATTGACACTACCGAAGAAGATGAAGATGGTAATCCAATATATGACGAAGATGTAGCTGATGCTATTGATTTGCTCCAGGGTATGGGTTTCGTTCTTTATAAACCAGCTGACGAAGAAGGTGATGAAGAAGGTGTAGATGACGATTTCGCCGGTTCCGATGACGAAGACTTCGATGACGATGACGAAATCCCAGAAGACGAAGATTAATTTTATTTTTCAATACAACTAAAAAACTCCTTGACAGTGCCTGAAAAATGGCACTGTTTTTTTGTAAAACCCAGTCATATTCATAAATATAGTATGAAATACGATTTTAGCACATATATTCTTAATAAATTAAACGAAGCAGACGAAAAGAAGAAAGTAAAAGTTTTTGATACTGACGATTCAGCCAAAACAAAAACATTTACTTTAACTGACCAAGATTCAGTAGAAGATTGGATTGACAAAAACTATAAGAACATTAAACTTAAAAAGGACAATTTGATATATACTTCTCCTGAAGATAATGAAGAATATACATTGAAGTCAAAATTTGATATAAAGAAAATGTATAATGAAATCAAAGAATCAGCAGGAGATAAAGCAAAAGCATTAGATAAAGATGGTTTTGAATTGTTGGGTAAAACTATCGCTTATAGAAGTGCTCTCACAGTTTGGAATATAGTAAACAATTCTGGTGACGATTTCAAACAAGCAACATTGGATGTATTCAAGGATAATAGTGAGTATTCACTTAAACAACTTGAAAATCTTGATTCATTATTAGATTATAGTGCTGCCGTTGGTGTTGTAAAAGATAAGAAAAATCGTTTAGATAAAAATGATGCTAACTACGAATCATTATTAAAGAAATGTAATGATGCTGAAGCAAAGTTAACATCAAAAGAAAATTACACAACTATCCAACAGATAAAGAAAGACTACGAAAAAGAATTTAAAGACAAACGAGATGTGTATGAGAAAGCCTTTAATGATGGTATGGCTGAACAAAAGAAAGATATGCAGGCTAAGGACTACAAATGGAAAGACCCTGCTACAGGACAACCACCAAAAGGAAAATTAGCAAAATCCAACCAAGCCGCAGATGCTATCTTTAAATCTATTCAAAGTGGTGTAGATAAAGCTGGTGAATTTGCCAAAAGACAACAAGGTTTGGATAAAGCCATTTTATCACTCGCAGTAATGGGTGTTAAGGGAATGATGTTTGGCGGTAAGATGTTAAAGAAACTATTAACTGGTTTCCTAAAAAAGACCAATCTAAAAGACCTATTGCGTTATACAGCTAAATTCAATGATGTTAAAGATAAAATAAATGTATTCAAAAAAGAATATGACGAATGGAAGAAGTATAACGATGCTCAACAGCAGAAAAAAGAAAAGACTGATGATGAAAAGAAGGAAGAGGAAGATAGAAAGAAAACAATTTCTGCTAAACTTACCGAACTAATGAATACTCATGTCATTCCTTATTACTATTGTAAAATGGCTATCGTTATTGCTTGCTTTGAAAATCTTGAAGGTAAATATATTATCAAGCAAGAAAATAACAAATGGAGTACATACAACAGTGGTTCTGGTAGATTGACTATCATTGAAGATAATGCTATTCTAATGGAACGCATACTAGAAGTAGTCAATAACCAATTAGTAAAAGGTGGTGTATTTGAAACATTAAAAGATGAATCTTCTGCTGATGCTTTCAAGGGTGTTCCAAAAGCATTGAAATACAATAAACAATATGCTGATAATCTACTCAAATGGAAAGATAAAATAAAGAGTGTTTCTACAGTTTCAAAATTCAATAAAGATAATTTGAAAAACATCTTGAATGTTTATAATGAAAAAGTAATTGTAAACAATTTCGCTTCATACACTGAATTTGCCGAATATGTACCTATCGCACAGGGATTAGTAAAACAACACGATATTCCAGTTGCTAAGGAAATTGTTATCAAATTTGACGGTGACGAAGATGCCGGTATTCCAGGTATTATAACTGGTGCCAAGAAAGAAGATAACCAGGAAGAAGAAAAAGCACCAGTAACAGAAGAAGTCGCCAAAGAAGCATTGAATAATGTTACATACAAAGATGGTAATGTTTACATTAAATATAGCGAATACAACGGCACAAAAGACTTTAATGTTAGTTTCAACAAAGAAAATGCCGAAAAGAAAGAACACCTAGAAGGGTTCACTGATGTTTATTCAAAATACAAAGATGTATTTGACGAATGGGCAAATCAAAACAAAGACAATAAAGACTTACAAGAACCCATTAACATTATGAAGATTGCTTTGGGCTATAACGAAGAAAAGGAAGAAGAACAGAAAGATGTATTTGAAGGTAATTCACAAGAATTAAAAGACAAATACAAAACTATCACAGATGAATTGGTCGCATTAAAAGAAATAAACGATATGACTAAAGTAACTGAAACCATTGATAAAGTCAATGGAGAAATTACTAATTTTGAAAATGGCATTAAATCCATTTTGGATAAAATGGATAAAGACGAAAAAGTCAAGAAAAATGAAGTTATTCAAAAATATCACAAGGTTATATTTGAAACTGGTGAAAACTCTTTAAAACAAATTTTGTTTGCTAAAACTTTAATGAGTATTTTTGATTTGAAAGAATGTGTATATTTGAATAATATAGTAAAACTAATGAACGAAGCAGAAATACCAAATGTTGAAAATCGTGTTAATAACACTAAAAAAGCAATTAACAGTTTCATTGAAAAGAAATTAACTAATAATGATAATATAGCTGATTTAGCCAAGTATTGTGATAAAATAACTAACGAGATTAAAGAGATATACGATACTCTTACAAAAGAAGATAATGATGATAAAATCAAAAACAAATTAAAACCTTATAGCGAAGACCCACTCAAATTGTTATATGCTATGAGTATGTTAGACCAACTAAAAACACCAGAGAATACTGAAGGAGAAAAAGATAAAGAACCTGATAAAGATAAAGAGACTGATAAAGAAAAAGTGGCGAATCCTGCCGAAAAAGAGAAAGAAATGGCAAATGCATAAGTTCATAAATACATTATAGAGAGAATTTAGTATGAGTGGTTGTAATTGTAATCATAAGGACCAATATGTAGACTGGGGAGTTCCACCTCCACATTGGCACGGTTATTTCCACAATGATACCGAGAGGGCTCATTGTATGGAACCTTGGGAACAATGCTGCCCTGAAGACGAAGACTGTGTTTGTGTAACACAGGGTGATGTAGATAGATGGAATGTAATTGATTCTATTTCGTCTTTAACTGCCGTAGATTTTGATAAATTCTCTGCTTATTCTGCTGTGGCTACCAGTGCCGATAAATGGAATAGCAATTACGATACTGTATCTGCTAATTCCGCTATTTGGAACAAAGCCAGTGCAACAGATAGATTGAGTGCTTTGGATAGTTTGAACAGTGCTTACTGGGAAGGTGCTTCTAATATAGTTTGTGCTAACTCAGGCAAATGGAATAATTATGCTTCTTCCATTAGTTCAAACTCTGCTAGAATTGATGCTATTAGTAGTCAATTTGATAAAACTATAAAACCATACTTTGATACCGATACAATAGTCGGTGATGGTACTGAAGGTAAACCATATACTGTAAAGAACTATGAAGATTTCATTAAACTATTATCGGAATATGTAGCAAAAGTAAGACCTTTGTATCAAGACGATGGAACTCAAAATTGGGTTACACGAAATGCTACAACAGATAGTGATGGCATTAACCCTTATTTGAAAACATTATTTAATGCTATCAATAAGAAAGATAATGACCAGGATGTAACTTTGAATAACCACGGTGATTTGATACAATGGATTATCAAGAATCTAAACCCACCCCCACCACTTACTGGTACTGACATAACTTGGGAATATAAAACAGATATGAGTAAAACTGCTATTAGTGGGTATAATAAACCTGGTACAATGTATTATAATGGATTTAAACCACAGTAATATAGGATAAACGAAAATGGAAGATGTAATCACCCAATTAGCCCAAAATGGCGGTCCTCTTGGAGTAATAGCAGCTGGTGTTGTATATTTGATTATATACTTCCAGCGTAAGCAGACATCCGAAAAGAGAAATGACGATACCCAAGTATTAAATGAGAAAATAGCTGGTCTTAATGCCGAAATAACACAGTTAAAAAATGAAAAACAACTATTGGAAAAAGATGTTAATTATCTTATGAACGAAACCACAGGTATTAAAGAAGATATTAAAGACATTAAGATTACACTAAATAATATGGCTTTGGCATTGGAAAGAATCGCAGCCAAATACGAAGATAAATAAGGTATTATGATGTTGAGAACATATTTGAAAGAATCTACCGAATTTTTTAAGAAAGAAGATAATCCATTGTTTTATCTTTTCATTATTCCCAAGCTCGTAAAAGACGAAGCAGAAAAGGTCAAGCAAGACCAGGAATTGATGAATTTGATAAATTTCATTGAAGAAAATACCAAATCACTAAATACAAAGTCTTTGGAAAAGAAATATAGCCCAATTACTTTCTTTAATTTGTTTGCTACTGAAACTGTAAAAAAGAACGCAGTAGACTATATCAAGCAGTATTTAGATACATTTGAACAAGATTTGGCTATGGAAGAAAAGGATTTTATGGCTAGTTATAAGGTCCATCAGGTCTTTGATTTGATAAAAAATAGCGATGTTTTTAAAATTTACACCAAAAATCTATAAAAATGGAATTATTATAAATATAGTATAATAGAAATTTTGGAGAAAAAATATGAAAAAAAGAGATATAGATTTTGAACAATGGAAGAAGCAGAAACTTTATGAAGGTTTCTTGGATGGCGAAGAAGAAAAGCCAGCTACTTCCGATGATGCTGCTCCAGCAGAAGAAACTAGCGAAGAAGAAACAACTGAAGAGGCTCCAGCCGAAGAAGAACCAGCTCCTGAAGATACTGATGTTTCCGAAGAAGGTGGTGACGAAGAAGCTACTGAAGATGACGGTTTAGACGATGACTTTGAAGGTGAAACAAAGGAAGAAACCGGAGTTGAAGATGGTGATGATTCACAAATAAATGAATTGAAAGATGCTATCGCAACCTTAACAGCTCAAATCCAAACTCTTACAGACCAAATGAAGAAAGAAACTGGTGAGGGTGGTGAAGAAGGCGAAGGTGGTGAAGAAGCCCCTGCCGAAGAAACCACAGAAGAAACTGCTGAACCTGAAGAAGGTGAAGAAGGTGGCGAAGGAGAAGAATCCAGCGAAGAAACAAGTGAAGAAGGTGGAGAAGAAGGTGGTGAAGAAAGTGGTGAAGAAACTAGCGAAGAATCTAGTGAAGAAACTACTGACGAAACCAAATCCGAAGCCTACAACCATTTCCATAAGAAAGGTGGTATTCTCGCTGAAAACAGTGGTTATTTGATTTCCTATCTAAATGAAGGCCGTTTTGACAAATTGGAAGAAAAGATTATGGCAGTAGTACACGCAAAAATCAGACAAAAGATTGATGCTGCCAAAACCAAACTCAAAACGGAAGCATTTAATAAGAAATTTGGCAAGTAATTAACTCAAAATTTCTATTATAGGACAAAAGTGGCTCACAAAGCCACTTTTTCCATTATACATAAAATAATGGAGAAATTATTATGGACTATAAAAGTTTTGATACATTAAACGATACATTCAATATAAACAATGATATTGAAGATATGGAAGAAGGTGGTGAAGAATTAAAACCAGCCAAAGAATCCAAAAAACAGAAATACTCATTAGAAAATCTTGAATACATTAAAACTGAACTTCAAGATAGAATTGAATCAAATAGAATTGTTTGTGAAGAATTAAAGACCTGTTGTAAAGTCGGTGCCCCACCACGCATGTTTGAAGTTTATGCTAAACTCTCTATGACTATTTCCG